>Ga0214921_10000931_pt1 | contig 51550 bp, 53 predicted proteins | sample LL1505_MetaG_FD_177992 | JGI IMG/M metagenome (GOLD analysis project Ga0214921, IMG submission 177992) | Freshwater microbial communities from Lake Lanier, Atlanta, Georgia, United States - LL-1505 | ecosystem: Environmental > Aquatic > Freshwater > Lake | place: USA: Georgia | collected... | reverse complement strand
TCAAAGGTACCAGCACCACGGTAAGCAATTTTTTTGCATGCATCGGCACAACGCTCTCCAATTTTGGCAATCAATTTACGATCAATGCCTGGGGCCGGTGCTTCTTCAATCACTTTCTGGTGGCGACGCTGCATGGAGCAATCACGCTCACCCAACCAAACTGCGTTGCCATGGGTATCCGCTAAGACTTGGATCTCTACGTGCCTGGGGCGTTCAAGGAATTTCTCCATGTAGACTTCGGGGTTACCAAAGGCACGACCCGCTTCCTCACGGGTCATATTCACGGCACTGATGAGGGCTGCTTCCGTATGAACAACACGCATACCGCGCCCACCACCACCACCTGCTGCTTTGATGATCACCGGGTAGCCTACACGCTTGGCGGTCGCCAAAATTTCTTTTGGATTATCAGTGGGTAAAGCTCCGGCAGAGCCGGGTACGCAGGGAACACCCGCTTTGATCATGGCATTTTTTGCAGAAACCTTATCGCCCATTAAGCGGATGGACTCTGGTCTTGGGCCAATAAAAGCAAATCCTGATTTTTCAACACGCTCAGCAAAATCAGCATTTTCTGAGAGAAATCCATAGCCAGGATGAATCGCCTCAGCATCGGTCACTTCAGCCGCTGAAATAATCGCCGGCATATTGAGGTAACTTTGTGTTGAAGGTGCTGGCCCAATACATACCGCTTCATCAGCAAGTTTTACATATTTGGCGTCTTTATCTGCTGTGGAATACACCACCACGGTTTTAATTCCAAGCTCTCGACAGGCTCGTTGAATTCGCAGGGCAATTTCGCCACGATTGGCGATTAGTATTTTGTCAAACATGGCGATTAGGCGATGATGAACAGCGGTTGATCAAACTCAACGCCTTGACCATTCTCACACAAGATTTGTTTAATTACCCCGGCTTTTTCGGACTCAATCTCATTGAGAAGCTTCATCGCTTCGATGATGCAGAGGGTTTGGCCTACTGTTACGGTATCGCCTACATTCACGAAAGCAGGCGCCTCTGGATTGGGGGAGCGATAAAAGGTTCCAACCATTGGAGACTTTTGCACAAAACCCTCAGGCGCTGAACTAACTTCTGGGGCAGCAGCGGAAGCAGAAGCTGTTGGAATTTCCTGTTGGATCGGCGCTGGTATGACCATGGTATTCATGGGCATTGCTGCAGGAGTGTTTGTAACGGAGCCAGAATGTCGCGCATTCACAATCTTGACTTTATCTTCTCCTTCGCTCACTTCGAGTTCGGAGATTCCGGATTCGGAGACCAAGTCGATGAGGGTTTTTAGTTTACGTAAGTCCATGCCAAACCTCGTTGTAATGTTTTTAATGAGAAGCCAGTTTGTTCTGAATGGCTGCTAACGCTAATTCATAACCTTGGGCACCTAGACCACAAATAACGCCCATGGCTAGATCTGAAAAATAGGAATGTTTGCGAAACTCTTCACGTTGGTGAATATTGGAGAGGTGCACTTCAATGAATGGGATTGCTACACCGGCTAAGGCGTCCCGTAGAGCAACGCTCGTGTGAGTAAATCCGCCTGGGTTAATAATGATGAAACCAATGCCGTCCTTTTTGGCTTTCTGAACACGGTCAATCAGCTCACCCTCGTGATTGCTCTGAAAGGTCTCAAGCAAAATCCCAGCATCTTTAGCGAGCATGCCCATACGACGAGTGATGTCCTCAAGGGTTGTTTTCCCGTAAACTTCGGGCTCTCTGGTTCCTAAAAGGTTTAAATTAGGCCCATTGAGAACTAAAACAGAGGAATTTGAATGGTTAGTAGGCATAGATCGCTACAGTTATTGAAAAATATCGATTAATTTGGCGATAAATCAGGAAAATTAACGTAAGAAGCAGTATACCCCCTGATACCCTGAATTCCTAGAAATTAGCTATTTTTTTAAGAATTTGATTAAAAATAGCAGGTAAGCATGCGAAGAATTTAGATTTAAAATGAGTTAAATTTACCTAAATTGCCTCTTTAATTAACTTTCTGAGCTCATCTTCGCTTATCTTGCCTAATTTTCTACCAGTGATATTTCCCTTGGCATTAATAATCACAGTATAGGGTAGGGCGCCAGATGGGTTCCCCAGCATTTTATTGATGTCATTACCGCCGAGGCCACCTAAAACGATTGGGTAAGAAATAATAGTAGTTTCAATAAATTGACGAATATTAGATGGTGAATCAATACCGATGCCGACAATTAGCATCTTTTTAGGGTCATATTCCCCTTGAATTTTGTCCAAAGCGGGCATTTCTTCAACGCAGGGTGGACACCAAGATGCCCAAAAATTGACGACTAAAACCTTATTCTTCCAATCTTGGGTCGATATTGGCTTTTGGTCAGGAGAAAACCACTCCCGGTCAAAAAGGGCTTTCACAGCATCTTGCGAAGCGGATTGCAAGGCAGTTCTGCGATTAGCAAAAAAAGCACCAGTTACAGCAGCAACAATCGCTACTCCGCTTGCAATTAGAAAATGACGACGGTTCATGGCTCTCCTTGGCTAAAATCCTCGCATGCATATTCATATCTTGGGCATTTGTGGCACCTTCATGGGTGGAATCGCGGCAATTGCCAGACAGACCGGTCATGAGGTAACCGGTTGCGACGCGAATGTGTACCCACCAATGAGCACGCAACTTGAAGCACAAGGTATTCAATTAATCGAAGGATACTCTCCTGATCAACTCCGTGAATTTAAATCGAAACCGGATTTATTTCTAATTGGTAATGTAATTTCAAGGGGAAATCCTCTTCTTGAGGAAATTCTGAATCAAGGCTTGCCCTATACCTCAGGACCCCAATGGTTGGGAGAGCAGGTGTTATCGGGCAGACATGTGCTTGCAGTCGCCGGAACGCATGGTAAGACTACAACGACAGCTATGTTGACCTGGATCTTGGAGCGAAATCAACGTAAACCTGGATATTTAATTGGTGGTGTACCGTTGAATTTTTCAGTTTCGGCTCGCTTGGGTGAGGGGCGCTATTTTGTGATTGAGGCCGATGAGTACGACACCGCCTTTTTTGATAAGCGCAGTAAGTTCGTGCACTATCGGCCACGAACCGCAATTTTGAATAACCTCGAATTTGATCATGCCGATATTTTTACTGACTTAGCGGCGATCGAAACCCAATTTCATCATTTAGTTCGAACCATTCCGCAAACAGGCCTGGTACTTGCTAACGGCTCACAGGAGTCATTGGATCGTGTGATTGAGCGCGGCTTGTGGTCTCCGTTGGAGCGTTTTGGTTTTGGTGACTGCGATTGGTTATTTGAGGATTTAGAAAATATAGATGGCAAAGGCGGGGCTGATTTTTCAGTTGTTTATCAGGGTAAGAAATGTGCGGAAGTTCATTGGGCAAGGCATTCGGGTGTGATGGGTGTTCATAATCAACTTAATGCATTGGCGGCGATTGCAGCTGCTCACCATATCGGAATTACCCCAGAAGAATCCGCCCTTGCTTTGGCGGAATTTAAAAACGTCAAGCGACGCTTGGAACTTATTGGCGTAAAGAATCGGATTTCTGTTTACGATGATTTTGCCCATCATCCTACGGCAATCGCTACCACCATTGATGGATTGCGTAAACAAATTGGTCAGGCGCGAATTCTGGCGGTGCTTGAGCCACGATCAAACACCATGAAGCTTGGTGTTATGAAGTCTCAGCTTCCAGATAGCTTAAATCAAGCTGATTTGGTGTTTGCTTACGGAGCGGTCAGCGGCAAAGATGCTTTAGGTTGGGACTTGCAAGAGGCGATCGCGCCTTTGGGTTCGAAAGCGAAAAGTTTTCATGATCTTGGGCGTTTAGTCGAGGCCGTATGTAGCGAAGCCAAATCCCACGATCATATTTTAGTGATGAGTAATGGCGGCTTTGGTGGCGTTCATCAAAAAATTTTGGCTCGCTTAGAGCACCTTAATCCCTAATTAGAGGAACTGGTATGCGTTTACGAAATAAAGTGGCACTTATTACTGGAGCAGCTAAAGGAATTGGTTTTGCAACTGCCAAACGGTTTTCCGAGGAGGGTGCCAAGGTCATGTTGGCCGATCTAAATGAAGGTGCGGTAATGGAAGCGGTGGGCCAACTTAAAAATGCCGAACCGTATGTATTGAATGTTACCGATCGAGCCAGTATTCAGCGTGCAGTGGACGACATCATCGCTAAACATCAACGCATTGACATATTGATTAATAACGCTGGCATTACTCAAGATGCGCGTTTAGTGAAAATGACCGAGGAGCAATTTGATGCGGTGATTGACGTCAATCTTAAGGGCGTCTTTAATTGCACCCAATTAGTTGTTCCTCATATGCTAGAGGCTAAAAAAGGGGCTATCGTCAATGCTTCGAGTGTGGTTGGTATCTATGGTAATTTTGGACAAACCAATTACTCCGCGACTAAATTTGGCGTAATTGGATTTACTAAAACCTGGGCCCGTGAGTTCGGTCAAAAAGGCATTCGGGTGAATGCGGTGTGTCCTGGATTCATTGCGACTGAGATGGTCAAGGCGATGCCTGAAAACATATTGCAAAGCATTGAGCAGCGCTCGTGGATGGCCCGCTTGGGTACCCCGGAAGAAATGGCGAACGTATACCTGTTCCTAGCGAGCGACGAAGCCAGTTATGTCAATGGCGTCACCATTGAGGCAAGTGGCGGGATTTCGCTTTAATGCAATTACTGCATGAGGAGGGTGGTGAGCTACGTATTGCCACAGTCTTATCGTCTTCAGGTGCTGGCGATACGCAGTCATGGCAAGCAAGCGCTTTATCGGGTAAGCATCTCAAGCTAAAGTCAAAAGAAGTTTGGCTTCAATTTGAAGCGACTAATCCCCAAGCAGTTCTTGAGGAGGCTCGTGGTATTGCTGCAACAATTGATTTGCAGTTGTTATGGGATTGCGCGTCTGATCACGAATTTGCATTTCAGGTGATTGCTAAAGAGTATTTTGGAGATACCGTTAGCACGCCTCAATTGATCAGCTTAGCGATTGCATTGCAAGGAGCCCCTGTTTACTTTCGACGTAAAGGGCGCGGTGCCTTTATGCGGGCGCCATTTGATCAGCTGCAAGCGGGACTAGCGGCAATCGAACGCAAGCAAAGAGATCTTTTGCAACAAGAGACATGGCAGTCGGAGCTAATCGAAGGAAAGCTGCCAGATGCCTTATCCACGCAGGTGAACAGTTTGCTGTTTCATCCTGATAAAAATAGCTTGGCATACAAAGCCTTTCATGGGGCGTGTGAGCAAACTGGAGAACACCCAGCGCGTTTACTAATGCGCTGCGGTGCTTTGGATTCCCCGCTGTCTTACCATCATGGCCAATTTATACAAGCGCATTTTCCAAAAGGAGAGGGCTTTGCAAGTGATTTTCGGTTTACTAACGCAGAGTATGAAAAGGCCATTGCTGGTTTGCCAACTGCGCAAGTTAAGGCGTTTTCAATTGATGACGTCGGCACAACCGAAATCGATGACGCCTTATCGTTAACGCCAATCGGTAATGGCTTGTATCGATTGGGCATACATATTGCCGCACCCGGTTTATTGATTCAAAAGGGAGATCGTTTTGATCAGGTCGCGCGCGAGCGGATGTCAACGGTTTATTTCCCAGGTGACAAAATTACGATGTTGCCAGAGCAATTTGTTGAGTACTTTTCGCTCGATGCTGGTTCGGCACGTCCGGCTGTCTCCTTGTATGTTGAGATCGATGCTCTAGGGCATCGAACCCAGACCCCCCCGCAAAGCGCACTGGAGTTGGTGCCCATTGAAACTAATCTTCGGTTAGATGATTGGGAGCCTTTGGTTGACGAAGCCTTCTTGGCCCAAGAAAACTCATCATTGCCGTATCACGAAACACTTAATCGATTGTGGGTTTTGGCTCAGAATGAACATCAGAAACGCCAAGAGCAGCGGGTTAAGGATGGCTTGCGGGCTGAAGTTTTGGGTCAAGCCGATCCAAATGCCTTGATCCGTGATTTCAATTTCAAGATCACATCACCAACGAATGAGATTGTGATCGAGCCTCGTATTCGAGGTTCGATTTTAGATACCATCGTGGCCGAGTGCATGATCTTATGTAATCGAATTTGGGGGCAGGCGCTGGCTGAGCATGGCTTACCAGCTTTATTTCGGACCCAAAAAGGCTGGGGAGCAATGCGCACGCGTATGCAGACTACGCCCGGTCCTCATGAGGGTTTAGGGGTTGAGTGTTATGCATGGTGCACCTCGCCATTACGTCGGTATGCAGATCTTGTAAATCAATGGCAATTGATTGCCATGATTCGAAATGGGGTTACTGCCAAGATGACAGCCCCATTTCCTCCCAAAGATTCTGAGATTATGGGGATTGCTGCCGATTTTGACACGGTGTATTTGCAGTACGGCGAGTACCAGTCTCGTATGGAACGTTATTGGTGCCTGCGCTGGTTGGCGCAGGCTGGCTTACCCCATTCAATTTATGCACGCCATTTGAAAGAGGGCATGGCGCGAATTGAGCCCATTCCCCTTCATTTGCCTATTCCTGAATTAGCTGGTCATCCCCGTCTTACCCGCGCTAAGATCGAGATCATGGAAATTGATCTGTTGGACCTAACCGCCAAAGCACGTGTAATCGAGCTTGAGGCCAATTCCAGCGATACGAGTACTGGGGCAGAGGGAGATTTGCCAGAATGAGATTAGCGCTTCACCCGTTTGTGGTGAGTCGGTCAATTAAGTCGCTATGGATTGCATTGGCTATTTCATTATTGATTCATCTCGTTCTAATGAGTCAGCGTTGGTTCAATGCGCCTGAAGTAGATCGTCGCTTAAATACTCCACTTAGCGTTGTATTAGTTAACGCGTCTAGACCCACTCCGCCTCAAAATGCACAGAAGCTGGCACAAGCCAATTTGGATGGCGGTGGCTTAACTATTCGGGAAGATGCGAATGCGATGCATCGCGCTCACTTAGGGGCCGATGCTAAGTTAGAGGTACTCGAGAAGCGCCAAAAACAATTGTTATCGAAGTTAGATGCCGAGAAAAAGCAGGCAACTGGATCCCGATCGGGCGATGAGTCAAAACCGCTCTCCCAGACCAATGCATTAGAAGCCGAGCTCGCTAGACGACTCAGTCCCGAGGGACGCCTTCCACGTCGAGTTGCGCTGAGCGCGAGTAGTACGAAAACGGTTGCATTTGCCTATTACTATGACGGAATGCGTCAAAAGATTGAAGCCTATGGCAACACTTTTTTTCCTCGTGTTCAAGGACGTCCGTTGTACGGTAGCTTAGTGCTTACGGTGAGCGTTGATGCCGAGGGTCGGATTACCAATAATATTAAAGGCCGCGAAGGAATTGAGGTGAGTCGCTCTTCAGGCATTCCCGAGCTTGATCGTCAAGCGGTCGCGATTGTGCGTGCTGCTGCTCCGTTTGGGCCTTTTCCGAGTGAAATGCGTCAGAAAATTGATATTTTGGATTGGGTTTCAACCTTTGAATTCGCGCGCGATTTGAATGAGCAATCAGGTAACCGTCTTGAATTAAGAAACGGCTCCAAACCATGAACCACTATCCATTTTTGACTACGCTTGAGCCAAGTCTCTTTGCTCGGAAACAAACATATGCTGTATTTGGCCATCCAATTGGGCATAGTAAGTCACCCCTAATTCATGAGCAGTTTGCTATGCAAATTCAGCGTGATACTAAGTATTTACGAATTCAACCGTCGCTTGATGGTTTTGCAGCAATGCTTACCCAATTTTTTGCTCTTGGTGGTCAAGGGGCAAATATTACGATCCCATTTAAGCTCGATGCATATCAGCTATGTCAGCAATTGAGTTCGCGTGCTCGGTTAGCGGGTGCTGTCAATACGGTCTGGCAAGATGAAGGGGTGCTCTGTGGTGATAACACCGATGGAGCTGGATTGGTGGTCGATCTTCTTTCTCAAGGCGTGGCCATCAACAAAGCGGATGTCCTTATTCTGGGGGCTGGTGGCGCAAGCCGTGGCATCGTTGAACCCCTGCTGACCCAAAGGCCAAAACGGCTTTGTATTGCCAATCGGACTTCTCAAAAAGCCGATGAGCTCGTTTTGTTATTTCAGTCTCTGGCAACCGAGCATGGCGTCGAATTGATTGCCAGCAGCAATGCTCAGTTCGAAGAAAATGCACCTTCATTTTCGCTTGTGATTAATGCCAGTGCGGCTGGTCTTGATGATCAAAGTCCTTTAAGCAAATTGGCTGCGAATCATGTTTTTTGTACCGGTGGTTTTGCCTATGATTTGGTGTATGGCAAGACCACAGTATTTATGGAACAGGCCTTGCAGCGTGGCTGTCGAATCAGTGATGGTTTGGGAATGTTAGTTGAGCAAGCTGCTATTGCATTTTGTCAATGGCACCGGGTGGGTATCGAGCGCTTAGATACTCGGGCTGTTATTGCGCAGCTACGTCACGTGTAATCATCATGTCTTGGGCGATGTATTTCCTCAAATGCATGGCATGGGGAGTGGTCGGTTTGCAACTTTACTTTGTGATTCAGATTGGCCTATGGGCATTCATTAATCCAAGCAGTACCGCATTTCAGAGGGCTGAACGTTGGCGTATCTGTCACTTGAGCTTGACCTGCCCAATTCAGCATCGCTGGGTTCCATATGCACAGATTAGCAATGATTTAAAGCGAGCAATACTAGTGAGCGAAGACGACATCTTCTTTAAGCACAACGGTGTGCGTATCGATGATATGCAAAAAGCGTGGGAGCGCAATCAAAAAGGGGGCAATAAAGTCGTGCGTGGAGGTTCCACGATCACACAGCAATTGGCTAAGAATTTATTTCTTTCTTCAGAAAAAAACTATCTACGCAAAGCGCAAGAGCTGGTGATTACCAGTCTTTTAGAGCTGATGCTCTCCAAAGAACGCATTCTTGAAATCTATATGAACTCCGTAGAATGGGGCGAAGGAATTTTTGGAATCGGTGCTGCAAGCTCTCATTACTATGTAGCTAATCCAAAAAATATCAGTCGTGAACAAGCGGCTAACTTGGCATCCGCTCTGCCAGCCCCGAAGTGTTTTGATAAAAGCAAATATTGCAAACGCGGTAGTATTAACTTTGAAGTGCGACAACAATTTATCTTAGAGAATATGGACCGCGTGGTTTTACCTAAAAACCGTTAGCAATACAAAGCATCTTCTTTATTTGACTTGTGCAGACCGAATCGCATCGCGGGTTGCTATCGCTACTTTTCTGGCAGCATCCGCAAAATCGTCTTTAGCGCTGGCATACAAAATCGCGCGCGATGAATTAATCATCATTCCCGTACCGGGTAGGTTCGCTACTTGGCCGGCAGCAACCGTCGCTTTTATATCTCCACCTTGCGCCCCAATTCCAGGAATGAGTAAGGGCATATCGCCGACGATGGCTCGCACTCGAGCGATTTCTTGGGGGAAAGTGGCACCCACCACAAGCGCAATTTGACCGGTTTGATCCATTTCTTTAGCAAGGATTGCAACGCGTTCAAAAATCGCCTGATGACCATCGGTCAGAAGGTTTTGGATATCTGATCCACCGGGATTAGAGGTGCGGCAGAGAATAATGACCCCTTTGCCAGGATGTTGCAAGTAGGGTTCGATCGAGTCTTTACCCATATACGGGTTGACTGTAACGGCATCTGCTCCATAGCGCTCAAAGGCCTCCAACGCGTAATGCTCTGCGGTACTCCCAATATCCCCTCGTTTCGCATCCAAAATTACCGGGATCTGTGGGTAGTTTGTTTTGAGGTGGGCGATTAGCTCCTCCAATTGACCCTCTGCCCGTTGGGAGGCAAAGTACGCAAACTGTGGTTTAAATGCACACACTAGGTCGGCACAGGAATCAGCAATTTCTTTACAAAAGGTGAGGATGGCTTTGGGACTTTTGCCTAAACTGGGTGGAAAGCGCTCGGGGTCGGGGTCTAACCCAAGGCACAGCATGCTGCCCTGGGACGCCCAAGCGGCCTCGATCTGATCCCGAAAGGATCCCGGATTTTTTGCCAAATGTAATGAACGATTCATAGTGCATAGGATAAACTAGCGCATTCGTCGGGAGTTCACCATGATCAACTTGTTCGTCCTACAAAACGGCCGTCTATCGCAAGAGCAAGTCGAAGATCGCAATGAACTGCTCCAACACCACAATCCAATTTGGATTGATGTGATTGACCCTGAAGAGGAAGAGCTTCTTTGGATTAAAGAAGCTTTTGCAGTCCAACTCCCTGAGTTGGATGACCTTGGGGACCTGGAGGCGTCTGCACGCTATTTTGAGGCAGACGATGGGCATCTGCATATTCGTACCGATTTTTTGCTTGACGAAGAAGATACATCACGGAACGTGAGGGTTGCATTCGTTCTAACTAACCAGGTTTTGTTCTCAATCCATGATGAGGATTTACCAGTATTCCGACTCGTACGATTACGGGCGCGTTTACGTCCAGGTTCGGTCAGTAATGCTAAGGATGTATTACTTGATTTGTATTCCACCGATGCTGAGTACTCTGCCGATGCGCTTGAAGAGGTCTATGAAAATCTCGAACGCGCGGGTAAGCGCGTTTTATCGGAAACCATTACCGATGCCGACGCTGCCGAGGTCCTTGAGACGATTGCTACGGAAGAGGATACCAATGGTCGAATTCGTCGTAATGTGATGGATACGCGGCGCGCACTATCATTTTTGATGCGCAGTAAGTTATTGTCCGACGAGCAGCAAGAAGAGGCACGTCAGATTTTGCGAGATATAGATTCGCTAGAGAATCATACGGCATTCTTATTTGACAAGATTAACTTCTTAATGGATGCCACGGTGGGTTTTATTAGCCTGAACCAAAGCAAAATTATTAAGATCTTCTCCGTGGTCTCGGTCGCCTTAATGCCTCCAACCTTATTGGCCAGCGTCTGGGGTATGAACTTTGAATACATGCCAGAACTCAAAGAAACTTGGGGCTACCCATTAGCGATCATCAGCATGATTATTTCTGCAATGATTCCTCTGGGCTACTTCCGCCACAAAGGCTGGTTGAAGTCAAATTAGCGGGTGGCGCTTGGCGTGAATTGCGCGAGCAGTGACTGAATGGCGTAAATGCAGGCTTGCTCCCTTATGCTCTGACGGTTACCGCTTAACTGTTTTGTTTGCGAGCGAGTTTGAATTAAGTTGTTCTCCCGCCTTCCCCAGGCAAAGCAAACCATCCCTACTGGCTTATCAATGGTTCCACCACCGGGTCCCGCGATCCCAGTTATGGCAATGCTCACTTGGGCGCGACTATTTTTGAGGACGCCCTCAGCCATGGCTTTTGCAACTTCTTCGCTGACGGCCCCGTAGCGCTCAATGAGCGAATGCGCTACGCCAATACTCTCTTCCTTGGCTTCATTGCTATAGGTGACAAAGCCCCGCTCAAACCATTGACTTGATCCACTGAGATCGGTGAGGTGTGCAGCCAATAAGCCTCCAGTGCACGACTCAGCGAGAGCAATACTGAGCTTATTGGCTAGCAGTGTTTGTGCCAATTGTTGAACTAAAGAGATCATTGATGAATTCATGTGAGCCAGCGTATCCCAAGAATCACAATCAAAATTGTGAAAAGAGCAGCGATGAGATCATCAATCATGATGCCAAAACCGTATTTGATGAGATGCGACGGGTTGACATGCTCTTGATGGATCCAGATTTTCTTAAAGTATTGGTCCACACGGCTAATGGGCCATGGTTTGGCGGCATCGAAAAACCGAAAGATTAAAAATGCAATCGCTTGCACTAAAAAATTAGTTGATCCAATAAAAAATAGGATCCAACCAAATGCAATCACCTCATCCCAAACAATTGAGCCGTCATCGGGGCGACCAAGATCGTGGCTGCATTGACCGCAAGCCCATAGACCATAGAGCGATCCAATGCAAAGTAGAAGACATAATGCGGTCGTTGGAAGAATTGCGTTGAGGATCAAAAACAATCCCCAGGCAAGCAGCGTGCCAGCCGTGCCTGGGGCAAGTGGAGAGAGCCCGCTACCAAAGCCGATACCAAACACCCGATGCACAGATCCCAGCATCCAAGCAAATGATGGGGGGTGAGCTGAATTCATGAGCATCTAATCTCGAAAGTGATCAAAGGAACGTTGAAGTTCCTTAGTTTGTTCAGGGCTTAATGGCACGCCATCACTATTTTCGAGTATCAGTGAGTTTTTATCCTGAGATTTGATGATTTGCCCGATGCAGGTGAGAGGAAGTCCTAGCTCTGCTGAAAGCTTTGTAATTTTGTCGTGCTGATTTGGATTTGTTGTGAAACAGAGCTCATAGTCATCCCCACCGGATGCTGCACATTGATACTGAATTGCTTGCGCTTGTCGACGCAGTACTTGTGAGCGAGGCAGGGCATCGATATTAATCTGGGCGCCCACATGGGAGGCCTCCAAAATGTGTCGTAAATCGCCCAATAATCCATCCGATATATCCAAGGCTGATGTTGCAATTCCGCGTAGGGCGATTCCAAGTGCGACTCGTGGTAAAGGCGAATGAAGTCGCTGATTGACTTGATCCAGATCTTTAGACTCGAGGTCGAGCGACCATTCATTGCGGTGATGAGCAAGTGCTAGGCGCGCATCACCAAGCTCACCTGAGACCCAAATGGAGTCGCCAACCTGAGCGCCCGATCGATTAATTGCTTGTCCGCTTGGAATCACACCAAAAGCCGTGATGCTGATCGTCAATGGCCCTTGACACGTATCACCGCCAATTAGGTGGCAATCGAAGAGTTCGGCTAAATCAAAGAGACCATTTGCAAATCCATGTAGCCATGCTTGCCTTTGTTTTGGTAAGGCGAGCGCCAAAGTAAATCCCGTAGGCTTAGCACCCATTGCAGCGAGATCCGATAAATTCACCGCCAGGGATTTTTTTCCGACAAGGTAAGGGTCGGCGTCCGCAAAAAAGTGCCGATCAGCTACCAACATATCGGTTGTGATTACCAGCTCTTCGTTTGGGCGAGATGCGATCACCGCTCCGTCATCACCAATGCCTAGAAGCGGTGCGTGTTGAGGTTTAGCCTTCATCATTTGCTCAGCGCGCGTCTTGAAAATATCGCGAATTAACTCAAATTCTCCGAGTTTGTGGGTATTTGATGGCGGGCTCTGAAGGAATTGCTTTGTCATCTTTGTATTGTAGGCGGGCTTTAGGGCCCCATTCTTGCAAGACCTGCCGTTTCAGAGGGCATTCAAAGGGCGGTCTTTAGAGGAATAGAATAGAGCTTTTGGCATTCTTGTTTAAGGCTTCAAGCCCCTTTATCCCATTACCGTGAAACCCTATGAGTCAATCAGGCAATAAACCCAATCAAAACAAAGAAGAGCAAATTAAAGCTTTACGTGAAGCTGCTCTGAAGTACCATGAGTTTCCGGTGCCCGGCAAAATATCCATTGCTCCTACCAAGCAATTGACTAATCAACGGGATCTGTCCTTGGCTTATACACCGGGGGTGGCAGCAGCTTGTGAGGAAATCAATCGAGACCCCGCTACTGCATTTCGCTATACCGCTCGCGGTAATTTAGTTGGCGTGGTCACCAACGGCACAGCCGTTTTAGGTTTGGGTGATATTGGTGCACTGGCGAGTAAGCCGGTCATGGAAGGTAAGGCGGTACTCTTTAAAAAGTTCGCTGGGATTGATGTGTTTGATATCGAAGTTAACGAGAGTGATCCCGAGAAATTAGTTGAAGTGATTGCCGCTCTGGAGCCAACTTTTGGCGGAATCAACCTGGAAGACATCAAGGCTCCCGATTGCTTCTTGGTGGAGCGCAAATTGCGTGAACGCATGAAGATTCCGGTCTTTCATGACGATCAACATGGCACAGCGATTGTGGTCGCTGCAGCGATTCTCAACGGCCTGAAAGTCGTTGGAAAAGATATTACAAAAGTAAAGTTGGTCACATCCGGTGCCGGTGCGGCAGCACTTGCATGCTTAGAGTTATTGGTTCATCTCGGCTTACCAAAGAGCAACATCTGGGTAACCGATATTATCGGCGTGGTCTATGAAGGCCGCACTGAACTCATGGATCCGCAAAAATCACCGTTTGCGCAAAAGACCGATAAGCGCAGCTTGGGTGATGTGATTGAGGGAGCGGATGTATTTTTGGGCTTATCCGCTGGTGGAGTCTTGAAGCCAGAGATGGTTGCCAAAATGGCGCAGAAGCCTTTGGTATTTGCCCTTGCAAACCCTACACCTGAGATCTTGCCTGAAGAGGTAAAAGTGGTTAGGCCTGACGCAGTGATGGCGACCGGGCGCACTGATTACCCGAATCAAGTTAACAATGTTCTATGCTTTCCCTTCATCTTCCGTGGCGCTTTGGACGTAGGGGCAACTACGATCACCACGGAGATGGAAATCGCTGCGGTGAAGGCAATTGCCGAGTTAGCCCAAGCCGAGCAAAGCGATGTGGTGGCAGCTGTTTACAGTTCTGAGAACCTTGCTTTTGGCCCAGATTATTTAATTCCAAAACCATTTGATCCACGCTTAATTACAGCGATTGCGCCGGCCGTTGCGAAGGCTGCCATGGACGGCGGTGTCGCAAGTCGCCCGATTAAGGATTTTGCGCTTTACAAGGATCAACTGCAGCAATTTGTCTATCACTCGGGTACGGTTATGAAGCCCTTGTTTGGGATTGCAAAGAAGATCCCAATGGAACAAAAGCGCATCGTCTTTTGTGAGGGCGAAGATGAGCGCGTAATGCGTGCGGTTCAAGTCATGCTCGATGAAAGTTTGGTCAATCCCATTTTGATTGGGCGTCCATCGGTCATTGAGCATCGCATTGAGAAGTTTGGCCTGCGCATGAAATCTGGTGTGGATATTGAGATTGTTAATCCAGAAAGCGATGCGCGCTATCGGGATTTTTGGCAAACCTATTTACAGCTCACTGAGCGCAAGGGAGTAACAGAGTCGTTTGCGAAGCTTGAGATGCGCCGTCGTAATACCTTGATTGGTTCTATCCTTCTCAAAAAAGGTCAGGCAGATGGCATGATTTGCGGCACCATCAGCAACACCGCCACTCATTTGAAATACATTGATGAGGTCATTGGTCACGAGCCCGGTGCAACCGTTTATGGAGGAATGTCTGGACTGATATTGCCTAATCGCCAAGTCTTTTTGGTCGACACCCACGTCAATATTGATCCAAGCGCTGCTGAGTTGGCTGAGATCACACTTTTAGCTGCTAGCGAGATGCGTAAGTTGGGAATGACCCCGAAGGTCGCGTTGCTCTCTCACTCAAACTTTGGCTCTAGCGATGCACCATCGGCTGTAAAAATGCGTGAAGTATTAGCCATCTTGCAAAAAGCCGCCCCCGAACTTGAGGTTGATGGTGAAATGCACGGCGATTGTGCTCTGGATCCGGAGATTCGCGCTGGTGCCATTACAAATTCAACCTTACGTGGGGAGGCCAATTTATTGGTCTTGCCCAATATTGATGCTGCCAATATCTCCTATAACTTATTGAAAACGGCTGCTGGTAATGGCGTAGCCATCGGACCGCTTTTGTTAGGGGTGGCAAAGCCCATTCATATTTTGACTCCAGCAGCGACCGTTCGCCGGATTATTAACGTGAGTACGCTAGCAGTGGTGGAGGCTGCAAGCCAATCCAAGGGCTTATTTTAGAGCGGAAATATACTTAGTAAGTAGTCGCTCACTTTTAAATTCTTGATAAATATCAATCACTTATAAAATTAGTTCATGGATTGGACTTGATTTGGGGGCGGGATAAGGGTAACCTATTACCTATCATGAATATTCTTCCTGAAAACATTACTTCAGCAAGCGTCGAAGACCACAGCCGCGCAGAAAATTGGGACAGAAATGATCAAGCCGATCGCGAGATCTCGGCGGCGAGCATTTATGCGCAGGGTGGGTTGTCGCGTCTTCAGACCTATGCTGCCAATCAAGACCTAGGAAAAAAAGTGACAGCTTCTTGGCGTGCCGCTTTGGCTATGAGGGATGCTGGCCCCCCAGCAATGTTGCGTAGTGTTCGCCCCAATATCGTGCAATCAATTCGTGCATTTAGAACCAGTGATTTGGCGGAGGCCGCAACGGAGTTAGGCCAACACTTTGTTTATGCAAGCTGCACTAATGCCAACACCAAGGGCGAGGTACTCGAAGCAATCGCGAACGCCTATATGTTTACCAAACAGCAGGCTAAAAACTTTGATCCACTGTTGGATGCGCTGACAACTTTAGTTGACAAAGCAGGTCCGCAGCCAGGCTTTGTTGTCGTACTTGAGGGCTTGCCTTGCACCCAAAAGTTTGACAAGGAAGCAAGAGAGACCCTATTGGATGTATTCCGCGACGCGGTTGAGTTTTGGTCCGAGCGCCGGGTTCCTTATCGGGTCTTTTACTCGTTCGCTTAATTCGCTTTTAAATTCCAAATACTTTCAACGGCTGAGATCGCAACAATCCCAGCCGTTTCTGTTCGTATTATGCGTGGACCAAGTGACAAGGTTATAAAACCAGCCTCTTTAGCACTTGCCTCTTCCTCTCTACTAAAACCACCTTCCGGACCAATCGCGATGGCAATACTTTGGGGCGAGTGTCGGTTGAGAAATTGGTGCAGCGAATCGGTACCAGTTGGGCTCAGAAGTATTTTTAAGCTAGCCTTACTTTGTTTAAATGCATCTCCAGGGCATTGAATCGGAGTAACTTTCGGAATGACGCTGCGATCGCATTGCTCACAAGCCGCTTGGGCAATTGCCTGCCAATGCAGCATGCGTTTTTCTAGTCGCTTGGGTTCGCTTTTAAGTTTCACCACGGAGCGATCACACTCAATAGGGGTAATGATTGATGCCCCCGTTTCTACAGCCTTCTCAACTATCCAATCCATTTTGTCACCACCGGCAAGCCCCTGAACAAGCTCTAGGTGATACGGTAGTTCGCGGTGCCGATCTTCTTGGATTTGCTCGATTTCGATCTGCGGATGGATATCATTGATTTTGGAAAGTCTTCCTGTAGCGGTGTAGCCTTGGCCATCAAAGACGGTGAACACATCATCTGGTCCGATACGACGAACGCGTAAATGATGGGCTAAATCCCCATCAATTGGAACTTGAAGTTTAGGTAGTTTGGATTGGGCCCAATCACCTGCTAGGTAGAACTGTGGCATACAAGCTCAGTGAGTAATTGGATCAATCACTTTTTCTTATTGCGGCAGTTCTTTTTTTGGCAATGACCATACATTGCCAGCGAATGCTCTTGTAACTTAAATCCAAGGGATTTGGCAATTTCGTTTTGGCGCTTTTCAATCGCCGAATCAACAAATTCTTCAACATGACCGCAATCAAGGCACACAAGATGATCGTGATGATTGCCCTCATTAAGCTCATAAATGGCTCGGCTATCACCCTTGCTTGACTCAAAATGGCTACGAAGCAAGATTCCAGCTTGCTCGAACTGGGTCAAAACACGATAAACCGTGGCAAGACCGATATCCGAGTTGTCCTTGACCAGGGCCATATAGACTTCCTCAGCACTAAAGTGCGAATTTGCGTTTTCCTGAAAAAACTCAAGGACTTTCATGCGAGGCGCCGTGACTTTTAAGCCGATTTCACGGAGGTCGGTGGGGGAAGCGTTCTGGCTCATACGGTTTGGCTCGATAGGCAGGTTTGGGCGCTAAAATCAGATACTTAATGATACGTTGAACTGTTGACCCATGCAGATTAGCATTTTTACTTGCCGCAATCCAAATCGAGCTTTTGCATCACGGATGTTGATCGTGCTGTGCGTTTGTTTTGGTTTGGGAGCATGCACTTCAGCCGTTGATAATACCCAGCGAGCTTGGATGAACAGTATTTTTCAGCCATATGTTCCGGATGTGGTTCAAGGCAACTTTATTTCCAGCGAGCAATACGCTCAGCTAAAAGTTGGAATGAGTCGTGAGCAGGTACGTCAAATTATGGGTACACCATTACTCGCTAGTTATTTTCACGCAAATCGCTGGGATTATGTGTTTGAGTTTAAGCGTGAGGGTCAGACGATTGGTAAAGAGCGCCGCGTAACTTTATTTTTTGAAGGTGACAAACTCATTAAATTTGATGGCGATGCTCTGCCTACTGAAGTAGAGCTTGTGGCGGAGATTGATAATTATGCGCGGGAGAAACGTAGCTTTTGGGATGTTGTAACCGGAAAAAATAAGCCACCGAAGCCTGTGAAGAGGGCGCCCCCTGAAGTGATGGTGATTAGCCAGCCCAATAACTTACCTAACCCAACACCACAACCCGATGTGGTGGTTACCCCTGTTAAAAATTAATCAGAGAACTAGCGATGCCAATGAAATTTGCAGTTGCGGGAGCGACCGGAAAAATGGGCAAAATGCTCATCGAGACGATTCTGAGATCGCCCGATGCTCAATTAACGGGCGCCCTTGAGCATCCTGCATCCCCCTTATTGGGAACGGATGCGGGTGCTTTTTTAGGTCAACAAACCAATGTCCTAATTACGGATGATTTAGCGAAGGGTTTGGCGGGTGCAGAGTATTTAATTGATTTCACGCGTCCTGAGGGAACCTTGCTGCACCTTGAGGCTGCAAAGCGGGCGGGTGTCAAAATGATTGTTGGTACTACCGGCTTTACCCATGAACAGTTACAACAGCTTCGTAGTGCTGCCGACACCATTGCCATGGTGTTTGCTCCCAATATGAGTGTAGGAGTGAATGCTACCCTCAAAATTTTGCAAGTGGCTGCACAATTACTCAAGCAGGGGTATGACATTGAGATTGTGGAAGCGCACCATCGTCACAAAGTGGATGCACCTTCAGGAACTGCCATCAAAATGGGTGAGGTAATTGCAAAAGCTCAGGGCTGCTCCCTGCCTGATTTGGCGGTGTATGCTCGTGAAGGTCACACTGGTGAGCGTAAGCTAGGTAGCATTGGTTTTGCAACGATACGGGGCGGTGATATCGTGGGCGATCACACTGTAATCTTTGCCGGTGAAGGAGAGCGGATCGAAATTAGCCATCGCTCGACGAGCCGTCAATCCTACGCCGAAGGTGCTTTACGCGCAGCCACTTTTTTACAAAATCAGTCCAAAGGGTGGTTTGATATGCAAGACGTCTTAGGCCTCAAATAATTTTTATTTCCTAACAATAAGAACGATTAATGGATCAGGCTAAAGATTACGATTTTCGCAGCATTGAAGCGCATGCGCACGAGCAATGGCGCACTCAGGATGTCTATCGCGTCACAGAAAATGCAAGGACAAGGACTGGTCAATTAAAGCCCAAGTTTTATGCTTGCTCGATGCTGCCCTACCCCTCAGGTAAGTTGCATATGGGTCATGTACGCAACTACACCATCAATGATGTGATGGCACGTCAACTCCGCATGCAAGGCTACAACGTTTTAATGCCAATGGGATGGGATGCATTTGGTATGCCAGCCGAAAACGCTGCACTTCAAAACAATGTGCCGCCCGCACAATGGACCTATCAAAACATTGATTACATGCGGGGTCAGATGGCAGCAATGGGTCTTGCGATTGATTGGTCGCGAGAGATTGCAACCTGCAGGCCGGATTACTACCGTTGGAATCAATGGCTATTTTTAAAGATGCTTGAGAGAGGCATCGCTTACCGCAAAACCCAAACGGTTAACTGGGATCCGGTAGATCAAACGGTTCTAGCGAATGAGCAAGTGATCGACGGACGTGGTTGGCGCTCGGGTGCCTTGGTTGAAAAACGTGAGATCCCTGGCTATTACCTCAATATCACTGCGTATGCTGAGGAGTTATTAACCGGGCTTGATGATCTAGCGTGGCCTGATCGTGTGAAGATCATGCAACAAAACTGGATTGGTAAAAGTCATGGGGTACGTTTTGCATTTACCCATGAAATTCAGGATGACGCTGGTCGTTTAATTAATGATGGCAAGATGTATGTGTTTACGACGCGTGCCGATACCATCATGGGCGTTACATTTTGTGCAGTTGCTGCAGAGCACCCACTAGCGACAAAGGCTGCACGATCCAATCCAGAGTTAGCGCAATTTATTGAGCGCTGCAAAACCGGTAGCGTGATTGAGGCCGATTTAGCAACCCAAGAAAAAGAGGGCATGCCAACGGGTTTATATGTGACTCACCCCTTAACCAATGAGCCAATTCCACTCTGGGTTGGTAATTACGTACTCATGTCGTATGGCGATGGCGCGGTGATGGGGGTTCCTGCTCACGATGAGCGTGACTTTGCCTTTGCCAACAAATACCATTTGCCCATTAAGCAAGTGATTGCTGTAAAAGGCGTAACCGATATTTTTAATCCCTCACGCTGGCATGAGTGGTACGCACAAAAAGAGAACACCGAGTGCATTTACAGCGGCCCCTACGATGGCTTATCCCATCCTGACGCAGTCCAGGCCGTTGCGAAGGATCTGAAAGATCGAGGTCTTGGTGAGTTAAAAACTACCTACCGTTTGCGCGATTGGGGAATTTCTCGTCAGCGCTATTGGGGAACTCCAATCCCAATGATCCACTGCACCGATTGCGGTGAAGTACCAGTCCCCGAATCGGATTTACCCGTGGTTTTGCCCGAAGACTGCGTACCCGATGGTTCTGGTAATCCTTTGAATAAACGTGAGGATTTTTTGAAGGTCAATTGCCCGAAGTGCGGTAAGCCTGCGCGGCGTGAGACTGACACCATGGATACCTTTGTGGATTCCTCATGGTATTTCATGCGCTATACCGGCCCCGATGCGAAGACCATGGTGGATTCGCGCAATGATTACTGGATGCCAATGGATCAATACATTGGCGGGATTGAACATGCGATTTTACATTTGTTATATGCGCGTTTTTGGACCAAGGTGATGCGTGATTTAGGCTTGGTGCGTTTTGATGAGCCCTTCCAAAATCTTTTGACCCAAGGAATGGTTCTGAACGAAACCTTTTACAAAGAAGATCAAAGTGGTAAAAAGCAGTGGATCAACCCTGCCGATGTGGAGTTGAATCTCGATGAGAAGGGGCGACCTATTGCAGCCAAGCTCATCAAGGATGGCTCAGCAGTCCATATTGGTGGCGTTGAAAAAATGGCCAAGAGTAAAAATAATGGCGTTGATCCACAAGCTTTAATCGATCAGTATGGTGCGGATACAGCACGCCTCTTTACGATGTTTGCCGCACCTCCTGAGCAGCAACTCGAGTGGTCAGGCGCTGGAGTGGAGGGTGCCGCTCGATTCCTGCGACGTCTGTGGATGTATGCAAGCTCGCAAGCCGAACATTTGCAATCGGCAAAAGCTTCGATCCCTGATGATTTAAGTGCTGCTGAAAAAGAACTGCGCTTTGAAGTGCATACGATTTTGAAGCAGGCAAACTTTGATTATCAGCGTCGTCAGTATAACACCGTGGTTTCAGCTGCAATGAAGATGCTCAATGTCTTGGAGCCGATTAAGTTAGATCGGGATGCGAATTCGATTCGTCCCGAAATCCTTTTTGAGTCCCTTGGCATTTTGTTGCGGATTTTGTACCCCGTGGTACCGCACTGCACTTATGCGCTGTGGAGTGATCTTGGATTTACGAAACACTTTGGCTCCTTACTGGATGCACCCTGGCCACAAATCGATGAGTTCGCTTTAGTTCAGTCTGAGATTGAGCTGGTACTGCAAATCAATGGCAAACACCGTGGTCAAATTAAGGTACCCGCCGATGCCTCAAAAGATGCAATTGAGGCGATGAGCTTGCAAGCCGAGCCCGTCTTACGTTTACTAAACGGCGTGCCCCCCAAAAAGATCATTGTGGTTCCAGGTCGCCTAGTTAATGTGGTTGCATAAGCAGATGAGTACACCGCGTAACCTCAATCGGCGCTTACTAATACAGGGCGCTCTTCTTGGCCTCATTTCGGTTTCTGGAATTTCAGCTTGCGGTTTTCGTTTGCGCGGTTCGGTCAACATTCCTTATAAATCCATTTTGATTTCAGGGCGGCCATCACCCCAACTCCGCTATGACCTTGAGCGCATTATTGCGACTGGAACGAATGCAAAAGTGGTTACCTCGGGTAAGGATGCCGATTTAATTCTGGATATTGTGAGCGAAGACAGTACCCGACAGATTTTGACCTACACCGCTACAGGTCAGATTTCAGCCTATCGGCTCAATAACCGGGTGCTATTCCGTGCCTTTGATAATACGGGTGTCGAAGTGATTCCAGAGTCTGATATTTATGTAATTCGGGATCTGGATTTCACCACTGCTACAGTATTGGCATCCGATATTCAGCAACAGCAATTTTTAGAGAGTATGCGCTCTGATTTGGCGCTGCAAATTTTGCGTCGCATTGCTACCCTGGGACGGGTGAGCAAATAAATTGCTTACTTGATCGACCTCGATGATCAAAAGTGATGCCTTTCAGATTCATGTTGCTGGTCTAGCTAAAGGCTCACAAAGCTTAAATTCCTTGTATGTTTTTTCCGGGGATGAGCCACTACTGATGATGGAGGCTGTGGACAGCCTTCGGGCATTTGCCAAAACTCAGGGATTTACTGAGCGCGATGTGATGGTTCAAGACCGCTACTTTGACTGGCCAGCTTTGTTGAGTGTGGGACAAACGATGTCGTTATTTGGCGATAAGCGCTTTGTTGAACTGCGCATGCCAACTGGCAAGCCCGGCCGTGAAGGAGCAGAGGTATTAAAGCAGTTTGCAAATGGATTGAGATCAGCCAGTTCAGGTCTTGATGTGATTATATGTATGCAACTCCCGCGCCTCGATCTGAAAACTAAGGGCTCGGGATGGTTTATGGCCCTTGATGAGGCTGGGATGGCAGTACAGATTGATTCAATTGAGCGTAGTCAATTGCCCCAATGGATTGCTAAGCGACTTTCACTGCAGTCCCAATCGGTTGAGCCTGGTGAAGTGGGGCAACGTAGTTTGCAGTGGATGGCCGATCAAGTCGAGGGTAATTTGATTGCCGCGCATCAAGAGATTCAGAAACTGGCGCTCTTATATCCCAACGGGGTCATTACGGATGAGCAAATCCGTACCGCGGTTCTCAAGGTTGCTCGCTATGATCTATTTGAACTAACAGAAGCACTGTTGTCTGGTGATGCGGCACGTTTGAATCGAATGGTGGATGGCCTGCAAGGTGAGGGTGAGCCTTTACCACTGATTCTGTGGGGTATTAGCGATGAGCTAAGAACGCTTAATCGGGCCCAGGCTGCTCTAGCGGCTGGAGAGAGTTTGCCAACCATCTTTCGTAATTATCGAATTTGGGGAAAGCGCGAGAAGCTCTATCCCACGGCTCTTAAGCGTATTCAACCCAAGAAACTAAAGCAAGCGTTATTACTTGTAGCTAATTTAGATAAACAAGCCAAGGGTCTCTGGGTTCGGGATCTTCCAGTCAACCCTTGGGATGGATTGCGACTCGTTGGGAGTTTATTGAGATAGATTTATTGTGCCGGAAGTAACTTAATAATTTGAGAGCATACAAAATCTGAATCATATTTATTGAGTGCTAATTTTGCTTTTAAGGCAAAGTCACTCCTTAAACTTGAATTTGTATAAAAATTTGAAATTGCCATTGCAAACTGATTTACATCACCAACTTTAGTAAGAAGTCCCAAATTACCATATTCAAGAATATCTGATGGACCAACTTTACAATTTGTTGATATGATCGGGCACCCAAGTATCATCGCCTCTACAAGAACAAGTCCAAATCCCTCATAGTCAGATGAGAGTAAAAAACTACTAGCATGCCTTATGTAAGGATATGGGTTGTCTTTGTGACCTAGTAATATGACTTGATCTTCAAGTTTGAGACTCTTAATTTTTTGGATCAGCGTAGTTTTTAGATTCCCATCCCCAATAATTATTAATGGCCAATCAACCCCTTTTTCTAACGCGAGTTTGTACGCATCAATCATGAAAAGAAAGTTCTTTTGCTCTGATAGCCTACCAACGGATAAGAAAAATTCTTTGTTTTGAATTCCTATAGGCAATTGAATTTGATCAATTGATTTACTAAGAACTTTTTTTATATTAATAGGATTAGGGATAACTGAAAACTTTTCATATAGATGTGGCCATAACTCTTGAGCCTGACTTTTCATTTCATCACACAATAGTATAATTTTTTTATATGAACTAAGTCGTTTACCCATTCGATTCAAGCTGCTCTTCCTTCCACCGCGTAGCTGGTTTGGGGCAAAGTGGATAAATGTTATTGAGAAAAATTTTATTCGCTGAACAATTTTTTGTAAGGATGTATCGTAGTCAATAATCCAATCTGGATTGATACTTACAACAGACTCTCTAATTTTTCTATTAATTAAGAAAAAAGAAAGCCCGTTTAAAGCACCGAATAATAAATTTTTTTTTCGATTGAAATGGATTTTTCCAAGAATAGATTTATTTGGAATAGCAATTTGAATTTGAATGTTGTTATCAAGCTGCTCAATAAGCTTTGATGTGTAGCCCAATTCATAAATAACATGCAAAATAATTTTGTACTCATTTTTTGGAATCGCATTCAAGAGATTTAGGGCGGCTTGATCGATCCCATGTTCGCCGAAAACTCCAAGATTAAACAATAATTTTTTCACCTCCTTATTTTAGTATTTTATAGGCTGAAATTTATATTGAGCTCATCTTCGGTTAAAGTAGTAGTCATGAGTAATCAAATGAATTCGAGCATTGAGCAAGTGATGTTGACCATTGGTCAGCAAGCGCGTCTCGCCTCAAGAGCGATGGCTAGGGCCAGTGCACAACAAAAGAACCAGGCACTAAGCAATATTGCGAAGGCGATCCGTAAAGATGTGGCAAAGATTTTGATTGCAAATGTGCGCGATGTGGAGCGCGCTAAGGCCAGTGGTCATGATGCCGCCTTTGTGGATCGCTTAACGATGACCGAGAAGTCGATTGAGACCATGGCCTTGGGACTCGAGCAAATTGTCAGTTTGGATGATCCAATTGGTCAGATCACTCCGTTTAAACAGCAACCCTCCGGTATTTTGATCGGACAGATGCGCGTACCACTTGGTGTGATCGGCATCATTTATGAGTCACGTCCGAATGTGACGATTGATGCAGCAGCGCTATGCCTTAAGTCAGGAAATGCCGTAATTTTGCGAGGCGGCTCAGAGGCCATTGACTCAAACACCTTTTTGGCAGGATTAATTCAGGAAGGTTTGGCATCCGCTCAACTACCAGCCAATGCTGTACAGGTTGTGCAAACAACTGATCGGGCTGCCGTTGGAATGATGATCACCATGACCGAATACATTGATGTGATCGTGCCACGCGGTGGCAAGAGTTTGATCGCGCGGCTGATGCAAGATGGCCGGGTACCCATGATCAAACACCTCGACGGAATTTGCCATACTTTTGTTGATGATGCTGCAGATATTGAGTTAGCGATCAAGGTGTGTGATAACGCCAAGACTCAGCGCTACGCTCCTTGCAATGCGATGGAAACGCTACTTGTTCATGCCAAGATCGCACCTCAGGTTTTGCCTGGGCTTTGCCGAATTTATCAAGACAAGGGTGTGGAGTTGCGTGTCGACCCCAAAACCCGTTCACTCCTGGAATCGAAGCAGTTTTCGAATCTAGTGGATGCAACCGAAGAGGATTGGCGTACCGAGTACCTAGCTCCAATTTTGTCGATCAAGATTGTTGAAAACCTCGATGAAGCCATCGATCACATTGAGCTTTATGGAAGTAAGCACACGGACGCAATCATTACTCAAAATCAAGAACATGCCAATCGCTTCTTGCGAGAAGTCGATAGTGCGAGTGTGATGGTCAATACCAGCACGCGGTTTGCGGATGGCTTTGAATATGGCTTAGGTGCCGAGATTGGGATCTCCAACGATAAGTTACATGCGCGTGGTCCCGTTGGTCTTGAGGGGCTCACTTCGCTGAAGTACGTGGTTATGGGCCACGGTGAAGTTCGTCAGTAATGTTGATAAAGAGATTCTATGTTTGATGGTTACCTTTGGGCCAAAACCCTTCATATTGTCTTAATTGCTTCTTGGTTTGCAGGACTTTTTTATTTACCCCGCATCTTTGTTAATCTGGCACAAGAGACCAATGATGTGGCCTATGAGCGCTTAATTGGGATGGCGCAGCGACTCTATCGCTTTATGACCATCCTGATGATGCCAGCAGTCGCTTTGGGGCTCATTTTATGGCTGTATTACGGTGTAGGGCGCGGCTCGATCTGGATGCATGTGAAGGTGTTATTAGTGCTAATTGTGATTGGCTACCATTTGCAATGTAAACGCCTCCTCAAGCAATTTGTTCAAAAGCAAAATACAAAAAGCCATGTGTGGTACCGATGGTTTAATGAGGCTCCAGTTTTACTCATGCTAGTGGTCACTGCCCTTGTGGTGATCAAGCCCAACTGATCCCCATTGTGAAATTTTTTATTGTTTGTCCTGGCGGGCTTGAAGCAGTTTTAGTGCAGGAGCTCGAGGAGATTGTTACTCGGCCTGAGATAAAAGCATTGGGTCGATCATCGGTTGAACCAGCCCCTACAAGCCTAACCGGCGGAATAAGTGTCGAGGGTCCCTTAGCCCTATCTATGGCAATCAATTTGTATTCACGGATTGCCAGTCGTGTCTTACTGAAGATGGCTGACGGACCTTATAAATCCGAAGATGACCTCTATCGCCAAGCAAAAGCGATTGGGTGGGAAGATTGGTTTTCCTCTAATCAAACCCTTCGCGTCGATATTACGGCACAGCGATCGCCATTGAAGAGTTTGAACTTTGCCACTTTGCGAATTAAAGATGCAATTGTCGATCGCCTGCGTGAGCAAATGGGCGAGCGCCCTAATATTGATACCGTAAATCCCGATGTTCGGATTCAGGTTCATTTGACGCAACAACACGCCACCATCTATTTGGATACCTCGGGTGAGCCTTTGTTCAAACGCGGTTGGCGGGAGGAAAAGGGGGAGGCGCCCTTAAAAGAGAATCTCGCTGCTGGGATTTTACGATTAACCAACTGGCAGGCCTCGATGCCGCTTTATGATCCCATGTGCGGAAGCGGTACCTTTTTGATTGAGGCCGCTCAAGTCGCATTGCATATTCCAGCGGGGGCGCTACGAGCTCGCATACTAGAGTCATCAAATCAAAACTCTACCCCATCGTGGAAACAATCGGTTATACAAACAGGTTTTGGCTTTTTACGACTCAAACCCTTTTTGAGTACCTTAGAGAAAAAGAACTGGCAGACATTTTGTGATGTTGCGAAGACAGAAATACATCAGCATCAGAATGACACTATTGCTATAAGCGGGAGTGATATCAATGAGAAAATGATTGCCATGTGTAAAGCCAATTGGCAACGCGCGCAGTTACCTGGGTTGCCCATAGTTCGACAATTAGATGCAATCGCGATTAAGCCTAACGTTGATTTAATCGAAGGACAAAAAGGGGTGATGGTTTTTAATCCACCTTATGGAGAGCGCTTGGCGATGAAGGGTGGTGATTCTGATCGACCCTATTCTTTTGGCGATAGCAAAGCAACTTCGATGCAAAAACGGCGTACGAGCCGAGAGCCTTTAGTCAAAGAGCCGATTGACCCTAAGTTTGCAACCCTTCTAGATCAGTTTAGTAAGCGACTCAAAGACCATTTTGCGGGCTGGGAGATCTTTGTTTTAACCGCAGATATGGGTTTGCCAGGGCATTTGCGCATGAAAGAATCAAAGCGCACCCCATTATTTAACGGCCCCTTGGAATGCAGACTTTTTAAGTTTGAGATTCGAGGGCGGACCGATACCCAGAAATCGTAAAATAGAACTTCAATCTAAGAGAAATAGCAAATGGAATATAAAACCTATATGTGCTTGATCTGCGGCTGGATTTACGATGAAGCCAAGGGTTGTCCGGATGACGGCATTGCGCCTGGAACCTTGTGGAAAGATGTTCCCATGAACTGGTCGTGTCCCGAGTGTGGTGCGCGCAAAGATGATTTTGAGATGTGCGTGATCTAATCATCTAGATCTTCTTGATTAATACTATGAGTCAAAACGAACAACTCTTTGCGCGGGCCCAAAAAACCATTCCTGGTGGTGTGAACTCCCCTGTGCGGGCATTTCGGCAAGTGGGCGGTACCCCCCGATTTATTACTCGTGCGCTGGGCCCTTATTTTTGGGATGCCGACGATAAGCGCTATGTTGATCTCATCATGTCTTGGGGTCCAATGATTGTTGGGCATGCGAATCCTGAGGTAGTAGAAGCAGTTCAGCGGGCAGCGACTCAGAGTTTTAGTTACGGCGCTCCGACCGAAGGGGAGATTGACCTTGCTGAGCGCATTTGCGAGTTGATGCCAGCTATTGAGCAAATTCGTTTAGTGTCGAGCGGTACCGAAGCGACCATGAGTGCCTTGCGTTTAGCCCGCGGTTATACCAATCGTGATTTGATTATTAAGTTTGAAGGCTGTTACCACGGCCACGCGGATAGCCTGTTAGTCAAAGCCGGCTCTGGTTTATTGACCTTTGCCGATTCCACGAAGAATGCTCCCTCATCGGGCGGGGTACCTCAAGATTTGGTAAAGCACACCTTAGTGCTCCCCTATAACGATATTGGCGCTTTGGAAGAAGCTTTTAAGCGCCATGGCGATCATGTTGCCGCTTTAATTTTGGAACCGATTGCAGGCAATATGAACCTAATTCGTGCGACCCCCGAGTTCGTCAAGGCAGTTCGTTCGCTCACCCAGCAATATGGTGCCGTATTGATTTATGACGAGGTAATGACAGGATTTCGGGTGGCCTTGGGTGGTACCCAATCCTTGCATGGCATCAAACCCGATTTAACCTGCCTTGGGAAGGTCATGGGTGGCGGTATGCCCATGGCAGCATTTGGAGGTAAGCGCGAGATCATGGCAAAACTTGCCCCCTTGGGTAATGTGTATCAGGCAGGTACCTTATCTGGCAATCCCGTTGCGGTAGCTGCGGGAGCGAAGACCTTGGAGATCATCTCGCGCCCTGGATTTTTTGAGTGCCTGACCGAGCAAACCAAAAAATTGATGGCAGGATTACAGCAAGAGGCCGATCGAGCCAAGATCCCATTCTCGGTCGACAGTGTTGGTGGTATGTTTGGGTTCTATTTTTCGCAAACAGTGCCAACTTCATATGAAGCAGTTACAAAAACTGATATTGAAGCCTTCAAACGTTTCTTTCATGCAATGTTAGAAGAAGGTGTTTACCTGGCTCCTTCTGCCTATGAGGCTGGATTTACATCGATTGCGCACGATAATGCTGTGGTTGATGAGATTATTCGAGCAGCTCAGCAATCGTTTCAGAAGATTTAATACGCTCACATCCGCAGCGGGTGATCGTAACCCGCCACACTAATCGTCTTGATCGCAAGCGATTGACGATCCCCGACCAAACCTTTTGGGTTCATGGTTTCTAAATGATCGAGGTCGATTGCGGTTAATGTGCCACCCCATACGCAACCGGTGTCAATTCCAATGACGCCTTGATGATTGAGTAAGCCAAGTGTTGACCAGTGACCAAAGACGATCGGAATCGATTTTGTTTTACGATTGGTAGTCTCAAACCATGGGATATAGCCAGCGGGGCCACTTTCTAGCCCTTCTTTGCTCTTAAACTCCATTTCGCCCTGAGGAGTACAAAACCGAATCCGGGTTAGGGTATTGGTGATTAAACGTAAACGATCGAATCCAATTAATTTTGGATCCCAGTAGTTGGGAGTATTGCCATACATCTGGGCTAAGAAATTGCGATACTTTTTATGGCGTAAAGCGGTTTCAACTTCATGGGCTAACGACAGTGTGCGTTTTAGGCTCCATTGCGGTAGTACGCCAGCATGCACCAGCAAGACCTTACCGTTGCTTAGTGCCATGGGCCGGTATCTTAGCCAATCGATGAGCTCGCGACGATCGGGGGCTGCCAAAATATCATCAATCGTATCGAGCGGTTTGGTGTCACGAAGACCTGCATCACACGCTAATAAGTTCAGATCATGATTCCCCAAAAGGCATTCGGCAATCCCATCCTCTTGAAGTTGCTTTAAACGCCGCAAGGCTCCCAATGAGTCTGGACCACGATTGACGAGATCCCCTAAGAAAATAAATTTAGAACCTTGGGGGAGTTTCCTGATGAGTTGATTGAGGGGCCTTAAGCAGCCTTGTACATCACCAATCGCGAAAACACGTGTCATCTTAAGCCACTTTTTTCACAACGTTGTATCGAATCAAGGTCGCCTTACGGGCTTCATCATGATCGACGATGGGGCGAGGGTAGTCCTTACCTAAAACAATACCTGCTGCCTCAAGTTCAAGTTGGCCCGCAAGCCAGGGCGCATGAATTGACTTATTGGATAGCTTTTCTAGGGCGGGAATGTAGCGGCGAATAAATTTACCATCGCCATCAAAGCGTTCTGATTGCGTGATGGGGTTAAAGATACGGAAGTAGGGCTGGGCATCGCAACCAGAGGACGAAGCCCATTGCCAGCCACCATTGTTGGAGGCAAATTCAAAATCGTTGAGATGTTCTGCAAAGTACTGCTCACCCCAGCGCCAATCAATACCCAAGTCTTTACATAAAAAACTCGCTACGATCATTCGTAATCGATTGTGCATATAGCCCGATTGATTGAGTTGATGCATGGCTGCATCGACTAGTGGGTAGCCAGTTTGGCCGTCGCACCAGGCTTTAAATAGTTTTTGTGCCTTAGCCCCTTGCTCCCAAACAATCTTGTCATAGTCGGGCTTAAAGGATTGGCCGCCGGCAAGGCGAGGGTGATTGGCCAAAATCATGAAATAGAAGTCACGCCAGATGAGTTCGCTCAGCCACGTACTTGCTCCAAGACTGCCTGCCACCATTCGTCGATGGGCTTCGCGCACCAAGCCCCGGATCGATAGAAGACCGAAGCGTAAGTAAGTAGAGAGGTAGCTGACCCCTTTGGTTGATGGAAAGTCCCGACTGATGTTGTATTGATCAATGCGTTTTAGGAAGTCACTCAAAAAGAGTTCGGCACCTCGCTGACCAGGCGGGAGGTATTTTTCAATACCAGTTGTTCTAAATCCCATGGATTCCAGCGAAGGGATGCCAGTATCGATGGACTTCGGGATAGGGGCGTACTGACCTTGTAAGCTGGGATGTGAATCGCAAATGAAGGGCTCAAGATCTGAGGGATTTAGTTTTTTAAGCCATGCATTCTTGTATGGAGTAAATACTGAGAATACCGTTTCGGAATTCGTTAAAACCTCAGTCTTCTCGAAGATAACCTGATCCTTAAAATGTTGGAACTTAACCCCATCGTTTTCAAGCTTTTGCGCAATCGCCTCATCGCGCAAAATTGCCGAGGGCTCATAGTCATGGTTAGTAAAGACTGCTTGAACACCAAGTTGTTTAGCTAAGGCGGGGATCAATTCGGTTGGATTGCCATGGCGGGCAATGATTCCACCCCCTTGGGCTCTTAGTGTTTTATCGAGATCTTCAATCGTTTGCCAAATGAAATCCACCCTACGATCAAAGCCCTTGCCCTTGGTGTGTAAAGGGTCAAGAATTGTGGTGTCAAAGATAAAAGAGATCCAGACCTGTCGGTGTTGTCTTAGGGCGCGATGAAGGGCTGCCTGATCATACAGGCGTAAATCACGTCGAAGCCATACTAATGCACTGGTCATAGACTCTATCTTATCTATATAAAAAGGTGTTTGGATAATTTAATTATGCTTGGTAGAATTAGCTATGGTTAAATCAATAGTGCCAAATAGCTCTAGTTATTTTGCCAATCAATTTTTATTAGCAATGCCAGGAATGCTTGATGAAAATTTTTCAGGTTCCTTAGTCTATCTTTTAGAACATACCGATAAGGGCGCCATGGGGTTAGTAGTCAATCGCCCGACCGATTTAGTACTTTCAACCTTGTTTGAGAAAATTGAGCTAAAGCTCGAAATTGCTCCACTACTTGACCAGCCGGTTTATTTTGGTGGCCCCGTTCAGGTTGAGCGAGGATTTGTTCTGCATCCGACTGATCTTGCTGAGAAGTATTCATCCTCATTAATCATTGCAGACGGTCTCACTATGACCACATCCAAAGATGTCCTTGAGGCGGTAGCCAATGGCTCTGGACCCGAGAAGTTTCTAATCACCCTGGGGTACGCTGGTTGGGGTGCAGGACAGCTCGAAGAGGAGATTTCGCTTAATGGTTGGATCAATATCGACATCCAAAATGATCAAATGCAAACGATTATTTTTGATACGCCGTATACCGATCGTTATCAAAAGGCAATGCAGGTTCTAGGTTTTGATCTGGCAAGCCTCTCTGGAGAAGCGGGGCATGCCTAATGATGCTTCAAATTCAGTAACGATTGTTTTGGGCTTTGATTACGGTACTAAGCGGATTGGGGTGGCGGTTGGCAATTCGTTGACAGGAAGCGCTCAAGCAATGAGTGTCATTCAGAATACAGATTCTGAGCAAACCAACCAAAAAATTAAGGACTTAATTAATGAGTGGCAACCGAGCTGTTTAGTGGTTGGCTTACCATTTTATCCAGACGGGGCAGAGCATGCCATGACGAAACTCTCACGTTCGTTTGGCCAACAGCTTGCCAAGCAATTTTGTAAGCCCATTCACTTTATCGATGAGCGCTACTCCTCAGTCTTATTAGAACAAGACTCCCAGTATCAAGGGGCTGTCGATTCGAATGCAGCCGGATTGCTTTTAGAGCAGTTTTTTCGTGAGCACAGTTAAAATTATAGGGCTCACTAATTTAAGCGAAAATAGCTATCATGAACGCAGAAGCCCTCTATCAAGACCTACTCAGGCATCTGAAAGAGGGTTTGTTTTCGAAAGCCTCGAGCCCCTCTGTTTATTTGGCTGGCTTGGCAATTGGTGGGACCTGGATTGCAAAGCGCCTGGCAAAAGATCTTAATCTCTCGCAGTATGGAGTAATTAATGTTTCCTTTCATCGTGATGACTACGCTGAGAAGGGGGTTCGAGCGCTTGAGAGTGCCAATAGTATGCCGACCGAACTAGCATTTGATGTGAATAATGCCCATATTGTCTTGATTGATGATGTGCTGTTTACAGGACGAACGGTACGAGCCGCACTGAATGAATTATTTGACTTTGGGCGACCTGCTAAGGTATCTCTGATGGTCTTGGCTGACCGCGGGGAACGTGAACTACCAATTTCAGCCGATTTTGTTGGGCAGATGGTAGCGCTCCCGCACTCACAAATCTTGGTTTTAGAACAAGATACGAATGCGCGCTTTCATTTTCAGATTGAGGAGCGACTCAATTGACGCTGATGTTTCAACCGAATCCGATAACCAATCAATTAAACCGGGATGGCAAACTGACCCATTTGCTCACTTTGGAGGGGATGCCAAAAGAGCAGATTCTTTACATCCTTGATACCGCAAAGCAATTTGTCAGCGTTACCTCACCCAATCGGGAGGTAAAAAAGGTACCTTTACTTCGGGGTAAAAGTGTTTTTAATTTGTTCTTTGAGAACTCCACTCGAACACGAACGACTTTTGAGATTGCGGCGAATCGCCTTTCAGCCGACATCATTAATCTAGATATTCCAACCTCATCGACTTCAAAAGGCGAGAGTCTGATGGATACGATTGATAATTTGGTCGCGATGCAGGCAGATATTTTTGTGGTACGCCATAACATCTCAAAAGCTCCAATTGAAATCGCCAATCATGTTCCAGAACATGTACATGTGATTAATGCTGGGGATGGTAGCCATCAACATCCCACACAAGGCCTGCTTGATGCTTATACGATGCGACACTTTAAGCAAGATTTCTCAAAACTGAAGGTAGCCATCATTGGGGATATTCTGCACAGTCGCGTGGCCAAATCGAATATTCATGCTTTAACGACTTTAGGATGTCATGACATTCGTGCGATTGGACCAGAGAGTTTATTGCCTAGTGATTTAGCGAAGGACTTAAGCGCCCTGGGCGTGAAAATCTTCCATAAAGTAGAAGACGGCATTAAAGACGCAGATGTTGTAATGACCTTGAGAATCCAAAAGGAGCGCATGGATCAAGGTCAGGTGCCAGAAGGTGCTGACTTCTTTTCTCAATATGGCCTTAATGCCGAACGTCTAGCACTGGCTAAGTCTGATGCAATTGTGATGCACCCGGGTCCAATGAACCGTGGTGTTGAGATTGAATCCTCCATTGCAGATGGTAAGCAATCGGTGATTTTGAACCAAGTTACTTTTGGAATTGCGATTCGTATGGCTGTGATGTCGATTGTTGCCAGCGCCTAATTATGTCTAAAAAAGTTTTTTATAATTTGCATATCAAATTCGATCTGTTCATTAGAAATTGTAAATCGGTAGTTTTCAAAATTTTCTGAACACTCCTTAAAGCAGTGAAAAATTTTATTTACCCGCGTTTCAAATAACTGCATAAAATTTTCACTATTTATATCAATTTTATATTCATCTGGTATGTTCACATCCAAAGCATTTTTTGCAGAGCCGTGAACCCCTGTTATTACGCAACAACCATGAAGAGCCGCCTCTCTTGGAAGTCTGTCTTTCCCAGGGTGATGACCAAAATCGATATACAACTTTGAATCCAAAAATAACTTAGCTAATTCATGTCTGTTATATCCTTGAAGCGGAAAGAATTCTAAATTTTTAAATCGGTCTATCAAATATTGATTAAATTTTGCACCCTTATTCGGGTTAAACAAGATTCTATTAGAGCGGTTGTTCGGTAATATATTTTTTAAAGAACTTAGATAAGATTCTTCGGTATAAAAAGGAATTGGATCCGATAATAAAGTACTTTCAATTTCATTCATCTTTAGAAAGTTAAAAGCATAGTAGCTTTGCGAAAAATGTAGAACCCTTTTAAGAGAAGATATTCCACCAATTGGCCTCAACCCTTTTAGTAAATTTTTAAAATACCTCAGCTTATCTCTAATGGGATTGCCATAACGTTCGCATGTAAAATTATTAACGGACATCCACCATATTGCAGCTTTGGCATTTTTTACTTTGAGAGCATAAGTTGTAATAATTTCAGGAAAAATTATTAAATCACCAGACTTATCTTCATACAATCGAATAGGTACATTGTATTTTTGATAAGCTTTTGGAGTTTCATGTTTCTTGGAGAAGGGAAAGTAAGCGATAGAAGATTTAGCGCCAAGACGATTTAAATCAGCGCATAGCTGATGAATGGCTTCGGGGCCAGCGGTGGTTGCACCGCCAGGGCAAATAATTAAAACATTATTAAAAATTGGCTTCATAACTAGTATTAGTTTAATTAATGGTTAAAGGGATCAAATGCAAATCAAAGCAGATAATTTTGTAAAAATTATGGCCTCGTCTTTAGTGGTTGCATGTGCTTTTCCTCTATTTTCACTAATCTTAAAAGGCTGGGTAAGTGCGATTCTGTATCTCTCAGCTTTTATTTCATTAATTCTTTTGATAAGAATACTAAAAATAAAATATTTTCAAAATAGAGAGAAAAATTTATTGGGTGTATGGTTAACGGAGAAAAATTTTTATCTAAATCTAGTCATCATTTCATTTTGTTTGCAATTAATTACTGTGTTTGTAGTTCAAACCTTGCACGGTAACTATATGATATCTAGATATGATGCACCATTAAGATATCTTTTAGGGGTAATTATCTTATTGGCAATTATCGTAAACAAGCCAAACTTAAAAACCTCATTTTTAACATTTATATCATTAGCTCCAATCGTAACTTACTTTCTTATTCCATTTGTGCCGAAGACCTTTTGGAGTAGCCAGGTAGACAGATTATCAAATCATTTTATCGACCCATTAATTTTTGGTTACGTGTCTTTGTTGTTAGGAACTTTAAGCGCGATTATGTGGTTTTATAGTTCAAATAAGATTTCAGTAAAGTCATTTGTTTATTTTTTTGGAGCAGTTTCAGGCGCTTATCTCTCTTTAAAATCTGGAAGTCGAACTGGTTGGTTAGCATTGCCGATAATAATTTTTCTGTTTATTTTCTTGGATAGCAGAATGAGTAGTTGGAAAAAATTTTTAATATCGATTGCCTCAGTAATGATACTTTGTCTCGCCTCCTATCAATTATCAGATGTAGTAAAAAATAGAGTCAAGAGTATGGCCGAAGAAATTGGCGCCTATAGATGGAATGAAGTAAGTGCTGATTCATCTGTAGGACATCGCATTTCGTGGGCAAGAATTGGGTTGTATTATTTTTCAATTCATCCTCTTATGGGCTGGAATGAAAAAGATCTTAGATCAAATATTAATGATGACTTTCTATCATCTTTCTCATCCCAAAGTTCTAGGGATGAATTAATGGCTGTTGGATTTCATAGCGATTATTTTTCAAGATTAGTGCGTTATGGAATTTTGGGAATATTTTCACTATTTATGTTATTAGCTACCCCTTTAATATTTTTTTGGCGTTATAGGCAAAATCATCAAGTTTTGCTTTTTACCAGATTAGGTATCGCTTATGTAATTTTTCAAGCAATCGGCAGTCTCACCTACCACATATTAGATTTTAAATTTATGGCGTCATTTTATTCAATGATGATAGTCGTATTGGTGGGTTTAATCGTTAATAATAAAGATAATAAGTAATATTTCACTATGCTAAAGACTAAAAAATCAGAGCCAAATAAATTCGGCGTTATCTCGAATGCCGTGAATTGTCATTTCATATAACTCCAATTCATTACTCTTTTGTATTGTAATCAAATTTTTTTGGTTTAGTTTGTTTATTTTTCTTTCCAACCAGTTTTGTTGCAGTAACTTGTAATTTTTTCTGTTACCAAGACCTTTCTTTGGATCGATTCCCCTCTCTTTTTTCATTGCATTTTGTGTGATTGATCCAAAATGATGTAACCAAGAGGCTCCGGTAATAGCAGTTTTGATTTTAGCTTTTTTTAATTCGTTAAAAAAAAGAGTATCTTCAAAGCCTAGTAATTTAGGAACTGGCTGGAAATAACCAATATCCATCCATACTGATCTATGAACTGCCAAACACACTGCATGTTGGGTATTAATGCGCAGTACATCCTTCATTTTTTTTGAAGCAGTATTGCTGAATTGCTGAAAGTCATAGTTAAGCTGGCCCTCAATCAGCGCCGGACAAATCACTTTTATTGAATTTTTTTCTGCAGTATGAATTAATTGATTGACCCAATCTTTAGAAACAATAACATCGTTGTTCATAATGATTGTCCAATCGCTTTGAAGATGCAGGATCCCCTGATTCCATGCAACTCCGCAGCCTAAATTTTCTTGGTTCAGAATTAATCCACCAAGCGATAAGGTTTTCAAATAATCAACAGTTCCATCGCTAGATTTATTATCCACCACCACTAATCTATCAAGGGGCGTATTGCAATTAATCATGCTTTCGATGCACTTCTTCGTATATTCAACGGAGTTGTAGCATGCAAATGTAATAGAATATTTAGAGTGATCCATTTCATTCATTTTAACTATTAAGAGCTTTCAATGTTTGAATATTTTTTTAATCAAAATTATTAAAGTCAAATGATACTTGTTACAGGCGGTGCTGGATTTATTGGAGGAAATTTTGTGCTTCGCGCTATGGCCGAAAAGAATGTCAACTTAGTTAATCTTGATTGTCTAACCTATGCCGGAAACCTGCAAACGCTCAAGTCAATTTCCGAAGAGCCAAACTACCGCTTTTACCAAGGCGATATTGGTAACCGAGCATTAGTAGCTCAAATATTAGAAAAGTACCAGCCCAGAGCAGTAATTAATTTTGCAGCAGAGAGTCACGTGGATCGTTCAATCCATGGACCTGGGGAGTTTATTCATACCAATATTGTGGGGACTTTTAATTTACTTGAATCAGTTCGAACCTATTATGAAAAATTGGGTGATGGTCAAAAGAATATGTTTCGGTTCTTGCATGTTTCAACCGATGAGGTCTACGGTACCTTAGATCAAACGGATCCTCCATTTGCCGAAACGAATCCCTATGAACCGAATAGCCCGTATGCGGCATCTAAGGCAGCATCTGATCATTTGGTGCGTGCCTGGTTTCATACCTATGGCTTACCTGTTTTAACAACCAATTGCTCAAATAACTATGGACCATATCAGTTTCCAGAAAAGTTGATCCCATTGGTGATCCATAACGCACTTAAGGGTAAGCCATTGCCGGTGTATGGCGATGGAAAGCAAATTCGCGACTGGTTGTATGTGGAAGATCATTGCGATGCAATTCGGGTGGTGTTGGAGCGAGGACGCCTCGGGGAGACCTACAACATTGGGGGCAATAATGAAAAAACGAATATTTCGGTGGTGGAGACCATTTGTCGTATTTTGGATCAATTGCGACCCCGTGCAGATCGGAAGAGCTATTTAGAGCAGATCACCTTTGTTAAAGATCGCCCTGGCCATGATCGACGCTATGCGATTAATGCCTCGAAGATCGCGAATGAATTGGGTTGGAAGCCAAAAGAGACCTTTGAATCTGGTATTCAAAAAACGGTGCAATGGTATCTAGATCACCAAGATTGGGTCGAGGGCGTTATTTCTGGCTCCTACCGTGACTGGGTTGCAAAGCAATACAACTAATTGCCCATGAAAAATCTTGTATTTGGTAAAGACGGTCAGCTTGGCAGGGCATTTCAGTTGGCGCTCAGCGATAGTGATACTACTTTTGTCGGTCGAGAACAATGTGATTTATTGAATAGTCGTGCTGTGCTTGAATGCCTTCGCGAGATAAACCCTGATTGCATTATCAATGCCGCTGCCTACACGGCAGTTGATAAGGCGGAAGACGAAAAAGAAACCGCATTCGCAGTAAACGCATTGGCCCTGAAGGCAATGGCTGAGTATTGTGCTACTCATCATAAAAAGTTGATCCATTTTTCATCGGATTATGTATTTGATGGGATGAAATCATCACCTTACGTCGAGAGTGATCTTTGTGGGCCACTGAGTGTGTACGGCGAGAGTAAATATGCTGGTGAGTTGGCCATTATTGAGGTATTTGCTTCCCAGCCAATGAAATTAGACGAAGTAAGTGGTCAATATTCTATCTTCAGAACGAGTTGGGTATATGGTGACGGGGCAAACTTTATAGGTACGATTTTGCGATTAGCTAAGGAAAGAAACTCGCTCAATATTATTGCCGACCAATATGGTGTGCCAACTTCAACGGATTGGCTGGTGAAGCTTACTATCGCCGTCCTTCAAGAGTCTAAATGGGTATCTGGTGTCTATCATGCTGTTCCAGCAGGTCGCACTAGTTGGTTCGAGCTTGCGCGGTTTGTGATCGAGTATGCCCAATCGCTAGGCGCACAGTTTGCATTGGATGTGGACCAGATTCATCCGATTCCAGCCAGTGATTACCCGCTTCCTGCAAAACGGCCGATGAACTCTCAGTTGTCTACGCGTAAGCTAACCGATGCCTTACCAAGTTGCCATAATCTACTTGCCCAAGATTGGAAAATAAGCGTGGAGTCATACCTTTTGAATTTAAAGTCGCAGGGCCTACTTTAACCGTAAGCAAGCCGGTGCATGGTTTAAGATGCACATATTCGATTCATAGGGCTGATTTATGAGTATTCAACGAAAGGGCATTATTCTTGCTGGGGGTTCAGGTACCCGCCTGTACCCAGTGACCCAAGCTGTATCAAAGCAGCTGATGCCAGTCTACGACAAGCCTATGATTTACTATCCTTTAACGACCTTGATGCTCGCGGGGATTCGGGAGATTTTGATTATTTCTACCCCGCATGATACCCCTCGTTTTCAGGAGCTTTTGGGCGATGGAAGTCAGTGGGGTGTGCAATTTCAATATGTGGTTCAACCATCACCGGATGGATTGGCGCAAGCATTCATCTTGGGAAAATCATTTATCAATCATCACCCGAGCACGTTGGTACTTGGCGACAATATTTTCTATGGGCATGAACTCGTTAACCAGCTCCATCGAGCATCCAAACAGGAGCATGGTGCAACAGTGTTTGCCTATCATGTGCAAGATCCCGAGCGTTATGGTGTAGTGGAATTCAATGCTCAGCGTCGCGCACTTTCCATTGAAGAAAAGCCCAAGCAACCTAAAAGTAACTATGCGGTGACGGGACTTTACTTCTATGATGAACAAGTGTGTGATATAGCTGTCTCCATTAAACCAAGCGCCCGAGGTGAACTTGAGATCACGGATGTGAATCGAGCCTATTTGAATCAAAATCAACTTGAAGTCGAAATCATGGGCCGTGGCTATGCCTGGCTTGATACCGGCACCCATGACTCCCTACTAGATGCCGCAGGTTTTATTGCTACGCTGCAAAAGCGTCAAGGCTTAATGGTTGCTTGTCCTGAGGAAATTGCTTACCGTAATGATTGGATTAGTGCAGCAGACGTAGAGCGAATTGCCGCACAATTGAGTAAAAATAGCTATGGGCAGTACTTGCGAAAAATACTTGCTGAGTTTCATTAAGAGTAATGACCTCACCACTTAAGCTAGCTACCAAAAAAACGCCCTTACAAGATGTATTGGTGATTGAGCCGAAGGTCTTTGGTGATGAGCGAGGGTGGTTTTATGAGTCCTTTAATCAGCAGGAGTTCTTAACCGCAACAGGTATCACTATTTCTTTTGTGCAAGATAACCATTCGCTTTCAAAGCAAGGTATTTTACGAGGCCTTCATTATCAAACCCAGCATGTCCAAGGCAAATTGGTGCGGGTAACCCGCGGCGCTGTCTTTGATGTCGCAGTCGATTTACGACAATCTTCCCCTACCTTTGGTCAATGGTTTGGTATTGAACTTAGTGCCGATAATCATCTACAGCTTTGGATTCCGCCTGGCTTTGGTCATGGCTTTCTGGTTTTATCTGAATATGCTGAGTTTTTGTATAAAACAACCGACTATTACGATCAAAGCAGTGAGCGGTGTTTAATTTGGAATGATCCGACCCTTGCTATTGAATGGCCAATTGATCAAATTGGAGGTGCACCACAACTCAATGCAAAAGACGCAGCGGGCCTTCTTTGGGATGAGGCACCCAAGTTTTAATGCAGCAAGCGCAATCTCCCCATTTTTTGCTGGTTAAACTTTCCTCATTAGGGGATGTGCTCCATAACCTTCCAATCGTTTGGGATATTCGAGAGCATTATCCAAAAGCGACAATTGATTGGGTAGTCGAGGAGCTGTATGTCGATCTTTTGAAACCCATTCAATCGACTGATACGTTTAAGGGCATTGACCGTATTATTCCAATTGGCTTACGGCGTTGGAAAAAAAATATTTTGAGCGTAACGCATTGGCAAGAACTCAAGCAATTTATTCATACGTTGAAGCAAGATCAATACGATGTCATTATTGATTCGCAAGGATTAATGAAGTCTGCGGTGGTGTCTAAGTGCGCTTATCGTTCTCAATTCGGAAGAATTACTGGGCTTGCTAATGCAACCAAATTTTCGGGTTATGAGCCTTTAGCCAGGATGTTTTACTCCGACTCGGTTGCCGTGCCTAAGCAGTGCCATGCAGTTGATCGCTCACGGTATCTTCTAAGTTCTGCCATAGACATTGCTCCGATTGGCCGTTCATCAACTCCTAAGTTCTACCCAGAGCCCTTTGTGCAAGAACTTGTAATTCAGAATTTAAAGACCGAGATCGCGCAAAAATTAAAAGACCCCTATGTTTTATGTTTTCATGCGACTGCCCGTGCCGCGAAGCAGTGGGATGTCCATGGTTGGATTACTGTTGGGAAGTTTTTAATAGAACGGGGCTTGCATCCAGTGTTTCCATGGGGAAGTCCCCAAGAGAAACAAATCAGCCAGCAGATTATTGAGGGGATTGGCGGCGGCGGAGGTATCCTACCCCCGTCTTATTCCATCAAGCAGTACTTTGAGATCATCAGTCATGCTCGATTAACGATTGGTGTGGATACGGGCTTAACTCATTTAGCTGCAGTAATGGGTTGCCCGACGATTGAGATCTATTGTGACTCCCCACTTTGGAAAACAGAGGGTTACTGGTCTAATCAAGTGATTAACTTAGGCGATATTGGTCAGCCGCCCAGCATCAATAGTGTACTCAATGGAATTGAGTGCTTAATTTCATCCTGAACAATTAACGCAGCAAGGCATTAATTGCAATCAAATCTTCATCCGAAAGATTGGCAGCCTGAGCTTTGAGACGCAAAGCATTCATGATGGTGTCATAGCGTGCTTTATAAAGAGAAGCGCGGGTGGTAAAGAGGGTATCTAAGGCAATCAAGACGTCAATATTAATCAGGGTGCCAACGTTGTAACCTAACTTACTCGATTCCACTGCAGTAGCAGACGATTTCTCGGCAGCTTCTAGTGCTTTGACTGTAGCTAAGCCGCCATAGAAACCAGTAAAAGCTTGACGGGTTGCTTGGGCGGCAGTTCGACGTAAATTGTCATAATCGGCTTTAGACTTATCAAAGAGTGCTGCATTTTGCCGAATGACTGACATATTAAATCCACCTGACACGATGGGTAGAGTCATTTGCAACGCTAAAGTATTGTTGTAGATATTTTGTGTGGGCGATGGATTGAAGTTCAGAGCAGAGCCATTTGATTGGTTAAAGCCTGCGGTACCAACAAAATTAACACTCGGATAGTTTGAGGCTAAAGAAGCTTTATAAACACTCTCGGCTAGTTGCACGCTGAGTTGACCAGCCAATACCCCATAGTTGGCGTTTTCAGATTGCGTAATCCAGTCATCTAATGCTTGTCCAGGGGGAAGTTTTGGATTGACGCTCTCTGCAATGGGCATCCCTTTAGTATCTTTATTGCGCGCTCTTGGATCTGCCACTACCCCAGCAATAGAAATATCCTTTGCCATCGGTTTAATGTGTTTTACAGGGTGACCAATTAGTTGCTCTAAAACACCACGTTTGACAACAAGATCAGCATGAGCAGCGATTTCTTGGGCATTGGCGACATCAAAGCGAGCCTGGGCATCATTAGCATCGACAATTGTAGCGGAGCCGATTTCAAATTTGGCTTTTGCAGCCTGAAGTTGCTGACGGATTAATTCTTTCTTATTTTTAAAGAGTTCAACATTATCTTGAGCTGTTAGTACATCAAAATAGGCCTGCGATACTCGAATGACTAAATCCTGCTGAGCTTGATAGAACTGTAAATCAGAGATTTTGCTATTGAGATCACCTTGTTTAAAAAGTTGCATTCCAGTTAAATTAAAGACCGGTTGTGTCAGTGTTACGGTATAGCTTCGTTGATCAAAGATTCGATTGGTACCTTCACCATGCTGGAAAAACCGAGTGGCCGTTGGGTTAGCTGATACCTGCGGCAACAGCACCGATAAACCTTGCCAATAGAGCTCTTTGCGGGCTGCTAAATTAAAGCGTGCGCTGTTGATGACTGGGTCGTTAAATGCGGCTTCCTGATAAAGGCTAAGAAGGTCCATGGTACGGCCTTCAAGTGCCTTACGATTTTGTGGGTCCGTTAAGTTCGATGAGATCGGCGGCGTCGGAATAGCAGTTTGTGGAGGAACTTCAAGCTTTAGGAGATCTTGAGGACTCAAGGTCTTGGGCAATGAATTATTTGCCGGAGTTACAGTTACCGACCCTTGATTGGTTTGCGACCAAGCTTGGCTAGATATCAACCATCCAGCCATTCCAATAAGGGTAATAATCGGGAATCGTTTCTTCAAATGCATGTTCGAAGTTTAAGCCTAAACGTTAAATTGAAGGGTTTCTGGGTTCAAGGCTTTAGTATTAACACTTATGGATCCATTACTTTTATTCAAGGCCCTTATTTTAGGAATTGTTGAGGGTTTAACCGAGTTTTTACCCATCTCAAGTACTGGGCATTTAATCTTAGTGGGGGATCTCTTAAATTTTAATGATGAGCGCGGTAAAGCCTTCGAGATCATCATCCAATTTGGTGCCATTTTGGCGGTATGCTGGGAGTATCGCGAGCGCTTATTAAGGGTAGCCAATACCTTCTTTTCTAGTAAGCAATCTCAAAAGTTTGTCTTGCATGTGGTCATTGCCTGTATTCCAGCCATGGGACTTGGTCTAATTTTTGGTAAGTTCATCAAGGCTCATCTATTTTCGCCAGTCCCTGTTGCAAGTGCATTTATTGTGGGTGCATTTGTGATCTTTTGGGCTGAGTATCGCCAAACCAAAGCATCAACCATGAAGCAAGTCGATAATATTGACCAGTTGACTGCCCTTGATGCCCTAAAAGTAGGATTGGCTCAATGTGCGGCGTTGATTCCAGGTACCTCGCGCTCAGGGGCGACTATTATTGGTGGGATGCTCTTTGGATTACCAAGAGCCGTTGCAACTGAATTTTCCTTCTTTTTGGCAATCCCAGTGATTGGTGGAGCAACCGCATATGAGTTATTAAAGATTGCAAACTCATCCCAGGCATTTGGTTTTGCTGAGTTTGCGCCCACGCTTTTGGTTGGATTTGTTGCAGCCTTTATCTCAGCATTTATTTGTGTGCGCTGGCTGATTCATTATGTTGCGCATCACAACTTTATACCCTTTGCTTGGTATCGTATTATTTTTGGTGTTTTAGTTTTGGTGACCTCGTACACCGGTCTTGTTGCTTGGTCTAACTGATAGTTGTAGAGTAAAAATATGAACCTTTCAATCGATGCCATACAGGCCAATATTCAGTTGGCCTTAGCACCCGTCTTTCTCCTAACAGCTGTCGCCACCCTGGTTGCTGCGATTACAGCTAGATTGGCGCGTAATGTAGATCGGATGCGCTTTATTCAGAACCAGTTATACGGCGATCATCAACTCAGTCAAAAACTGAGGACCCATTATGAGAAAGAGATTGATGAATTCAAAACCAGGGGAAGGTTGTGTACTCTGGCCATTTTCTTTGATGTCTTGGCGGGTGTTTTAATTTCCTTAACCGTCTTAGAGTTATTTCTGTTGCAAACTGGCGCAGGTAAATTAGTCAATGTGGGTTATGTTCTGATTACGTTTGTTGCGGGTTTGGTCTCATTTGTGGTTTCTCTAGCACTTATCTTGGTTGAGGTTGTCTTTGCCTATCGCTCAACGAGTTGGGATATGCCAGACATTTCAAAATAATACGATGGCGAATACTGTGTCTGACTTTCGGCTGCAGCCGCGACGAATTCGTTCATTTGTTCGTAGAGCAGGCCGTACTACGCTTGCTCAAGAACATGCGATAGCAACCTTGGGAAGTCAATTTCTATTACCATTTCAAGACGCATTATTTGATTGGTCGATATTTGGAGAGCCATATCAAGATGCCCCACGGATTATCGAGATCGGCTTTGGTATGGGAGAATCAACTGCTCAGATTGCGCAAGTTCGTCCCAACAATGTGTTTTTAGGTCTTGAGGTTCATGAGCCGGGGGTCGGCGCGCTTCTTAAGCGCATTGGTGAGCAGAATCTTCGTAATCTTCGTTTGATTTCCCATGATGCTGTTGAGGTGCTTGAGCGAATGATTGCCCCCAATTCTTTGGATGGGGTTCATATTTTTTTTCCGGATCCGTGGCACAAGACGCGTCATCATAAGCGCCGCTTAATTCAGAAAGATTTTGTAGAGTTGCTAGTTTCTAAATTGAAGCCCAATGGCTATATTCACTTAGCAACCGATTGGCAGCATTACGCCGAGCAAATGCTCTTGGTTCTCAATCATCACCCCCTATTACAAAATCAATCGACTCAAAAAGTTCAATTACAAGCGATTGGGGGCATTGATCAGGACCAAATCATCGGCGGTATTGATTGGACAGCGGAGCAGTTACAAGGGACGCATGAGGGTTTTATGGATAAGCCCTCGTATCGCCCACTCACTAAATTTGAGAGTCGTGGTCTCAAATTAGGCCATGGGGTTTGGGATTTACTCTATCGCAGACCTGAGCCTTAAAGACCCATACAAACGTATTTCATTTCAAGGTACTCGTCGATTCCCCAGGAGCTACCCTCGCGCCCTAGGCCGGATTGCTTTACCCCACCAAATGGGGCAACTTCATTTGAGATGAGTCCGGAGTTGACCCCTACCATCCCAAATTCAAGCGCTTCAGCTACTTTCCAAACTCGACCAATATCCCGGCTGTAAAAGTAAGACGCTAGGCCAAACTGACTGCTATTGGCTAGCCGAATGACCTCATCGTCATTCTCAAATGGTATGACTGGAGCTACAGGGCCGAACGTTTCTTCATGGGTAATGAGCATGGTGTTGGTGACATTGGCTAGAACAGTCGGCTCGTAGAATGTTCCACCCAGACTTGCGCGTTTACCTCCAATTACAAGTCGAGCGCCCTGACTCAACGCATCGGCAACATGTCGTTCAACCTTTTCAATGGCGGCTTGGTCAATGAGAGGTCCTTGAGAAACGCCTTGTTCTAGACCATTTCCAAGCTTGATTGTCTTGGTTGCAAGGGCTAATTTTTCAACAAAGGCATTATGAACATTTTTGTGAACATAAAACCGGTTGGCACAGACACACGTTTGCCCAGCGTTACGGTATTTAGAGCTCATCGCACCAGATACTGCGGCATCAATATCGGCATCCTCAAACACAATAAAGGGCGCGTGACCGCCAAGTTCCAGGGAGAGCTTCTTAACTGTTGGGGCACACTGGGCCATAAGAATGCGACCCACTTCCGTCGATCCTGTGAAGGATAGATGACGCACGGTTGGGGATTCGCAAAGGACCTTACCAACTGCAATGGATTGCTCGGCATCAGCGGTAACGATATTGATGACCCCTTGTGGGACGCCTGCTTGTTGGGCGAGCTCCGCAATTGCCAAGGCTGATAGTGGAGTTTGCTCTGCGGGCTTAATGACAATGGTGCATCCTGCTGCCATTGCCGGTGCGATTTTGCGTGTGATCATCGCGATTGGAAAGTTCCAAGGTGTAATGGCGACACAGACCCCAATGGCTTGTTTTAGAACAAGGGTGCGCTTATCACCCCAAGTGGTTGCTGGAATTGCTCCCATGACGCGTTTGGCCTCTTCGGCGAACCACTCCACAAAAGAGGCTCCATAGATCACCTCACCTTTGGCTTCAGCCAGAGGTTTGCCTTGCTCTAAAGTCATGAGCATCGCTAAATCATCGGCATTGGCCAGAATTAATTCAAACCACTTGCGCATGACCTGGGCACGCTCTTTTCCCAGCTTGCCCTTCCAGGCATTTAGAGCCAGCTCAGCCGCGGAGATCGCCTCTTGGGCATCTGAGCGATTCAAGTTAGCAACCTTGGCAATGATTTCACCGGTTGCGGGATTGGAAACCGCAAATCGGGCGTTTTCTGAGGCTTTGACCCACTGGCCATTAATTAGGGCATCCTCATGAATAAGACCGGGGTTCTTTAGGAGTGTGCGGATATTTGCGATTAAACCGGGTGCATTCATGGTGATTTCTTTTGGAGTGATGGTGTCTTCAGTCTTTAGTGTAATCCCAACCGTCATGCAAGATTAATTGGGGATATTGGTCAAAAAATGAGGGCCAATAAAATCGTGAAATACAAATGGCGGTGTACTAATTTGTATGGGCTACAGAGCGAACAATGCATATTGAAAACTACTATAGCTAGTAGGTATAACAAACTTGACAGCCTATAGGTAGTTTTAGATTGACACTTTTTCTTTCAAAATATGAAAATAAATCGGTAATAGATGATTTTTTCATGATGAGGAATGAGTGTAGACTAACTTAATTAAGCCATTGTATTCATTGATTTTTTTATATTAAGCGCTGCATCATATTAGGGTTTAAACGGATAATATGGCTTATTGGTTATATAAAAACATTTCTTTATTCTTGACAGAATATATAGCGGTTCCTAAGATTCGGCATGTTCAATAGTTGTTGCACTGCAATATGAATAGAGCCTGCTTCCCGGATTCCTCCTATTTTGTGTGACCCAAACAATGAAACCGTTTAACTTGCTAGACACAATTTGGATTAATCGTCATCTGGTGACAAGTTCTTTCGCCAGGTTCGGCCAACGTGTATTCGCGATATTGGTTGCCGCAATTCTTGCAATTTGGCTAATTGGTCCCAAGACCGGTGCCGGCATCTTTGATCTTGCCCATTACTTGGTTCCTGCTGAAGCGCGTGCGCTGATCCTTGGTGCTGATAGCGCGGAAATCTTGACTGCCGATGAGTCGGCAAATCAGCTCAAGTTTTGGAGCTCAAACCCCCAGAGCATTCCCTCCATTGCCGGACCTGCATCGCAAATCCCAGGGCATTTAGTCGACTTAAGCGCGATAGATCGTTCAATATTGCGCTCCGAAAACGAGCGTCGGGCGGTTGCCGAGCATTTGGCTAAAAAGTTTCGGATTTCGTTTGAAGATACCCTTCATTATGTAAATCAGGCAATGGTGGTCAGCAAAGAGGTCAACTTAGACCCAACCCTCATCTTGGCGGTGATGGCCACCGAATCCAGCTTAAACCCACGTGCTGAGAGCCGCGCGGGTGCACAAGGATTAATGCAAGTTCGAACCCATGTTCATCACGACAAATTTGAGCCCTATGGCGGCCCATTAGCAGCCTTTATTCCTGAGGCAAATATTCGGGTGGGCGCCCTAATCTTGAAAGCTTGTATTGCCCGAGCAGGATCACTTGAGGATGGCTTAAAGAGTTATCTCGGTGCGCCTAGTGCAGCGAGTGGGGTGGGCACCTACACGCACAAAGTATTTTTAGAGCGCGAAGAGTTGCGTAACGTTGCCCGTCGGTTAGGCGGCAGCGTTTAGTTTGCGAAAATTTCAGCTTGCCGCAGTTTTTGGGCAAGCTGATCCAAAACCCCATTCACATATTTATGGCCATCGGTGCCGCCAAAAGTTTTTGTTAGCTCGACCGCTTCATTGATTGCGACCTTGTAGGGTACCGAAAGATCAGCTGCTAACTCATAAGTCCCAATGAGCATCGCAGCATGCTCAACTGGGGACAGCTCGGCTAAAGGGCGGTCTAACTCTGGAACAATTAACGCATCGAGCTCTTGGTGCTGTCTAATCACACCCTGGAAGATACCTGCAAATAAATCAACCTGGCATTTTTTAAAAGCTGGATCCTCGCCAAGCTGTTTTGTGATCGCGCTGATCGCTAAAGGGACGTCGGTTAGCTCGCCCGCCTTTTGAATTACCAAATACTGATAGACGCCTTGTAGAGCATATTCCCGGGCACGCCGGCGTGGCGTGAGTGAGCGCTTTGGGTTGGGTGATCCGCTAGTCATCGCAGTTATGCTGACTCAATATCAAGGTCAGGATTCATCGCTAGGGCAAGGTTAGCCATTTCAACTGCAGCACGCGCACAATCACAACCTTTTTCAAGGGTTCGTGCAAAGGCTTGATCGTCGGTATCGCAAGTTAGCACCCCATTGGCAATGGGGATCCCATGATCCAAACTAATCCGAGTAATGGCGCTTGCGGACTCATTGGCGACTAACTCAAAGTGGTAAGTTTCCCCCCGAATTACTACACCGAGGGCAATTAGGGCATCAAACTCTTGAGTCTTCGCAAGTTGCGATAGGGCAAAGCCAATCTCCAAGGCACCGGGAACAGTAACCAACTGAATATCCTGGTGAGCCACTCCCAAATTCAGTAGCTCGGTAATGCAGGCCTCTGATAGGGCTTTGCAATGATCTTCATTAAAGCGAGCTTGCACAATCGCAATCCTCAGATCTTGGCCATTTAAATCAGCCTCAAAGACATCAATATCGTTCATACTATGTTCCTCAAGATGGGATTGGTGTGTAGGGGATGTGATCAATAATCTCTAATTGATAGCCGGATAAACTCGGCACCCTAGATGAGTTAGCGAGTAGGCGCATTTTGCGTACACCCAAGTCTTTGAGTATTTGTGCCCCAATTCCGTAGCTGCGAAAATCAGTTTTACGCTCTGTACTGGGATGAACTGAGGGGGTTGAGGGCTTGCGATCGGAGTGCTGGTCCAATTGGGTCAGCTTCTCAAACTGTGAAAGCCATTTGTGCTCATTGGGGGCTGCAACTCCTGCAGCATTTAGTAAAACAGCGACACCGCAGGGTGCATTAGCGATTACTTGTAGAGCTTTGCTCAAAGGCCAGGAGTGCGTCGATTGATCAATGTCTAAAAGATCCAAAACAGTGACCGGTTCATGAACACGAACAATCGTTTCTTCGGCCGATTGTGGGTTTCCTTGAATAAGTGCAAGGTGTAAACAGTTACTCGGTGTATCACGATACACCACACCCGTAAAGCGACCCCAAGGACTTGCAAACTCGCGCACACCCTCACGCAGCACAATGCTCTCGGTTTGGCTGCGATACTGAATCAGGTCTGCAATGGTCCCAATTTTTAATTGATGGACTTTGGCAAATTCAATCAGATCCGGTAAGCGCGCCATGCTGCCATCGTCTTTCATAATTTCACAAATCACAGCAGTGGGTGAGCAGCCAGCAAGACTTGCTAAATCACAACCGGCTTCGGTATGGCCAGAGCGTATTAATACACCCCCAGGTTGAGCCATTAATGGAAAGACGTGGCCTGGTTGCACTAAATCAGCTGGTTTGGCAGTTGGGGCGACTGCAGCTTGAATGGTGCGCGCGCGATCTGCTGCGGAGATGCCAGTGGTCACGCCACTAGCGGCCTCAATCGATACCGTAAAGTTTGTGCCCAAAGTAGTGCCATTCTCTCGAACCATGAGTGGTAAATTGAGCTGCTGGCAACGCTCCTTGGTGAGCGTGAGGCAAATGAGACCACGACCATGTTTAGCCATGAAGTTAATTGCTTCCGCGCTAACGTGATCAGCCGCAAGAACTAAATCACCTTCATTCTCGCGATCCTCTTCATCAACCAAGATGATCATCTTGCCGGCCCGAAGGTCGGCTACGATCTCATGAACGGGGCTGATGGCTGGTAAGGATAGGTTTGGCATGGTGGTGGAATTTGCAAATAGAGCGTCATTTTAAGCCTTCTTGCTGCTTTGTAGGGCTTTACGACAGGATTTTCCGAGGGGGCCGATGGTTAAGCTATGAGGACTTTGGAACAATTTTGGGGATCAGCCACTTCTGGAGTAAACCCATGAACCATGACCATCGATCTGAATCCGGAATCGTATTACTTGAACTGCTAATTGCGATGACCTTGATTGTGGGTAGTATCACGGTCGCACATGCAGTTTATTCAAAGCTTGTCATGAAGACCATACAACTGGAGCAATCCCATGCGGTGTGGGTTCGTCAAAAGAATCAGCATGAAATGAGGTTTTACTTAAATCGCTTAAAAAGCCAGCAGTCGCAGAATTCAGCGCAATCAAAACGATGAGTCTATTGGCATGTTTGACCGCACTAACACTCAGTACGATTTTGCTTTTACCACCCGCTTGGTTAGTGCATCGGGTCCTGATTCACCAGTCGCAGATCGAGACTCGATTTTTACAGCAACAGAATGTGGATCGTTCGCTCGAGTTAATTAGTCGAGCGATTCAGGGCGCTGGGTATCAAGCAACGACATCGCAGTATCGAGCAACCATCGAATCAATCAAAATCCATAAAGGATCTTCTTTTCGTAGTGGTGATGTAATTGTGCTTACCCAAGATATTCCAGATCAATTGGGATATGACTGCATGGGTAATGCCTTAACGCGTGAGCGAACCATCAAACAGCAGGCTTATCAGCGGTTTTATCTGGAACCTAA
>Ga0214921_10000930_pt1 | contig 51595 bp, 49 predicted proteins | sample LL1505_MetaG_FD_177992 | JGI IMG/M metagenome (GOLD analysis project Ga0214921, IMG submission 177992) | Freshwater microbial communities from Lake Lanier, Atlanta, Georgia, United States - LL-1505 | ecosystem: Environmental > Aquatic > Freshwater > Lake | place: USA: Georgia | collected... | reverse complement strand
CAAGTTAGGCATTGCACGACGTACTAGACCGATCATGATCGGGTCATACTTAGCAACACCAGTAGTACCGTCGCCAATGCTATTGGCAGGTGCTATCTCGTTAAGCATCTGACGCTCTTCTGCAAGAGCCTTCTCTTGGTTCTCTAGAAGAATGGCTGTAACAGTCTTCTTATAATTGTCTTTGATCTCGGGAAGATCGGCGTGCTCGAGAATTGCACTCCACTTCTTTTGAATATTTTCTGATAGGTACATTACCTGTTCTCCTTTAGTTGGGAATTGTTATATATTTATAGATTAACGTGTCTTGATACTTCTAGATAAAGTATCTACGTATCTTGACATCATGCTATTGGTATCGACGAAGGCAGTAGGGTTGGTACCACTTTCTTCAACGAGCATCTTTTCTGGAGATTGCTTAGGTGTCTTAGGGAAATAATTTTCCTTGATAACAGATACTTTCTCACGATACAGATCCTCAGAATCAAAGTCTACACCTTCAACTAATTTTTTCAGCTTTTCAGCCTCAGTTGCGGCAAGATCTTTTGTTTGCTCGTCAAGGATAGTGGATGCTTTAAGGGCATTCAATTCCTTAGCTAGCTCAATGCTTCGTGTAATAGACTCATCTAACTCAGACTGCAAGCCTTCAGACTTGGCTTGCAATTCATCTAGAACGTCATATTTTTCTTCAGGCACTTCGATAAAGTGCTCTTTGAACAGTGTCTTCATGCCTTGGATAAAGTCTTCAGCAATCTCAGTTCTCAAGCCGGACTCTACTGCCAACTTGTTTTCTTCCATGTACTGTTCTACAACATAGTTCAAATAACCATCAACCTTCTCAACGAGAGTTTCTTTAAACTCTACTAGTTGAGTAGCTGTTTGCTCTTCTAACTTAGAAGTAACCTTTTCCATCTCGTTGTTAACACGAGCGATAACGGCAGCTTCAAAAATAGAAGTAGCTTTTGTTCTGAATTCTTCCGAGAGATCTTCACCAAAGATACTGTCTAATTGACCTTTAATATTAACAGATTCTTCGAATTTAGAAATACCACCCATTCCGTTCATAGAATTAGCAATTTTGTGACCTAGTTTATGCTTTGAGTCTAGGCCGAAAGCATGGTTTACTTTCTCGCCATGTACTTCTTCCCCATCACCGTGTTTGTTAAAGCTAATTTTAACTTTTTTATCACCAGATGGATGATGAAGCGTATATGTATCACTTGTTCCAGGTTCACTTAAATTTCTGTGTAGAGTAACTTTGTGACCAGCAACTTTAGCCGTTGCATTATCTTCACCCTCTTCACTAATTACCCACTCAATATCTGCCTCAGTTTCTTCCATTGCCTGTGTCTTAGCAGACTTAGCATCACCCTTCATTGTGGGGTAAGCTTCTTTAGAGGCTTTGGCAGAAGCACTGTTTTTACCAGTAGCATCCATAACTTCTTCCATGTCCGCATCTTTCGACGAACCTTGTTTAGGCATAGATGTATCACCTTGGCCAGAACCTTGACCGGCTTTGGAAGTATCTTTTGCTGTATTTACAGTGGGCTTACCATCTGCAACAACTGTCTCTGAAGCTTCATCTAATGTTGCTTCAGTCAACTGCTCAGTTCCGTTTGCACGGCTTAGCAATTGTTTAATTTTGTTCTCTACTGACATCCTTGGTCTCCTAAGAGTATGTTTAACGTTTATATTTATATAAATTAATTACTTGATAGATCGTAAGAACTGTTCAAATACTTGTAATTTCACTTTATTTAGGTCTGCTTTAGATGCCTTCCTAATGGTATTTTGTGCTTGTTCAATCTGTATTGCTTTCCAAACACCGTTTTCTAGAATCCAATCAGCTGATTCCATAATACCTTGCACGAAGGCATCAGGAGCAGAAGGATCAGCAACAATATCAACCGTAGCTAAATGAAAGTCATCTTGAACTTCATTAACCCCTTCTTTATTCAACTTAACTGAACCTAGACCTCTAGAAGATACACCTAGTCTAACACCTTCTTCGATAAAGTTTTTAGCAATCTTTCCCATTGGGGTATCTAAGATTTTAGCTTTACCGTAAATATCATTACCTTCAAACTTGAGCCCGGTAATCATATGTGATACCTGGTTAAGATTAATAGAAGGGTTAGGAGGATGTCCTAGTTCACCTAATGAACGCTTTTCATTAATAAGTTCTTGGTATTTTTGAACTTCACGTTCCATAATACCTCTACCATAAATGCGACCATTGCGGTTTGGTTTCTCTGCTTGCATGAAGATACCTTCGATGTAAACAGATTTTGAACCGTCTTCTTTTTTTTCTGTCAGGAATTTTACATCCTGATTCATTTCTGTAATGAGTTTCATTATCGATCCGGTTGTTGTAGTATTTGACGATCAGGATCATTAAAGCCTGAACCTTTGGTAAACTGTAATAAAACAGAACTATTACCTGTACCAGTTTGAATTGTAACGTTAGCGTGCGCTTGTTCGTCTAATACAACACCTAGGTCCCTTGAAAGGCTAATTGAACCTTGGCCGGCACTCATGGTAAATACAATATTACCGTTTCTAATAATTTGTGCAGATGATTGTACATCATAAGCAATATCAGAAATAGTCCAGAATAAGTTACCTGCAGACGTCAAAGGTATAGTTTGATCTGCATACTTTATATCTGCATATGTAATGATTACAGAGTTAGCGTCATTAGCTACGATTTTAGCTGCAGCCTGTCGTCTAGTATTTTTTAAAATATATTTGAAAATGGCCATTTTTATTCTTCTTTATTTGATTGCATGTAATCTCTTACGGTACTCATGTAATCAGCACTCAAAGTAATTTTACTTTGTACCCATTCGGCAATATTAGTATTATCTTCTAACATATCATGAACGGTTTGTGCATTGGCAATAATAGATCTCAATTGAGATTTAGCCATATCGCCTTCGTAATCGTACTCGCGAGGGTCTTGAGCTTCAGCCACTCTCTTAGCTGTCTTAGTTGCAATAGCCATTTTCATACCCATGGGCATACCTGGGTTATCTTTTTCAATAGCCTTAGCAACCTCTTCCCGCTTCTTCATCTCAGCAGGGGTAAGTGTTTTTTCTACTAACTTATTCCTCAGATGGAACAGGTTCATTGTTTTCTTCCTTGGAGTAGATAGACTGAGCTAACTCAATTTTTCTTGCATCTAAAGCATCAGTTAATTTATTAGAAAGGGCGGATTCAAACCCATCCTTTGCATCTGTATTGTTACCGTCGATGATATCATCAATCATCTTATTAATTATTTCTGTAGTATCCACAATGTTCTCCTAATGATATATTATTTATCCACCGGGTGCGGCGTTAGTTTCGCGACTCAACGCGGCTGCTTGCACCGATCCAGGCATTCCTGGCTGAATCTCACCCGGGTCGGATTGATTTTCTTTTTCAATCTGCTCTATTTCAGCTTCAGATAACTTAAGAATATTTTTACGAATATAATTCTTACTATAGTATATACCAACATAGGGTGACATTTGATTAAGTACGTCTACGCGGTTACGTAAATTCTCAGCATCTTTCATCTCTTGATAATACTGATCCTGGGCATACTTATAGTCAATTTTTGACTTAATACCTGACCAGTCTTCAGGTGTAATAATACCCTTTAGTACCAATTGTGTTTCTAGCAAGTTATCAAATAGCGCATTAAATTTTCTACGCAAACGACTTATAAACTTTGCAAACTTAATCTCATCGTTAGAGATTTCAGCCTGTCTACCGAAGTTAAAGCCAGAATTCTGTTGAAATCTAGATAACGGAATATTTAACGACTGATATACCTTGTTCTGAAAATACTCAATGTCAGCAATCTGACCTAAGTTTTCTCCTCCAGGTAGAGTTGTAATCTCTGTACCCCGACCACCTTCGCGTCTAGGTAACCAAAAATCTTCCAACATAGTCATAAACTTACGATCATCTTTGATCTCACCAGTAGTGGAGTCATAGATAATTTTATTACGGTACCGAGCCATAATATCTTTCATGTACTGCTCGGCTTTTAACTTAGGTAAGTTACCTACGTCAATATAAAATATTCTTCTCTCAGGTGCTCTACTTAAACGATAAATAACCAAAGAGTCAGCCATCATCTTTAACTGATTGGTTGGCTTAATAGCTTTGTTTAAATAGCCTAGTACAACATTTCTATCTAAGTCTAAAAGACCTGAAGGAACAAATGTAATAGTATCGGTTGCAATCTTAATACCATTGTTGTTATTAGGATTAGTACCAGCAGTATAGTTTAAGCCTTTTTCATTGTAGATGAAAAACTCATCTATAGACTTAATAACCTCTACACCTGAAGGTAACCTATCCTTCTTTACCTCTCGTACTTTTCTAATTTTACGAGGATCAACGTATCTTAATTCTTGTATACCTTGCTTGGGTTGTGCAGGGTTGATAACCTTTTGATAGTACAAACGTCCGTCAATATACCAACGTCTGAAGATGTCATGTGCCTTGTCTTTAAAGTCTAACAAGGAAATAACTTCATCAAACTCATCACGAATTTTTTTCTTTATACTATCAGAAAGCTCCAGCTTCTCTAAATCTAGAGTAACTGGATCTTCGCTGTCCACAGCTGCAATTGCTTCTGTGACGATTTCTTCAATAGCATTATCTACATCAGGGTAAGTGGAGATGTCTCGATAACGAGAAATTAACTCACTCTCTGAGCGGGCCGATGCATCTATGTCAACGTACGTGCCAAAATACCCCCCGGCCGAGACCGTGGAGGTTCCATCTTCAGAAACCGGAGTTATAAAAGATTGACTTTTTAAATCCGGTTGCTTATCTTCACGCCCAATTGTAAACCCAAATAAATTAATGGCCATTATGTAATTTCAAAGATTATTTATTAAAAACACCACCAACATTCACAACACTACCTAATGGGTTATTAGATACTGTAAAGTGTTGGTATTGGAATGTTACAGTAAATGTAGAGATCTGATCATTAGCACCAAAGTCTAAAGCTACTGGAGATAGATCAACAGGGAAAGCATTAACAATGTTATATTGCTTTAATGCGTTACCATTTCTATCTAATTGGAATACCTGCATGTCGCGTTGGTATTCAGCAGGCTGAAGTTTACCAAATTTATCAGCATAGTCTTCCATGCCCCCCATCCATTGTTCCATGGCTGAACGAATTGACATTTCAGCGTCATTCAATACAGTAATGGTAAAGGGTGCGTAAATACGATCGCCAACGAATTTTACTTCGCGACCACGATATTGTACAATAGCAGGGTTAACTGTTTGACCAGGCAACTCAGCTACAGAAACTAAGAACGGCGCTCTTGCTATAGCCAGTGCTTGTCCGGCTACAAATGTCGGAAATGACAATTGTACCATGAACTGGTTGGGACGAGCTCCACCGTTGGTTAGTGATGATTTAAAACGTTCTACGTTAAATGTTGACATTTATTCTCTCCTTTATTAAGCGCCGACTTCTTCGAAAGAAATTCCGGAGCGAGTTGCAATAAAGTTGAGCTGTATGAAGTTAATCGCACGAGCTGGCTTGATAAAGATATCAGCAACAAAATTGTTGGTATCTATAACTTGGGCTGTGTTATTTGACTCATCGCAAACTACTTTAAAGTCCGTAATACCACGGCGACCTTGAACGTCACGAAGGAACGGTTCTACTAGATTGCGGAACTGTGCACGTGTGAATGGGTCGTTGAACTCGAACAACTGGAACTTAGCGGCTGTAGCAATTGCTTTCTCAAGCACAATAAACAATCTACGAACGTTGATACGATCGAAGGCTGAAGGCTTGGCTAGCAGTGTTTTGTCACCGAATAGTACTGTACCGTTACCAGGGAAGGTAACCACTGGGTTAACACCCTTTTTGTACAAAGTGTCACGGTCCGTTTTGCTTGGTGAGAAAGCTAGCTTAACAACGTTCTTAACTTGACCGCGATTGAAACCAGCTGGAGAGAACCAAGGATCAGCAACAAAGTCTGTACGAACTGCAAGACCGGCAGTATCACCATTTAATGGGATCCAACGATATACATCGTTATAACGGTCGTATTGGTATTTCCATCCAGAGTCAAGAACAGCGTAAGAACTAGATGTTAAGGAATCGCGGAATGTTACAACATCAGTAGCTTCTGAACCTGCATTATTGACAACATTAGCTAATGTTGGGGAAACAAAAACAATTACGTCTTTTCTAACTTCAGCCACGCTAGAGATAGCAAAGTTAGCAACTGTAGCAGAAGCAGCACCTAGTGGAAGTAATGAAATGTCGTACAGTTCGTCGTTTGCAAACAAAGCCAAGGCGCTTGTAATGTTTCCGTCTGTAGGAGTATCAGCAGAAACACCTCCTGATAGAGATATAGTAACGTTAGAGGTTAGGTTAGCAAATAAAGATGCATTAGCCGAATTACCCCAGGCAGTACCAGAAGCAGTAACGTTAGATGTATGATCCATCCAGTAAATATATTCAGATTGTGTGTTTACCACATCTCTATAGTACGCCGATGTTCCATCAGATCTCTTAGCGTCAGAAGCTTTAGATGCAAAAGCAAACTTCTCAACCACTGTACCTGCTGTGCCTGTGAACAAGCCGTCTTCATCGATAACTGCAATATGTAGTTCATCATGTGAACCACCTTTTGCACTCACATAACCAGATGTGCTTGGGGCAGCATCAAAGTTAGCAGCATATGACCATGTAGACCAGGCATTAGCATCAGCCATTGATACTTTTAAGGAGTTACCTAATGCGCCTGGATACTTAGCAGCCCACTCACCCACAGTGCCTTCACCGCTGGAATAAGATACTGTATAGTGATCTTCGTTTCTAATAATAACTGCTGTTGCAGCTGCGTTTGATTTTGCGTTTCTTGCGGTTGCTTGATTTACAACGCGGATTACTTGTAGGTTATTACCGTAAGACAAGAAGTTGGCTGCAGTAAAAAAAGACTGGAAAGTATTGCTGTCAGGCTTTCCAAAAGTATTTACAAGAGCGTTTTCTGAATCTATTGTGGTAACAACACCAACTGGTCCCCATGCAAATGCGCCAGCAAAGCCGCCGGCTGTTGTAGCAACAGCTGGGACGACCGAGGTAAGGTCCTGCTCCGTTACCAGAACGCCTGGTGATAGCTGAAATGCCATATTTTTCTCCTTATAATGTTATTCTGTCATAACAAATTTTATACCAGTATATTTATAAATACTGAACTTTGACTATTACCAGTTACGTTCTTTTATAAAATCCGAGTAGTCTTTTTGATATTTGTCATTTATCCAAATATCCCCACCTATTACCTCTACCTCTGGCTCATTAGATAACCCGTTATCTATAAAACCAAATGGAGTTAATTCGTCTTCTATATTCTTCATCTGCGAACTATAGAGTGCTTGTCTATTGTTTGCATTCATTAGATCTTTAAACATAGGGTCATTAGTGGCCCATGCAAAAAGAACTAATGTCATTGTTAAGTCGTCGTTATAGCCTTCATCAGCTTGAAACACACCATTGTGTTCAATGAATGTAGAAAATTCTGATATAATATCTCTATCAAATACAAGTAGTTTATTTTCTTCTACCAAAGATTTTAAAGTTGCACACCCTATGCGCTTAACTTGTTTTGTAGTTCTTACACCCAGAATAGAACTTCTTCCAGAACTAGATAGAACTTGACCGTACCTGGCATCTGAACCGACCCAGATCATGTTTTCATACTCAAGGTCATTATGAATAATATCGGCAACTTGTTGACCAATATCATTAATCTCAACCAATACATATGCACTGTTATAATCCTTAGATACCTTATGAATTACAGTAGGGTATAGAAGAGGACTAATCTTGTTGTTTCTATATTTAGCTACAACTTTATAAGGGTATTCTGTTGTATCAATTACAGTAAAGGCAGAATAATCTCCACCGATACCCCTAGATGTATCAACAGTTGTAAAGTATACGTGTCCTGGTACAGGGTATTCTAAAATATCTAATCCATCCTTTTCATGCATGAATGGAATTGGAGACATTCTAGCAATTGTATCAGGAGCAATTAAAGTATTAGATGAACCAAGGAATGCACATAAAACCTCTTGGTTAAACTTAAGTTCGCCTAAAACAGATTTCTGTTCGGCAGCCCACTTTTCATCTCTACCTGGAATTTTCCAATAAGGTATTTGTAATGCAACAAAACCGTTTCGGCCTTCTTGAGCGTCATTCCAATACTTCCAAAAATGATTATAACCTAAAGGCGTAGAGGTTAGCAACACCTTTGTAGTCTCACCAGCCATAATGGTTGGATATGTTGAGGTAAAGAACTCTTCTGCCACATTGTTAGGAATAATAGCTGCCTCGTCAATGTATAGCCAGTTAACTGATTTACCTCGAATACCAGAAGTTGAAGTGGCAGATGTAAAAACCTTTGAACCATTCTCTAATTCAACGTCACCTTTGTTCCAGGTTTTAATACCTTGCTGCATCCACAGAGGTAAATTCTCATACATAATTTGGTAACGAGACAATACTTCTCTGGCTGCTGTTGACTTGTTAGCTAAAATAGCAACAGTCTTATTAGAATTAAAAATAGTGTAATGAAGTATACAGGCAGCCGATGTAATAGTTTTACCCTGCTGACGTCCTTCCATTAAAATAACTTTCCTGTTATTCATAATGACGTCTACCTTTTCTCTTTGGCAGTCGTATAAACTGAATAGAATCAAACCTCTATCTAAAGAGACAATGTAGCAGTAATTTTCAATAAAGTATATTGGGTCTTCCTTACATTTCATTAACTCCTTTACCTGCTCGGAGGTAAACTGCATCTCAAAACCAGCAGGCTTGAGTAAGTCATTACCATTATAACTATTATTTTCCATTAATCATCTTCATAAGATCAGATGTAGAACCAGCAAATACAATATTATTCTGCTGTTTAATATTTTCGTTCTTACCGTTTGCTTTATCTATATCTTTTTTAGTTTTATGAAGCCCTATTAGTTCTTTTGTAATAGCAGTTTGCGCAGATATTAATTGCCCTGCGACTTCAAATGCTCTTGGGTTTTCAGAGTTCTTAGCAATATGAACCAATTCAGTCATTACATCTTCGTTTTTATTGATTAATCCTCGAAGTGTATTACGAGCCAATTGAAAGTCATCCTCCTGATCTAACTCAGAAGGATTGTATGCAACTGGCATACTGGTTGGAATATTTAAATCAACTGTTGTATCTATATTAAATACATCGTTAATTTTGTTAAGTGATTTCATTAAAAGTCCTCAAACGTATCTATAATATCAATCGTATCACCTGGAACGGCGGTACCGGGGTCGACTGTTGCGGTGTATGAGAATTGTTTATTAGATAGTGCGGGATCTGAAAATGTATTAACGTTTGTAGTTCTGATAATACCCTGTCTGTTGATTGGGCCGTAGAAGTTAAGTTTCATTGTAAAGTTAAGTGTCCAAATAATAGCTCTTCTTTGAGTGAAGTCACCTTCATACTCATCTTCATAAGTTATGTTATCTAAAATAATAGGTAAATCGTTCTTAATACCCATTGCTGGGATTGCATTAAGAGTCAAGTTATAGTCAGGGTTAAAATAAGGTAAAATTTGTTCAATAATCTGTAACCCATCATCTTGGTTTTTAGTATACGCATACAAAGACATAGCAATGTTATAGGGAGTAGGGGCGTACTGAGCGTTTAAAGATGTGGTCGATGAACCATTAAGTGCTCTATTCTGCTGTACTAAACTAACTCTTCTGGATGGATCGTAGGATAAACTTATCATTTCAAACCCAAGCCTTGGTAGAAAAGTTTCAAAACTTTGTTCAAATGATTGGGGTTGTGCAGCAATTCTGGCTAGAAACTTTTGTTTAGGTGAATAGGATAAAGGTACCCGAAGTGTTTGGGTAATACCACCACTAGAATTTAATCTATCAATATGAATGTTATTAAACATATTACCAAAAGCCACGATTACTTTCGTACTGTACCATGATAGAATTTATCAAACATTTATCTCTCCGAATGGGTTTCTTTCGGAGAAGTCTAGAACAGAAATCTCACCTCTAAAGTCTTCATTATTAACATTAGGGAAGATTGTACCTAGATTATAGGATTGAAGGATTATTCCTGCAGGACTATATTCTTCTAGTAACACTCTGTCTCCATTTTGAAGCAATAAATTAAACGCATTAATGTCAGCAGACTTATCAGATGCAATACTATCTATCTCAGATACCCCAGTATCAAAGACCTCAGAAGAGTACTGCATTAACTCACATTGAAGTTTATAAACATAAAGTTTGCCAACTTGGAAGAACGGATCAGTTGACTCAACTAATTTAATTTCAAAGAATGCCTTGGTTAAAGGAAAGTAAATAACATCACCTTCAGACGGTCTGGTAGTCAGCACAGCATCACCAGATCTTGCAATTACCTCATCCCATCTTCTTCTGGATACAATGAAGGTTGCAGTATCTCTAATCTCTACCCCAAACTTAGACATTAAATCCCCGTCACCTTCAAACCCAGTAACGTTCTGCATATACATTTCTAACGGGTATGCGGAATCGTAACTATTTAATGTATCTTCACCTAGTATTGTATCTTCATTAACTGCATGTCTAGGTATGTAGTACGTATCAAAGCCATATATTTTCAGACACTCTATTATAATGTCTTCCATGAGCAACTGCTCTGAAGATCTACCTCCAGGTATACCAGATTGAAAATAAAAGTTGGTTGCCATTATTCGGTATACCCACGTGGATTAGTTATTGCCTTCATGGTATAATCCATATGTGGGCTGATGAGATTATGTACATATATTATTAACCTGTAAAGAAATCTACAGGTAATTGCCAAGTAGACTTAGCTTCTTCTTGTAGTTGTTTAATTTCATCTTGTGCCTCGTCAAAGATCTTTTGACCATTCAACGTTACTCCACCTGGTAATTGAACACCTTCAAACTTTTTAAGATTAATACCCCATTGACGCTTAATTAAAGATGTAGTATAGGATAACAAGAAGTAATCATTATACACATCAGTATACGTATCAGGGTCTAAAGTACGAAATGCTTCTATGATTACGTAATCACCTATAGCAAGATCACCACCATCTCCCCAGGTTAAGTCAATAAACAGCCTATTCATATGACGATTAAACCTAACAGGTTTTTGCCCTGTCATTAGGTCATTAATCATATTAATATGCATTTTTAACATTGTATAATACTGAATATCAGTATTTGTTAAAGACTGGATATTGTTAAGCATTAATTGGTACTTAGCATCAAAGAAGCTTATACTGTTAGATCTGCTTGACAAAGGTAACGTTCTTACAACACTCAAAACTGAATCGTTCAGTGTAATATACTTATTATCAAAATTACCAAGTGTAAGTGAAGTTAATACAGCTGATGTACCAGAGCTGGCTCCAGTTAAAGTTTCTCCAGCAGAGAAGGTACCTGAAGTATTCTTTACATATACTTTATTAGCGGCAAAAGCGGCATGAACATATGTCGTAGCTCTAGAAGATGCACCGGTAATCTTTTCACCAATAGAAAAGTTACCAGCGTTAACACCAACAATTTGTAATGTTGATGCGGTAATTTGTTCTTTTAGATACACCGATTCTACGGCGTCATAATGGTAATCTCTATAAAATTGAAACGCTTCATCAACACGATCTTCTAACTGATCATCGTCTATGTTTATTTCGATTACCGGGTGCCCAAGAGCTCTCAGGCAATAATCAATTAATTCTTGTCTTGATGCTGGAGATGCCATTATAGTTTCTCGATTTGTTTCTTAAGAGTATTTATTTGATCTTGTTGTTCTTTAATCGCTTCAACCAGGACCCCTATTAAGTTATTATACTTAATACCGAGATACCCAGTATCATCTTGTGACACTATTTCAGGTATTACTTTTTCTGCTTCTTGAGCAATTAAACCAATAGCCTTAGCTCCACCCTCTTTCCAATCAAAAGTTACTCCGCGAAGGGCAATAACTTTATCAAGTGCACTTTCAACAGTCTTGATATTCTTCTTTAATCTTTTATCAGATGAAGAGTTATAATCTGTTGATGTTAACAAACCAGTAGACGGGTTAAATGTTAACTTAGTAGAAGATACGTTTGCTGCGCTTATTGAACCTGATGTGGCAGAAGTAAATGATATATATCTGGTTGAATTAGTTGTCGTATCATCAGTAATGGCTGTACCTGATGTGATAGAAACATTAGATGCTGCTGTAATTCTACCGTACGTATCAACTGTAAAGGAAGGTATTAAAGTAGCATTACCGTAAGATGCAGCAGATACACCAGATGCAGCAGCAGATGCAAGCAAAGTAGTCTGCCCAGCACCTAGACCACTAACACCAGTACCGATAGGTAGCCCGGTAGCGTTTGTAAGAGTACCTGAAGATGGGGTTCCAAGAGCACCGTTAAATGTAACAAAAGCGCCAGCTGAACCAACCGCAACACCTAATGCAGTTGTTACACCTGTACCTAAAGCTGTAAGACCGGTGCCACCGTACGCGGTACCAACTGCAGTACCTTGCCATGTACCGGATACAACAGTACCAACAGAAGAATTAGTAACTACACGTAAATTATTAGCATTAACGTTACCAGCAGTTTGTAAAGTACCGGCTGTTAGAGAGCCAGTAACTAATTCAGAAGCTGAGTTAACGTTGCCAGCAGTCTGGAAGTTAGCAGCAGTAGAGTTACCAGTTGTTAAGTAAGCTCCTGCTGAAACGTTGTTAGTAACGGCTAAAGAACTTAAAGTTCCGACTGATGTCAAACTTGATGCCGTAACACCAGAACCTAATGTAGTTGCAGATAGAACCGAGGTTCCATTAATCTCATATACCTTACCAGTAACAAGGTTAAAGTCTTCAGAAGAAGTCCAACCAATCGAGGACCAGTTAATGGTTTTATCTGTTGCACCTCTAAGGGTAATACCACCACCATCAGCTGTTACATCAGTTGGAGTTGCAACAGAGCCTAACTCAAGGTTTTTATCGTCAACTGTAACTGTTACAGCATTAACTGTAGTGGTTGTTCCATTAACAGTTACATTACCGGTAACAACCAGGTCGTTATTGACCGTTGTAGAACCAGAGGCTGCTCCAATAGATATTGCAGTAGCAGCTTTAGCAAAGTTAACTGTTGTAGCAGTCGTATTAATTAGATCGAAAGATGCGCTAGGTGTAGTTAATGATGTAGTAATTGCCGGGCTTGTACCAAATACCAACGCACCTGAGCCTGTTTCATCACTAATTATAGCTGCTAATTCAGCTGATGTACCTGTAGTTAATACACTTACATTACCACGTTTTGCGAGTTCAAAACCACCAGCGGTTGCACCATCGTGAACACGTATTGTGTTATTGCTTGTATTAACTGAAATTTCACCGGCTGCTCCGGTAAAACTATTATTTTGTGCAGTTGTCCCGCGTCTAAATTGTACTTGTGTTGGCATTAATTGCTCCGTTTATTATAATGCTACTAAATCTTCAGAAACTATACTACCGTTAGGTTCCATACAGTCGTATGTGGTACCTAAATAAACTTCAAAAGCATCCGCTGTAATCGTTGTTAAGTCACCGTAATCTATATTACCAGTATGACCTGGAAAAACCGTTGTTGTACTTAATGTAAAACCACCGGTACCCGAGGCTGTAATTGATGTATTGGTTACCCCTGTAATTCGCCCGTATTGGTCAACAGTAAATACTGGAATTGAAGACCCGCTACCGTAAGTATTTGCACTAACACCGGAATTAGCCATACTAACCGTAACTGCCCCTGTAGTGGTGGTAGCTAGTATAGGTGCAGTATTAGATACTGATACAATTTTTGCATCAGTATAGGTTGTAGAGATATTAGAACCATTCCAAGTTCCAGAAGTTACCGTACCCAGTCTTGAAGCATTTGTAATAACAACGTTAGCGGCAGCCACATTGATACCAACGGTGATAGATGTATCTACCGTTACATTACTTGCAACTACATTACCTGAAAATGTAGCGTTACCTAGGGTTTGTGAAGAGATTGCAGCGCTTACTCTAGCATTAGAGAAGTAGAGGTTGGAGCCCTCTGTTACATTTGATGTTGTACCTGCTCCGATGACAATGACGGACCCGGTAGTATTTTTGGTGAATATGATGCGGTCGGCGAGGTTAACAACCGGTTCCCCGATTTCTACGTTACCTGCATCCGGGACTCTTCCCGTGACCGAAGATCTTTTTAATTGAACAATATTAGCCATATGGCATCAACCCTTGTGCTATTTAGCAACCACCAAGTATATACTTAGCTCTTACTCTTATTTATCTTATTTAATTGCTCTTGTAATTCTTTATTAAGATCAGCTACTAATTGTAACTGAGATTCTAGTACGATTACTTGCGCTAACATTTCATTAAGTCTTTTATTAGTCTTTTCCATGACTAAATTCATAAATTTAATTTGATCAATTTCCATATAAGCTCCATAAAAAAAGGGTAGATGTTACTCTACCCTTATATTTATACTAAATTATTTTAATAAGTTCCGCCATCTATTCCAGCAAATTCAGGAACCCCTCCAACCCCTGCTTGTAAAACTTGTCCAGCTGTACCAGCCGCTGTTACTTTTAATGAGCCAGTTGCGTTACCGAACAACATACCATTAGAGGTAAATGTACTTACACCTGTACCACCATCACTAACAGTAATATCAGCAGACAGACCAGAAACAGTACCCCCGGTTAGATTAGAAACTAAGGTAGCTACGGTATAGCTTGCAGTATCAACAACGTTAGACGTTGGATCTGTAGTAAGATCAACAAATAATTTAAACTTACCAGAATCTGAAGCATCTCTAAACAAACCAGCAAATTTAGTACCAGCGCTTGTATACTGACCAAAGAAGCCAATATCTAACGAGTCAGAAGGATTAGCATTACCTAATTTAATTAGCGGATCTTCAATTAATATAGTAGCTGTATTCATCGTTACAGCATTACCACTTATAATAAGATCTCCGGTAACTGTTAAGTTATTAGGGATAACTACATCATTAGGCAAACTTAGAGTAACAGTTCCTGTACTCCCACTTACCGCAATTTGATTAGCTGTACCTGTTAATTGGGTAACACCGCTGTTGGTAATTGTAGGAGTTGCTCCTTCATTACCTAAACCTGATAATGTAATTCCTGTACCAGCTACTAAGTTGGCAACATACGCACCTGAGGTCTGTGAGCCCAGAGCAACATCGGTGTTAAGTGCAGAAGAAGGTATTGAAATACTAACGTTAGATGCAGCAGTTAATCTACCTTGTTGATCAACGGTAAATACTCCGACACTGGCTGCACCACCATATGTTAACGGCGTAACAGCTGTATTGTCTAAGTTAAGAGTAACTGTATCTGTATTACTACCAACAGATGTTAAGCCTGTGCCCCCAGCAATAGTTAAAGTATCGCCCCCAGCAATAGTTTGATTGGTTCCTGAATCACCAGCTACTGTAAACGAGGTAGAGATAGCGGCGTTAGAGGCCGATGTAATTCTACCCTGGGCATCTATTACGATTGCAGGTATGTTAGTTGTCCCACCATAGGAACCAGGAGTAACTGCGGTATTGGCAAGACTAACAGTTGGGGTTGCACCCTCGGTACCAAAGCCTGACCCTGTTAACCCTGTACCAGGAATAACGTTTGCAACATAATTACCAGTTGTATCTGTACCAAGGGCAACAGAGTTAGCAGCAATAGTGGCTGTTAAGGTGACGTTCTGTGACCCATCAAAACTTACATTACCAGTTAAGTCTCCGGCAAGCCCGATGTCCCTTGCTGTTGTTAGGGCATTAGCAGTATTGGCAGTTACTGCACTGGTTACAGCACCTGAAATATTACCAACAAAAGTAGTTGCGGAAATAACGTTACCGGCAAAACTACCTGATGCGTCTCTCTTAACGATAGCGCTACTGGTGTTGCTATTGGTAGCAGCATCAAGTAAGGCAGTATAATACTTACCACCAATTGCCTGAATTACAGGATTTGATCCTGAGTCTAATGATTCAATGTATAACTTTGCACCAGCGCCGCTATTGGAAGCATCTTGCGAATAAGCTAATTCGCCTTGTAGTAGATCTCCTACAAGAGGTGCCGCTACGTTTGCTGACCGTTTAATTTGAATTGTTGTTGCCATTTAGGCTCCTTTATTATTATTCTTAATAGGTTCCACCATCAACCGCAGCAACTCCCGCAGAAATCGGCTGCGCTACCCACTTACTGGTAGCTGTATCATAAATTAAAGTATATCCATCTTGTAGATCAGTAGTAACAACGTTACTTAATGATTGTAATGTACCACCCGTAGATTTATTTATTGTAATACTACCAACTGCTCCTGCACCCTGTGAAACAGATATACCAGAATTATTTGTTGGTCTAACTGTAATAGCCATTATTTAGTTGCCTCTGGGTAAATAGTAACAATACCCTCTACAATTCTTTCAACAGTCGATGTATTAGATACAAGCTCAAGATCATACACATATCTTCCAGCCTTTAACGCTGAGGTCTGAGTAGCTGATAAATTGAGGGTAATTGTACCATCAGTAGGACTTGCAACATTTGCAGTAAATGCGGTATTTGCAGATGTATAATATGACCGTCTCATTTGAGCCCGGGGGGTGTAATTAGTTAAATTTCTTGCAGATCCTGTATCATCCGTGACAGTAATGGTAACGCTGTACGTTGTACCTTGATCGATAGCTAGATTTGAGACGGCGGCCATGTTTTCCCTCGATATTTACAATATATTTATAATAAATTTAGTTTGTAACTGGATATATATTGGGTATGCCTTTATAATGTAAGATATTTATTGGAGAGATCATGGGTAGATTTTCGGTTGAAACAAGTATTAACAACCCTGCAGTTCAAAATCAGGCTAATAATTCTAATATAGCTTGGCCGGCTGTATTTCCAAAAGAAACTATTGGTATAGATAGAAACGGAGTCATAGTTCAACATGATGAACCTATCTACAATGCAGATCAAATTACAATTGTCCCTGGTTCTCTAGATGCAATACGTATGATGAGATTGAAAGGGTATAATGTTTATATATTCTTTAACGAGCCAATGATTGGTGAGGGTAAGACTACCCCAGAAGCGGTTGATCTAACAAATAATAAATTAATGGAAATATTTGGTAGAGCTGGTATTATGTCTATTAATGGTCTACTTTATTCTACCACAGACTCTAAACAAGATATTTTCTCTCTACCTAATACCGGTATGCTTAAAAAAGCAGAGAAAGAATTAAAAGCAAAGTTTAAAGGTGGTTATTTCGTAGGAGATAAGCTTTATGATATTAAAGCGGGAGACAGCGCAGGTGCCAAGCCCGTTCTAATTCGTACTAATAAGTATGATGAAGTAATATCTAAACTAGATACTTTTGCAAACAGAGAACTAAAAAAAAGAGTGCGTATATACAACACTCTTTTAGATTTTGCTGAAGATCTTCCTTAAAATACTATACTATTTAATTCTTGATCTTTATCCCCTGTTAATCCTTTAAAAAAAGTATTAAAGGACAGGGTTCTTCTTACTTCATCTTCCTCTATTGGTAATACACTGTGTGCAACATTAGACATAAAAAATAAAGCATGTCCTTGCAAGTTATTATTAATTTTTACCATTGGGACATTATTATCTCTTAACACAGCTGGTAGGGAGGCTAAACAAATACGTTGCTCTTGAAAGTACGGTATTTGTGGAGGCTGAACGTGCATTGTAAAATTATAGTTGCTTATACTATTATCAACAAAATAAACCCCGCTAACTACACTAAAAGGATGAGAATGCTCATGATGGTTTTGTCCTTTTTTAGATAAATTACCCCATGAAGTGGTAACTAATAATTCTTCAAAATGATCTTCTAGTTTATATGCATTAATTAAAAAATTACAAGCTTCTTCTTGTAATGTGTGTTTTATAGCTTTCAACTCCTTTGTTGAATCTAATAAATATTTATTGCATGTTATTAGATTACCTTCATTTAGTGTATATTCAGCATTATTAAATTCATCCAACAATAACTTATTATCAATTATTGAAGATAAATCTTTCAATAATATAATATGTTGAAAATGTCTTAAAAAATAAAACATTATTTCTTGGTAACTAGTAAGTTAAGTTCGGGCAGATATAGATAACTAAGATCAGAACGATTAAGTGTTGATAAGGCGTCATCAATAGTTTCAACTAAAGGTTCCCCTGCTAAATTAAACGATGTATTAAATAGAACGGGAACTTCTGTTATATTTTTAAATTCTTTAATAAGATTATAATAATGTAAGTTCTGTTCTTCATTGACCGTCTGTACACGACATGTATCATCGACATGGGTAATACAAGGAATTTTATCTAGTTTGTCTGCTACTACGTTGACCGCATACATCATAAATGGTGATTCTTCTAACCCTGCCATATCAAACCATTCATTAGCATCTTCAACTAATACTGATCCAGCAAAAGGTCTAAACCACTCTCTGCCTTTAACTTTATTAACAAATTCTTTACCATCTGGATCCCTAGGATCATATACAATCGATCTATTACCAAGAGCTCTTGGACCAGCTTCTGATCGGCCTTGAAAGATAGCGACAATATTTTTTTCAGAAATTAACTTAGCTACATCTTTGTAAGTTACAGATTTTGTATCAAAATTATTTGAATTAGCTAGCGCCAGTTGAATTTTTTCTGGATTATAAACCGGTCCATAATAAATTGATGTTTGCGGCTTGCATTGAAAGATACTATCATCTAAACTTTCTTCTACAACATTTACAATGTCTGTACCTGTATCTTCACTTTTATCAATAACAAATTTTTGACGATTAATATTCTTAAGATGTTCAAACCACTTATACATTGCAACACCAATAGCCGTACCACCGTCGTGAGAAATTGGCTCAACGTATAATTCAATGTTAGGGAATCTTTTCTTAAGGTAATAATTAGATACACAATTTAACCCATACCCACCTGCGATAACAACTTTGTTAATATTAGTAGCCTTTATTGCATTTTCAATATAGTCTCCAATAATCTTTTGTGTATCTTGCTGAATATGCCATGCTAGGTTTTTTTCTATGCTTGTAAGTTTACTAGGATCTGTATGCCATTCGGTGGGAGATACTTCTTGTTGAAATACTGGTAGTCTTCTTGAATCAATGTAAGCGCCTGCAGGATAACTCGGTATAAAGACGTCTTTACTACCTCTGTTACCTAGGAATAAATTAGGAATACTGGGATCCCTGCTACCATACGACGCTAGCCCCATTGTTTTACCAGCTTCAATAAATCCAAATCCTAGATATTGAGTTACCGCTTCGTAAGCTTTCGTTACTGTTACAGCATTATCAAAGTCTACTTGACCGTTACCTACCTTAATACCTGTATTATTACCATATACTTTATATAAAAGAGAAAATTTATTTTGTGGCTCACAAATCCAAATAGATTCCGTCTCAAATCCTTCAATTACAAGCTTGCCATCTTCATCTATTTTTTCCTGTTTGAACGATCCAGCACCATCTACAATAACTGCAATAGCTTTATCAAACCCTGAGTTATAAAAAGCACAAGCAGCGTGACCTAAATGGTGTTCATCTCCTAAATTTGTCGTTTTAACCTCAGGGTAGAATTTTCTAACTAAAGCAGTATAAGAATCTTCTTGAGTCCAGGGTAATTTTGAAAGATTACTTGTTGTTCCCCCTATTACAATTTCATCAACCGGCCATTTTGAAATAATATCTAGCATTGCTCTGAATGGGTTACCATCGTATTTTAGCTTAGATAATCTTTCTTCCTCCAAATAATAAACTACCTCGCCATCAGAAATTAAAGCTGCTGATCCATTGTGACCAGGATTAATACCTAAAACATTATATGCCATTACTTACCTACCTTTTTATCAATATCTGCCATAATTGCAGAAACTATACTATCTATTTCTTTTTCTGTAAAACTCATACAGTTATCATTATACCTGTCAGCTAGATGACAATCTAGCCCGCATAAACGTATCGGCGAGTAAGTCTTAAGGACATCTGCTTTTTCAATAACGTTAAACCAATCTGGGTATGTAACATTAATTGGAAATGTAGAGCCTACGATAACTGTACCCGGTTTATTAAATGCTCTTGCCATATGCTGCCCGGCAGAGTCGCAACCTACAAAATAATCACACCCCTCAATAACTGCAGCCCATGTTCTTAAGTCAGACTCAAGTTTAAAGGTGAATGTATCTTCTGGCTGGTGAAAGTCTTTTTCAGCAAATAGAATTATATTATATTTGGTAGATAATTTCTTTACCAGTTGTAAGTATGATCTTGAATCAAGTCCTCGGGAACTATCGTCAATAATATCCCCGCGATCCACCCTTGCACTTCTACCATAAGGTTGTAATACAATAGTTTTAGATTTTTTGAATTGATTTTTTACGTCTGCGATCAAATTAGCTGCAGTTTTTTCTTCAGCTTTACTTAAACATAAATTAGGAGGACCAATACCTGTATGATCGTCGGTATTGTTTATTTCTTTATTAAAAGCTTGAGCAAGAGATAATTCTTGTCTAAAGTACCCTGGAACCCTATAAGGCTCGGGTGTTATAATAACATCAGCACTTTTTAATACTAGATCATATAAACCCTTGGTATTCTCACCAAAAGTTATATCTTGTAATAACTGATTACCCCAAAGAAGATTATCCCAACCAAAAATAACAATACGAACTTCTTCTTTAGGGTGATCCTTTACATACTTTTCTAAAGCAGGAATAGCCGCAATTGCCCTACCTGCTCCACCATCAATCATAAAAACTTTACGCATTACACCTCCATAACATGATATATCCAATTATATAGCTACATTATATAAAAGGCCACTAAAACCTTAATAAATTTTATTCAGAATAATTATTCTGGTACGGTCGGCCAAACTACCTCTTCTGGAGTAGAGTATGTCTGCGGTATATTTCTGAGAGCACTTCTGTAAGTTAACCATGCGTCTTTATATACCTGAGTCTTAGACTCCCAGTAGTCTACGTACATAATACCTGATACCTTATCGCTAGATATCAGTAATTCGTCCCGTTTATCCCGAATTGCTTTCCACATATCTTCTAATCTGTATTGTTCATTTACGTACTGTAAAGACCCATCAATATACTGGTATTTGTACGATTCAAAGTAAGCTGGTAACTCCATTTCAACCGTAACGTATTGATCTGGGTTATACTCGTACCGCAAACCATTATTAAACTCAAACCCCGTAGGTGTGACACCTGCTTTTTGGGATCCATACGCGATTACGCGATTACTCATTATATCTATGTATAAAAACATTTTAACCTCTACGTCTAGGAAATTTAATCATCATATTATGCTCCACATCTTGAGCCACGATCACTCTGTATCATATTGTACCATGTATTAGCAGCATAATCATATGTCATGTTGAACGTTATGGGACCGTACCCATATTTGTTGAATTGAGTTGCACCTGTGGTACCAAATATTGTCGCCATAGTAGGTATTTGAGCATTAGCTGGGGTACTCCAACCTATACATATAACACAGCAAGCTAATGCACAAGCGTTAAAATAGGTATTAGCAAAATTTGATCTATCCTGCATACCTGGTACTGCATAACATACTATACCACCTTTTGCAGAACAGTTTTGAGATATACCTACAAAACAACAAACTGTATCAGATATGGTCTGTGTATATGCCTGTAGAACAAGTCTGCCTGCACAGTTTCCATTATATTGAGAACTTACGGCTGAATGGCCGTTACCATAATCCACCCCTACGGTTCCACTCTGAAACAATTGAGAGTAATGTTCTTGAATTGCAGGGCAACCACAATAAGTTTGGGCCATTGAGCCGTGAGTTTTACCGCTACACAATGGTGTACATAATACTCTTGCAACTGCGCTACCTAGAGGGAATGGATTAGGTGCACAAAACTTCATTACTTTCATGTAAGCAGTTTCACCGTTTCCGGTACAATCAGAAGTTCTTCCAGCACCAATACCACAAGTCACACCACATCCAGTTATCATGTGGTCTGCAACCCTCATGAGATGGCAACCATTACCATATCTACATGGAACGCGCATTGAGTATAATAATTGCGCAGTTTTAGGTGTGTAAGCTGGATTGTTAATAGTTATCCTGGATGAGGGCATGCTAGCAGAGAAACACCCTAATGGCCAGTTTTGTCGATAGTTACAACCGCTTTCTGCAGCAGTATTAACAACATTACCTAGAAAAATTAAATTACTAGTTGTAGGATTAACACAAAAACATGTTAATATACTGTTCATTGGTCCAGTACCAGTACCAGGATTTACACTACAGCAGATTACATATACTTCACGTTTTACATTATCACCCTGATCAAATATCATACCAATATTAGTAAAGCAGGCGCTGGCACACCACTGGCACCCTGAGCTACAGCAAAACGGTATACCAAATGTATCTCCAGCACCACCACAACCCGGGCAAATAATATTACACGTAACTTGGAAGCACCTATCGCCGACTGGCCTGATGGCCATTAATTTCTGTTGTCTCTCACATCCCGGGGCCACTGAGTTGCAACATAATACATTTGGATGTATCAGCATCCACCCATCAGCCCCGTAACTAAATCCTTGTGGATAAGGTAGAGACATATCAGTATCTGATCCAGAATATATAGCACACGTAGCTGGAAGTATTGACTTTAAAGGGCAACCGCAAACGTTTGTAGATGCTGGATATGTTAGTAAACAAACTGAATTATTATTTGTTCTAACTGACATATTCATAGTGATTGATGCACATGTACCATTGGCTCCGGCTACACACCAACCAATTAAATAGCAATCGTCAGGGGTAATAAACTTATAGACATCACAATCAGAAGTGCAGTTATAAGATACAGAGCATGCACACACTAAGCTGATAACGTTAGTGGTAGTACAAAAACATAATCTAACAGCACAACAGTTACCAGTATATGCATAGGGAGCACAGCAATCACAAGAAAAATCAGACCAAGCAACTTGACTTATATTACCTTCACATGAAGCTACTGGAAATAATTTTGTATTTAACCCTCTGTATCGACCTGCGCAGACACTAGCTGCCTCTATTACAACACAGCATAAACAAGCAGATGATATAAGCCCGCTTGGTGACACACAGTGAGTCTTAAGACAGTAAAGGTAAGCATTCTGATCACAAGCTTTACCACACACAGAAATAGAGGCAAAACAATTTTCAGAACAGCAAAATTTTAATATAGCTCCATCCGCTGTACCACCACCACTTGGGCCGTAACATGCACAGATAGTAGCGTCTAGTTGATTGAGTGGCAGTGCTGTAAGACAGCTGACTCCACATGCATTGGATCCTACAGGTATACCTGCAGCTATGTCAGTACATGCAACTGCGCAAATATACGACGGCCCCCCTACCCCGGTAAGGCTTGCCCCGCTACCATAATATGTAGTAGCGCAAACATTAGCTACATTACATATATTTCGACTATCGTCAACGACGGTAGTACCGCCTACTTTAATTGCCATCTTCGCTCCTTCTTAGAACTCGGCTTGATTATTATTTTTTTAATTGATCAACTTGCGAGCTTAAATCTTTAACTGCTTCTATTAGAAATGCTATTATATTTATGTAATTAATACCCTTAATACCGTTGCTTGTTGTAACGATATCAGGAATAATTTTTTCGACTTCCTGGGCAATCAAGCCGTAACCTTTTGCACCTCCATCCTTCCAAGTGAAAGACTTACCTTGTAACTGCTTAATTGTGTCTAATGCAGATTTAATATCTACTATATCTTCCTTTAACGTAATGTCAGAAGAAGAATTATAGTCTGTAGATGTTAGTAATCCAGTAGATGGATTAAAGAATAATTTACTTGAGGAAACGTTTGCTGTTGTAATTAACCCTGTTGTAGACCCAGTCAGAGTTAAATATAGGGTTGCATTCGTAGTTGTATCATCTGTAATAGCTGTACCAAATGTAACTGAAGTGTTTGCAGCGCTGGTAATTCTACCTTTTGCATTTACAACAACCACTGGTATTTGAGTCGAACCTCCGTATGTAGATGCAGCTACACCGGAACTAGCATTTAGTTCATTAACTGCACTGACCAAATTACCCGTATTAGAAGTTGTTAACCCAGATAATACCCCAATATTACCATTAGTTGTTGCTAAATTGGTAGTTATTAGTGTAATTTGAGTATTCTGTGTTGAATTAGACGTAACCAACTCATTAATAGCTACTACTAGATTACTCTTGGCTGTTGTAGTTAAATTAGTTAAAACACCGGATGTAATGTTAAGATTTGAGAAGTTATTATCTACTTCTAAATTAGTTAACGGAGACCCTTTAGCGGTGGCTCCTGGACTTGTTAAAGAGCCTGCATCTCTTAAAATAATAGTTGCCATTAGTTAGCCTTGTTATGTTCTAATCTTTGAATTAAAGTAAACATAAGTTCTTTTATGTCTTTAAGTTCATCTTTAATATTATTTATATCTTCTTGCGTCGATGTGTTAGATCTAGCATAGTTCTCTCGGAAAGCTTTTTCTGCTTGATATAACCTGAAACTGTCAGTATCTTGCGTAATAATAGCTTTACTCTTAGCGTCTCTAACTAAACCAGGCTGACCTTCTACTTTTAACTTCATTATGCCAACGCAATCAATCTTAAGTTTTTAATCTTAGGTGTCTGCGCAGTATTAGTAGTTTTAAACACTACTTTGAATATTAATGCATTAAATGGTGATAAATTATCAATTTGCTTCTCAACTTCAATAAACTCACCAGATAGCGATGTAGGTACGGTTACCCCTGTAATTTCAATAAATTCTTGTTCAGATAAGATTTCAGTTTCACCAAGCTCTCTTACTTTATAGTAAAAGGAAACCGAAGCGTCAGAGGGCTTACAAACATCTACCCGTAAATTAATAGATGTAGAGTTGTTGATAAAATCAAACTGTCTTGTAATATACTTAGCGTATACACTACCCCCTGTTGCTGCTTCTTCTGCAACAAAATTCACACCATTAGTAATAGTATACGTGTTGCTTACACTTAAATCCGTGGTTAGCGCATTACCGCTTAATTCAACAATCTTAACATTTGAGCCACTGTCCAATACATCGATCACTCTAAATTGACCGTTATTAGGATTAGTACCTGTAATATTGATATATGTACCGTTAACAATAGCAGAGGCATTAGACCTATCAATTGTATCAATAAAGTTGATCATTGCAATGTTAGCACCATTAATGTTACCAGAAAGTACGGTAACATTAGCTGTTGTATTAGCACTTACAATAGTTTTAATATCATAAGAAAGATTTTTATTAGCATAGGTTGGTGCATCAACAAGATTTTTAGCTAAAACTAAACCAATTTGTTTTTTGTCAATTAATGGAGCTACATAAGAATTAGTAGTATTTAATTCTAACTTATAAACAAAAGAAGAAGCATTAGAAAGGTTATACCGAGTAGTAGCGTTGCCTGCTATTAGCTTGGTTTCTGTTAGATCGTTATCCCCTATAGCCATCTTACTGAAAGCCGAATCTACACTATAGCTTTTAGAGGTAGCTTTATAGCTTGGTGTAACCGTGCTTACTCCCTGAGTAATGGCGGATATGACAGGGTATATAGTATCAAATTGAGTGTCTTGAGTAGCGTACATACTTGCACCACCAAAGCGGGTTGCCTTAGTTACTCCTATAACAGGTGTCGGTAAGGTAACTGTGTAAGAAGATAATGTAACATTAGAAACCGCTAAGCTAACATTTATAAATGTATTAGAATTAATACCATAGAAAGCATTAACATTACCTAATGCTGATTTAGCATTAGCTAATCCCCCTAAAACAACATAACCACCATTAGATAGACCATGGTTAAAATGGTTTACCCTCAGAGTAGCGCTAGACGGAAAAACCTCTAGAGGATTTTCTTCTAAGGCACCAAGTTCATATTTACCTAGTTCAGGAAGAAAGTTAATAGAACCGGTCGTACCTGTATTAAATACCGCTCGATACAATTTAAACTTTAAATCTTCTGCCTGCTTAGGCGTCCAGGAAGAAGCGTTCTGCGATTGATATAACGTACCTACATACGGTTGCTCGGTAATTCTTTTTGAAGTTACCGTATCGATACCATCTAGTTCAGATACCCATACTCTGTAATTATTGGAATCTGACCCCAGTGTTAAGGAATACTCACCAATATCTAAAAATACAGGGCTTGAAAAAGTAACTGTAGTAGCTACGTTAGCATTACTGGTGACGTTCACAGTACTTGGGTAGAGATAGACTTGTGAAAAAGGTAATACATAGGGACCAGGATCCCCATTTACATTTTTTCTAATAGCAATATGAGCAGGTAAAGTAGTATCTTTTGATGAAAAATACAAATCAACTTTTGTAGCAATACATGGAGTATCAATAAAAAAAGTTTGTGCTAGAGGGTCTAATAAATTATATGCCATGGTTTTCTTATGTTAAAATTGCTCTTGCTGTTGCTGCACCAGCGCTAGCACCGTTAGCTACTGAATTTACAATTGTAATTGCAGTAGATACAATAGCCTGATCCAGGGCAAGATTAGGCTGCGACGTGCTAGCAGTAATTTGGTTAAGTAACCCATTTGGGTTAGATTGTTCATTATTTACAACTCCAGCGGCTAGTAAATTAACCGTTGCAGTATAGACTTTACCTGCATTATCATTTATATTAGTTACAGAACCGGAAAGAGCGCCACTAGGGCTTGTAGCAGTAATTGTCATATTACTTAATGTGGCAGCAGTAATACCCTGTTCAGCAAATTTACCCTCCCAATATGCTAGCCCTCCAGCATCCGGTTGTCTACCAAAAGCATTAACATAAACTTGCGTTAAGTAGCCACCAACAGTATTTTTTACTACTGGAACTACAGGGTAATCATTTGTATCAACACTACCCCCGCCTCCACCGCCTCCTCCACCGCTGCTACTGGCTATAACTTTAGTTCTTTCTTGTGTTACAACCGTAGCATCTAATCTAGCATTTCTAGTAGAAACAATCTCGTTAGCTATACTTCTTAATTCTCCAGAACTATTAAATATAGCTTCTGCAAAGGTTTCTTGATCAGTAACTGTATTAGATACTGAATCAGTTAATCTAAACGTATATTTTCCTGTATTCCAGTCATTAATATCAGCAATATAGCTGTAATAACCACTAACATTACCAGAAGCATTGGTTAAGATTGGACTAGCAATAAATTCATAGTTGCTAGCTGCATTAGCATAAAAATTAGGATCGCTGATGCTAATTGTGTTAGCTACTCTATTCAAAAATGGCGTGACATTAATTGAATTAAAATATGCATATAACCTTGTATTTGGTTTCATACCTTCAGCAGTAAATTTAATAACTACATCCCGCATTTTAGGTATAACAGTCTTTGAAACTACAATATCATTATTTACAGTAGTGTCAATAGTTTCTGTAACCGTATAGTTAATACCAGTTTGTTGTTGTACTAATTCATTACCTGAATTACCATAGTGCAAGTCTCTCCAGCTACCCCAAACGGTTCCGTATGTACCTTTAGCTTTTGCGTCAGCTAATAAAGAATCATAATTACCCTGTGAGTCTCTGTATATATCAGGGCATCGCTTATCATTAAACCAAATATCAGAAGGAGGGTCTAAAGTTAACTTACCACTAAACAAGACAACATTAAACGGATTTAAATTAACTGACTTACTAGATTTAGTGTTAGAAATGAATGCTTCTTCTGTATATGGTAAGGTATACAGGTCCCCGGCTAAGACATAATTATTAGCCGTTCTTGCTGCAGTACTATTAGCTTGTTCTGCTAGCTTAATACTTCTAGCTTCATGCAGCGGTCTCGCTTCATTCTTATTATAGTCAATAGATACAGAATAGTCAATACTAGTAGGATCTCCAATACCATGGCCTGTAAACGAATCTACGATAAATCCGTTTTTAAATCTATCAAAGCCTTGAGCATCCTTAATTTGAAAAATTTGTGTGTCTTTTTCTGCTAAACTTAATGATGTATAGTATTCTAGATTTTTAACTCTATTTTCAATACGGCCAATGTCCCGCATTGTAAAGCGTTTATTATCTACAGGGAATATGGTAATATCCTTAGTTATATCAAAAACATAGGCTGCTTGCTTATGAATATACAGCACCATTGAATCACTTGGTGTAGGTGGCTCTGCAGGATTAAGTGAACTTATCCCCTTCACGATTCTAATTCGACCAGATCTATCTAAAACAAGTTTATCAATTCTAGGTAAATAATATTCATAATCTGTAATGACATCATTTTCAAAATCCGGAAATTCAGTAACACTTGCTCCTGTACCCGTAAATGATGTTCCAGCATCATTAATTCTAGACCTAAAATCTAAACAATCTCTTAGACTATAAGTTACATCACCAGATGTAAAGTTAGGTATGTCTTTATAATCAATATCGTTATATGACTCTACAGAGAAATAATCACCTGCTCCGTGGGTAAAGTAATCAAATAAAATTCGAATAGGCCCGGTAGGCTTTGCAGCTCCCGGTTTAATTTTAATTGTTCCGACATCATAGTAAGTATTTCTCTGACCATTATCAAAAATAAATCTATCAGTAATATCAATTTCACCAGTTGAATAATATGCAGTACCAAAAGCATTGGCAGACATTTTAACATTAGAAAGTTGATATATATCTGCTTTACCTAATGTAATAGTAGCTGCTGTACAAGTATTTTCTGTTGTATAATCTACAGTTGCACCGGATACTAAGGTTTTAACTTTTTTATCAGCTGCTGAATTGGATTTTTGTAATGTAGTAACAATTACAACATCTTCAGTAGAATATGTTGGGTGTAATGTTACAGTAAGGGTCTTACCAGTAGGTGAACCAGATCTTGTAATATTTGAGCTCGTAAGATTAATAAAACTGCCGGCATTACCACCTGATGTAATTACCAGTTGATAATTATCCGTTGAAAATCCGCTAAAGACTTCATCTGTACCTGCAGTGAGCGATACATTGCCTCCAGATAATGATCTCGAGTACACTCGACGTGATGTGTAAGTTGTAGCAGTACCACTATTATCTACCGATTTAATTACACTATAAGGTAATGGGAAAATATAAGAATTATAAGCTGAGTCTTGTATGGTAGCTGTTTGATAGCTATAAGTCACCCCTGCCAAGTTGCTAGAAGGTTTAGGTGTGACATTAGCTGAATAGGCACTTGCTACGTCCATAATTCTTAAACTCTGTGTACCAAGAGTAATGTAATCACCCGCAGCTAATTGAGATGTAAACGACGTACCTACCCCAACAATTGTATTACTTAAACTATTAGCTGTTACTGTACCAATCAAAGTAGTAGCTGTAGGAACAATATCTGCTGTAAAGTCTTCATAACTAGCATTATCATAGTATAATTGTTTAACATCGTGGGTAAAGGAATAACCAGAATCCATTACAATATCAAACAAATATATCCGATAAACTGCAGTAGCTGTACCAACTGTACCTGATTCATACTCAATAGATCTAATTTTAGCCGTACCAATTTTAGAACCAGCAGGGGAGGCAACTACACTTGTATAACGGTTATACAGACTTAAAGTAGCTAAATTGGCAAGGTCTGGAATACTGTTAATGTTAGTTGCAAATACATAGTTACCAAACGTAGTAGCAATCGTACTATTAGTTACTGAAACCGAGTCGCGAGCTTTTTCTTGCACGACATATTTGGTACGAATAGAATCAATTTCATACCCCTTGACATATGCTTTACCTGGGGCTATTACGTTTAAGAATAGGGAAGCATTACCTCCTTCTCCAGCAGTATACATACCATCAACTACCGTAATTTGGGTATTTGCATTAGTGGTTCTTAAGTGTTCTTTTAGTTGAACACGGTACGGAGTTACGGTATAATCACCGGATTCATCATACGTTCTTCTAGCTAATGTATCATTTAAAATATTATAGTTAGAATTTACAGTCTGTCTTATTATTGCACTATCTTGTACTCTTACGATCTCAACAAAATTAGCTTCGTCGGTATCTGCAGGTATAAAGTTTCTAGTTGATAATCTTAATGCTATTTTATAACGATCCGCACCTGGGGCAAAATAATTATAAGTTTCGATTGCAGGATCTAATAAAGATTCATCGTCATCACTGGTAACCACGCTTTCAGTAATTTGAAATCCAATAATAACATTAGACGGTACAGAGTACTTTTCAACGATCAGTGTTTGTTCTGGATAGTATACAAATGAACCTTTAACAAATAAAGCTCCACTGGTTGTAGAAAAAGCAGTTCCGGTACCTGTTGGGGAGGTAGTAATTGCTTGAATAGAAATTAAACCATCTTCAGTTATTAAAACCTCTGAACTACTAAACGATGTTGTAGTACCATCTGTACCAGAGTTTAAATACTTAACATAGATTGTAGGTTCATCCGTATCAGTTGCAAAGGCGTAGTTAACCACTAACGCTTTAACGCCGGTAGTCTGCCCGACCACAATTAAATCTACCAAACCATCAATAACATCATCAGCTATAACTGAGTTATAGTTAGTGGCTAGTTTAACATATCTATATCTAGTATCATACACCTGCTCTCCAGGTACGACAATAGAACCCTCTTTAAATATGTTTTTACCAAAACGTTCAATTTGCCCTTGAATAAGGGTCTGCATCTGGGTTAATTCACGAGCTTGAACCGCACGACCTGGCTTAAATAAAATACGATAGAAGTTTTTAGTTTCATCGTAGTCATCATAATATGGGGTTGTAGGGTAAGTTTTCATTATAATCTTATAATTGTTTTAAGAGTTACTAATTGTTGGTCACTGTAGCTGACCGTGGTTCTGTTATCAATATATAAAAGATCGCCGCTGAATTTATTTATACTCGGGGTATTATTAACAGTTGTAATAGTATAGTTGGTATTTGATAAGGTATCTACCAATACATTAGTTGCTACTATAGAATAGTTATTCTTGTTATTAATTAATATTTGATTAGTAGCTGGAACTGTCTCTATTACTTCAAATTTCTTAGAAGTATTACCGCTCAATGTTAGCACCGTGTCTCTAGATAAACTACCAACGCTATTTACGGTAACTAGGTAGCAGCTGCTGCCGGTAATGTTAGAATAAACATCTTCACTTCCAAATTTTTTGATATCTTTAATAATACCAAATTGCCTGTAATCATTATTTACTGATATGCCTTGATTTGCTTCATTATTTATTGTAGAATATAACAATACTGTATCGGCAAATAATTCTTTAACAGGATCAAACCCGTGACCGTTATATGGAGATAAGATCGCAGAGACGTTTGCATTTGCGCCATCTCCTGTTATAGTTACATTAGCATGAGTATACCCTAACCCAGGTGTGGTAACTGTAATATAACTTACAGTATTGTTAGCTAAAACTACATTACCTAAAAACCCTGTACCATCTCCAGAGACAGATACATTGGCGTATGAATAACCATTCCCGGCATTATGTACTCTAAAAGCATAAATCGCTCCATCAATTGCAGATAATTCTACAACATTTTGTATAGTATCAACATCGCCAATTGATAAATTTGTATAGGCATTAGCACCTGTACCATCTCCTACAATATCAATATCTGCATAAGAATAACCTGAACCCGGCTCTTCAATAATTACATCTTCTAATTGACCAGCGGCATTAATAAACGGCGTTAAAACTGCTCCTGTCCCATCTCCAATTAAAGAAATAGTTGTTTGTATATTAGCGCTGTACGCGGTACCCGGGTCTTCAATTAAGACTCTATCTATTGTACCGTTAAATAATACCGGTTTTAAAATTGCGGCAGAGCTAAAGAATAGATTAGCAGATGCGTTAGCAGTTGGCTGTCTACTACCAGATGTACTAATACTAATAGTAGTGTTAGCCTGGGCAGCTGTTGTATAACCGCTACCTGAATTGGTTAGAACAATATCTACTAGAGCATTACTACTAAAAATTAAGTTAGCTGCAGCGTTGGCAGTAGGTTGACTAGCCCCAGTTGTGGATATAGTTACGCTAGTATTAGCAACAACATTAGTAAGGTATAAGGTACCAGGTGTATGTATTTTAACATTACTTACACCTTTATAAAAGCTTGCACCAGATCCTAGTGAATCTGTAATACTAATAGTAGCTGTCTTATAGTTAACCCCTGGGTTATCAATAATAACATCAATAAATTTACCGCTTGTATTAAACACCGGTCTTAGAGTAGCTACTGTATTACCAGATAGACCTAAAAATTCACCATTAACGGTTAAAGTAACTAAGGCGTTACCTAGATAACCTGTACCTGCGTTATCAATAACTACACTACTAATTTGACCGTTAGAATAAAAAGTATTTGTAACCGCCCGTTGAACAGGCATAAATGTGTTTGTAAGAAATCTATTTCTTAATGATAGCGGGATTGAATATAAGTATTTCCAAATATAACCATCTGCAGTTGTATTAGGGGTTGCATCTGTAAAGGATGGCTCAACGGTTGATGCGGTACCATTTTTATTAAACAAGCATACATAAACATTAAAATCGCTAGATAAAACATAAAAAGTAGCATCTTTTAATTTAGTGGCTCCTGAACTAGCAGGATAAGAAACTGAATAGTTACCATCATACTGATCGTATATTGTACCAGATACCCAATCTCTTCTAGGAACTACTAAAGACGCATCTTTTACATTAATCTTTTTTACTGCTATAATACTATTACGAGTATTATACTCATAGTCTTGAGTTACCTCGGGTGTAGGTGGGTTATTTTCATTAGCCCACTCAATAATATTACCAATAAAATAGTAATAGTTGGATCTACGAGATAAAATCTCATTATAGACAGTCTCAGCCAATGATTGGTGAATCGTGTCTTTTAGAAGAAATGGCATGTTAAGATATGGTTACATTCCAAGTAATAACGATAACGTCGCTAGCACCTTTATTAACTGCATTAAAATTGGTTCTACAAAGCATATCACCACTGGAACTTGCATTTAGAATAGCTGCTTCCGTTAGTGTACCTGTACCTGTACCAGCTGGAAATGTAGCAACGTAAGCAATAGTATTATTAGTTCTTGTAGAAGAATCTAAAGTAACTCTACTAATTTCTGTACCTAGTGCTGTTTGAGCTGTAGTTGCAGCAGTATTTGACGATCCTACAGCCATATGACTAGGGATAGCTGTAGTGTTACCTACTAATCTTGACGTAATTACATTCTTACCTACAGCTACAATCAGGTTTTTTACTTCTCTTACTTCTAATTCATCTCCGTTTTCATTAAGACGGGATATTTTAAGCCTGCCTGTTACATTTACTGTTTCTGTAAACATTCTATTTCCTTTAAAAATTTAAATCTTATTGGCTTATTATTATTTATACAGAAAAAGCTGTACTGGTAATAAGATCTGCTACATAAGAGGATGAACCAGATTGTGAGAAGTATGTATTACTACTATATGAATCTGAATAATAAGAGAGAGCCCCGGTAATTGTATCGGTTACAGTTGCTCCATTATCAGCGTTATCCGTATTCTTATACAGTGTATATACGTTTGAAGTTAAGATAGCATTAGCACTATCTGTAAATGTTCTTTGATATATAGTAGAATAATTTACGCTATCTATAGCCTCAAATGTATCTCTAAGTTCTAAGAATATATTAGAGGATGTAATTACACTAACGTTAGCCTGAACATTAGCTGTAGTACTTAAAATCCTATTATTAAATAAATTTGTACCTGCAGGGTGTATTAGTTTCTTAACCGTATCATAGAATACACTTATATCAATATCAGAAGCTAATTGATATGCAAATGGTTGGTATAATTGATCATCTTGTATTCTTATTTCAGGTTCTGAGATAAACCCTTGTGATGTTGTAAATTGCCCTGGGTATCTAGCCAATGCACCCATAACCATGGTAATTACAGCAGTAGAATCTAAACTAGCCCCTAACGTTGTAGCTGATGTTGTGGATTGATCAGATGTTAAAGCGACCAATAAACTACCGGTATACTCATAGTCTTCTAAATAATCTGAGAAAAAGTACCTAGACGCTGATATTGCTGTATGCGGGGATACAATCTCTAATGATTCTTTAAATCCTCCAGATACTGTATTAAAAACTTTTGATCTAGTAGCAATCGTTAAATCACTATACAACTCAATTGTAACATTATCGGTTGGGTAGTTATAACCAAAATTTAAAATACGTAATGATAATATACCCCCTGTACTATTAACTGCTACGATTCTAATTAAAGTATTAATTCCTCCTGACAGCGGTACTGTAAATATTTGACCTGCTTTAAATCCCGAACCAGAAGATAATACGTTTGCACTAACTGTTGTAGGTCTTACTATGCCGGCAAAAATCGTATTGCTATTGCTAATTACTGATACGATATCCCCAGTTTCGTAGGGTGTAACAGATGAAGATTTTAAAAATACCTCATATAGATCATCATCTAATAATTTAACTCTAACAATAGCATCTGTATAAACAATATTATTCTTAGTAATAGTTAAAAATCTATCTACTATATTTTCAGCGCTCCCAGATGTTATTTCAATTCGTAGAGATGCTTTTTGTTCCCACTTACCACCAGAGGCAATTAAAACGTTATCGTATGGATGACTTGTATCAACTACAGTATCATACAATAGCTTAAATAAAATTTTAAAAGATATCTCACTACCTTTTGCTTCATACAGATCTTTAATTCTTTTAATTAAAAATCTGTTATTTACAGCAGCATTATAACCAATGTCTTGAGCGTAGTTAGCAATAAAATAATTAACAAAAGAATCTACCGTTCTATCAATGTCACCATATTCTTTTGCATTTTGTACTACCTCTAATGCCCCTTGATCTTGTTCTAAAAATCTATAATAGGCTTCAATAAAAGAAACAAAAGTAGTATAGTCACTCCTGATAAATTCAGGGACGTGTCCGCTTACCAGTTTTGATATTTTTTCTTTTATTCTGGTAGTCGACATATTATACGATGGCAGTTGAAGTTACAGTTACACCTGCTACAAGACCGCTTGCTGCGTTTACGGCTGTATCATCTTGTACAAGTATTTGGTTTTTATAGACGTTTAAGTTATAGTATGATTCTTGTACCCCAGCATTTATACGAATGTCGGTTGTTCCTGCTGGTAAAGCTATAGGGGTTAAGGACGGTATTGATAATTCCCCGGTTGCATAATTAACCGTTCCAGTATCAGAAGACACAATAGCACCCGTAACAGGGTTAATTAAACGAAGAACACCTGAACCTTGATTGTTGGGTGGAGTATCATTTGGAAGATCTGATATCTTTACAAGGGTTTGATCCCCGTTTACATTAACAAAGAAATAACTAGAAACAACTTCCCCAGGAGTTACAGGGTTAACAAATTTTATTGAAGCGTCTCCGGTATATGTATTACTTGCACTTAAAACAGGTACAACTCTTTTTTGTAATTTAATAGTTATAATTACACTGTTTATAGCTGTATTAGCAGCTAGAATTAATGATATTAATTTGGAGTTATTATACGTTTTATTAAATTTTTGCAATTCAGAACTAAAGTAATTGGTAATCGTACTATCAATGAGTGTCTTAACGGCACCAGATGTTAGGGTTGTTAACGCTGAATAGTATTTGACATCTGCTGTAATATTTACATAAAAATATTCTGGGTCTACAAATACAGGAGTAATTGCTAATACCTGTTTATTTTTTAAGATATCGCTTTTAATATTTTCTTTAACAGCGTCAGATATTGTAAACCCTGAAAACGGCTTTAAAGATATCATAACTTTACCATAATAAGGTGGTATATTCTCTTCCCCGCCCCATACAGATACAGCCTCTGCACCAGAATAATTAGCTAGAATTAGACTCTCATAATCAATAGATGTTACAGCGCGGTTTCTTGAAGCATTAACTTTTGGTGCATTAAACTTAATAGATGTAATAGATTCAGCGTCAGCACCACCCGTTGAGTTACTATTAACTGTAATAGCAACACTACTAGAACCACCAATCGTACCCCCTGCTGTAAAAGATTGCGAGACTGTGCTTGATACGTTAACTGCAGCACCCGAGGATACTAAGTACTGGATTGTAATAATGTTACCTGCTTCTAAACTTTTACCTATAATATCATCACCAAAATAAATTTGATAATTACCATTGCTATTTTCTTCTAGGAAAAATACTTTTGAAGTATCATCAATCCCTGTAATATCAGAAGCTAAAGTATATACACTGGATGTTGTATCAGATGATGAGGTTTGAACAGTAATTTCTAAAGTAGTTGTATCTACATTAAGACTAGGTATTTCATACTTTGCATCCGGGGTTGTATCAGAAACAACATGGCGAAAGCTAAGTAAGGTACCCTCTATTATATCCACATCGGTAAAAGTATATGAGGAACCGCTTCTAGAAGCAGATAAAGCTTGATTTGTTAAGAAAGTATACGCTGTACCATCTACTGTAGAAGTAAACTGTGTGTACCTATTCATGGTTAGGGTGTTAGGTAACCCAGTAGGGTTAGTTACCACTACATCAATATTAGCAGAAGCACCTCTAACTGATGTAGGTGTATACCCTAGATGCTTGGCAATAGATACAGCAGATGCTCTTTTAACTGCAGAATCTAAAAACATCTCATTTACCACCATATTGGCAAGGTAGGCATTATAGTGAGTGTTATATGCAAGCACGTCTAAAAGAATTGAAAGACCGGACCCCTCAAAATCATAATCGGTAAATTCGGTTTGAGCGTTTAAAAACGTTTTTAAGTTTGTCTTAATCTGGTTAAAATCAAGTTCTGCTATTCTTAAATTAGACATTATCTTACTCTTGTTATTAGTGTGGTTAAAGTAATAGGTCTATCAGAGTTATTCAGTCTAAAAATAATATCACATACAACTTCATTATTATCTGCTTTTTCACGTAATTTAACTTCTAATACCGTTACTCTTGGTTCAAATTTATTAATTGTATCTAAAATAGTCTTCTTCATAACCTGTACAGTTACAGGATTAAAGTTTTCAAATAAAAGCCCATGAATTTGACATCCAATTTCAGGATGAAAGGGACGCTCGTAGTGTCTCGTAGATATTAAACTCCTAAGAGATTGCTTAACAGCTTCCTCGTCATTCTTTCTTGCAACATCACCAGTTACGGGGTGAGATGTAAAGAGAAGATTGAAATCTGAATATTGTCTGGTATTTCGTGTAGCCATGTTTATATTTATACCTTATCCCGCAAAGACATTTGGAGAACCTTGTGCACTTGCATCCCCATCCGCTATATCATCCCCAATTCTTGTAACACGTTTACCCTCAACAAATACCGTATTGCTCCCACCCGTTATAATCCTATCGGCTCCTTCAACGTGAGGGGGACTGTTAGGTTTAGTATGAGTGGCAAAACTACCATTTTTAACTGCAACTAAAATTCCATTAGCATAAACCGTGCTATTATTTGGAATAGTAACCGCAGAAGGTGGGTAGCCCTCGTGTCCTGTTGATAGATCCCCTATTCTAGTTATTGCCGGCATATTGTGCTGCTAACTATATTGTGCTGCTAACTTTGCTTGCAATGCGTCTTTACCTATTGTCCAATTATTTAATAATCTTTTTAATACCGTGTATTGTACAGTAATTGGCAATGATAATGAATCTAAGTAAACCACAGTAATATTATATGTGGTAAAGACATACTTCATAAACGATGGTTTATACAAATATATTTCTGCATTTTGTGATGGTACATTTCCAAAACTTGTAACTTGCACACTTGCGTTACCGTTATTATGATCTATATATTTCATATACTTATCACTAAAAATACCACTCAATGTACCAGTGAAGGTTATAAGTGTTGGTGATGTAGAGATGCTTATACCACTAAATGTGTTAGTAGGGGCGCTAACTGCCTCGTATGTAATATTTAATGTACTACTTCCTGAGATATTATTTTGTGAAATAATCGACGTTGATGAGACGTTGGTTGCTACTAATGAACTAACTACCGACACATACGGTGACGGGGTAATGGTTATGGTGTCGGTATAAACGAAATCTTCATATGCACCGTTAGGAAAAGTGTATTGTTGAGTCACCCCATCTAATCCTACATAAGGATCAGCAATTCCCCCAGAACTAGAAAGAGTTATTGCCATTATGCTAACTGAGTCAGACCCTGGGAGTGGGTTTTATGATTAAAGAATGTTAATACCTGACTTCTATTTTTGACAGTTAAAGTTATATGTATCCAAGGATTGCTTGTATAGTTACAATACTCTAAAATTAACTGATCATATCTAAGCACCTTGGCTAATTTAGCTGCAATGTCATAATATTCTTTTTTAGTAATACCTTTAAACTGAATATCAACACCTTGACCGAGAGGGTGTTGAGACGTCTTGGCATTAGAGGCATTACCAGGGTCTCTAAATGCAGATGTTACAAACATATTAGGGTAAATCTTTTTTACTGGTTCTAAGATGTTAAGAGCAACTGCTTGAAGATTATATACAATCTCACCGTAAGTTGCTCCTTCATGACCTCGTATTGGATCTCTAGAAACTGCTGACTTACTAGATAGCATCTCGACTGTAAAGTTAGGAGAAAGATTATAATTACCTGGAAGCTGGGTTACAGACTTTAATTTTGGATCTGGCTCAACAAAATTACCTTGCTCTGATTGGACGGAGGTGCTATCTGTAGCCGTTGGCGTTTCATTTAGGTCTGATGCATTGGCAAAACCTTCACTAATGATTAAGTTCTTTTGATTATTATAATCATCGGATGATTGAGACTCTTCTTCTAATGCGATAGACCGACTATCAGCAAGAGAAAGAACTAATGGGTCATCTTGATCATTATCAGAAATATCTTTACGACCAGACATAATACCGATATTAGAGATACCTGCTAGTATTGCACTTTCACTAGGCTCGGCAACTTCTGCATTTACAGAGTTTCCTGAATTTAAATGCACCGCGCTTCCGTCGGCGGCAAATTGCCCGCCTGCTTTATTGCTAATAGCAGCGCCTGCCTGGTTATTTAATGCCCCACTAGCGTTTATATTAGTATCAGTATCCGATTTTATAAAAATACTTTCGTTAGATTTAATGTGAATATTATCTGCCTGGTTGTAACTAGTAGTAGCATTTTGAAATACGTCTACAGAATCGATATGTACATTTGCATTTGCAGACATATGTACACTGTAAGTAGAATGAAGATTAAGTTGAGAATTAGAACTTAAATTCATTAAGTTATACGCCTGTATGTTAACTTTATTACTTGTAATATTTACTTCTTCTGTTGCAGAAAGATTTAATGTACCGCCTGCCATGGCAGTGATATCATTATGACATGTTAAGTTTACATCTCCCTCAACTTCGATATTTGCATCATTACCAACAAAGATATTACAAGCACCGTTAACAGAAATGTCTGCGCGGCCTGCAATAGATATTTTTCCATTTCGATCAATAATTTCATAAGAGGACCCTTTGGTTCTTTTTACCATGGAACCATTTGCATCAATTTCAACGTATGTACCAGATTTGTGATACAAATGAATTCGTTCGGACCCCGGTGTATCATCTATTTCAATAATATGACCGGATTCTGTCTGAGTTACTTTATTGTAGGGATATGCTCCTCGAAAAGCCGATTCAGGTTCATCCCAAGCTTCACCACCCGGTAACTTGGCTCCTAACATTCGGTTGTTATTTTTTTCTTGAACAACCGTACCCCTAACGTCACCCTGTGCTAGCTTGTTTGTTTCGGAAATTCCAGCATATTCTTTTGTAGGGTAATTTGCATTGGGGTCTGTAAACCCTTTATCTAAAACCTCTAGTTTCTCCGAATTTGTTGTTGAATTAATGTCGAAGTTTTTAGCTTCTGCTAATGCAGAATTTGCAGCACTTGATATAAACAATTCATCTGTCTTTTTCAATGCTTCTTCAGGAGACAAAGTACTGTATAGAGATTCTATACTAGTAGAAGTTGTTTTTGGTACTTGCCCTCTATTAAAAATAGAATCTGCAAAGCTGCTTACAGTAGTAGAAATTGTCTTGCTAACAGTAGGGGTAATACCCTGTACTAGACTAGCAGATAAAGCATCAAAATTAATGATACCTAATTTATCTGTAGGTAATGCTAATCTTAATTGAGACTGTAATTTTGTTACCAGTTTATCAGTTGTCTGTGCTAATAACTGTTGTTGAATAATACCATCGATATTATTGCTAATTTGAGTTGGACCATTATTACTATTAGTAATATTAACAGGATTAACTGATCCAATAATATTTTTAGGTATATCTGTTAGCTGCTTGTTAGAAGCTTGCGTAACTTGTTTTACAATGTCTACTGCGCCAAGTTCTGCAACTCTTGAAATTACAGCTCTTAAAATAGGATTAGGTATATTAAGATTAAGTGCAATAATCTTGTTAAAGATATTATTTTCAAGTACACCTTGAATTTGTTTTGTAATTAGTGGGTCCATTATTTAATTAAACTCAGTAAAGCTTGTTTTTCGGATTGATAACGAGATTTAACCCCGGCTTGAATAGATGCTGAACTAGATTTGAACAGCGAAGCAACATTGTTAATTTTCCACTCACTGACTAAGGTGACAATGTCTTTATCAGTCAATGTACTTTTGCCTCTCAATGCTTCTGTAAATGCACTTGTATTAGCAGGACCAAATTGCACTGCTCCTGACCAAACTAGATCTTGTACAGCTGGCCCGTATTTGGTCATATCCAGGCCCTGGCGTTGCAAATTAGCTATGGCCACATTATAATATTTTTGCTGGACATATTCGTGCTGTTCTCTCTTAAAATCTGCTTTAAAGGTATTTGCAATCTCTACCCATTTTGCATCAAAAGCGGCTGTAGCGGGTTCTAGACCTGCAAACTTATCTTTAAACTTTGATTTATTTAAGAACTGAATTACAGGTGAGTTCTTAGATGAAGGTCTTGCTTTACCGTTGGTCATTACTGCAGGTAGGAAAGATGCAAGCTGATATGTACCATAGGATGCACCACCAAGATCACCACCGGCAGCACCTGTGTATGCATTGATTGTACCAGGGCCTTTACCACCAGATTCATACTTTTCAGACGTCTGACCTAATTCCCAGCCTTCAACCTTTGGGGTACCTGCTTTTACAGGTTCACCTTGACTATCTACAACAGGGTTACCTGCTCCGTCCTTAAGAATACCATCGTTAGGGTTGGAAACAGGTGGGGTATCTTCTTGAACAGAAAAAGCTTTTTTTGCTGCTTTAGTAGCAATTGTACCAAAGATAGCAGGTTGTTGCATATCTTCACCATCAAGAAAGAATCCAATAACCCATGTTCCTTCAACAGGGCCTAGAGGGGAAGAACCAATACCAGAAATGGCAGCCGATGTAATTGGCTGTATAGGTGTTGCCCAGGGAAGGTCTTTTGTAGGTAGAATTAATTTACTATCAGTATGATAGCCAAAAATACGTACCCGACATCTTCCCATTTTTTCAGGATCCATGCGGTCTTCTACTACCCCAATCCACCAATTGAATCCATCCCTGTTAAAAATCTTCTGCATAATTAAGCCTTGTAGGTACTTTCTTTATCAACGTATAATGAATCTTTAATTACTTCCATTGTCATAGAGTGTTCAAATTTATTTACTTTATGATGAATAGCTGTAATAATATAGAAACCAGAATATAACTTGTCTTGAGCAGAAGATTCAGTGTCTGATCCGTCTTTTGCACCCAGTGAAGGGTATTCAAAATAAATTATTCTACCAACCTCGGCGTCCGTTCTGCCTGGAACAGTCATATTCATTTTAATGTTAGTTAGTTCTAACATACTGGATAAACGATTACCATATATTTCACCCATCTTTTCGCTGATGTTGTCAGGGTAATCGTTAAACAGTTTTGGATTCTTTGGATAAAAACTAATGTTAGTTGCAAAGTTTCTAAATGTATCTTTGTTAAACACCGGTTTAGCCTCGGTACCACTACCAGATGAATGATATTGTTTTTCGTAATCTAAAGTATGATCATAATCAATTAGTTGATACTCTTTACTAAAGACATCAAGATATATTAATCGGTTTGCCAGATAACCATTGGTATAGTTTTTAATATAATCAGTGGTTTCAACCATTTCAACATCTTTAGCTAAAAACATTTCTCTATTAACGTTCTGAGACTGCTTATCTTTACGAACATTAGATGCTGAAATTAAGTACCTACCTAGGTAATTTTTATTTTCATGTGCATCTCTAAACAAATTCTCAATAGTACCAAAATAAAAGTTTTTATTAGACTCAAAAAATATAAAGTTTTTTGCTGTACCATCTTTAGGTATAGCTTTAGAGGCTAGCCAATTTATACATTTAAGTGGAGACCAACCTGGTGAAATAAACTTTACTTTATTTACCGCTTCATTAATAACAATTAACTCTGTAGGGTTAGGGTCTTCTTTAATTTCAGTTTGAGACTCAGATATATTAAAGTTACGAGAAGTAGCTAAAAAGTCTGAAAATATTTGACCTGCAACATCTGTTACAGCACCCTCAAAAGGTGAGAATAAAGGTAATGAAATATCGTAGAAAAATTCTACTGAGATAAAATGCAATACGAAGTTTTGAGTATTGCTATCTCTTACAATTGTTCTATCAGATAACTTAAATACTCTAAAGGTTTTTTCTATAACTTCCGAATCAGGAAATGAAGGGGTTCTTAATTTAACGTTAAGAAATTCTTCCCCATGAATATTGTATTTGTCAATTATATTTCTACTGTCTGTCAGTACCAAGTTACCATGAAGATAGTTTTTAAACAGGTCTTCGAATAAATTTAACTCAACAATAAATTCAGTTAGGTCAATTACCTCATCACTTGAATTAATGAGTTTGAGTTGTTCAATTCGTATCTCACCGGCACGTTGAAGGCCTTGTTCACCAATCATTATTCACCTAACTTCTTTTTAAAATCATTCACAACAGCATCTACATATTGTGCTTTTAATATTTTAATTCTACGTTTGGATTCATTTAACTCGTCTTCAAAGGCAAAATTTGTAACAGGGATTCCAGATAGAATTACAGTACTAGTAATATTAGCTCTGTTAGTAGTATTAGAAGTTTTTAATATTTGATCACCGGTTTTAAACCCACCTGATGTAATAGTAATCTTTACATTAGAGCTACTATTTTTTTGTGTGATGTAAGCGACACCATTATTGGTATTATTGGTAATTACATCATTAACGCTAAAATTGGTAAATGCATTTGAAGATAAAATATAAGCATTACCATTGGTGTAATTGCCATTGGCATCTTCAAAATGATGGGTAGCATTTACATCGGTATATTTACTAGCAACCTGTCTATTAAGATTGTTAGTATCTAAAGGCCAGTCAAATCGCGGGTCAATAATTTCATTGTAGTGTAACACTAACCAGTGAAGCTCGGAATTATTGTAGAACTTATCAGCAACAAGTTCAGGTGTCTCACCATCTTTAACATCGTATTCATCATAAAGACTTAAATTATTTTTTACTTCGTTAGATAATACAACACGGTTAGTAATGTTTGTTACAACTTGAACCGTACTAGCATCATCTAAAGAATAGAATGTATAGGGGAAGCTTTTAAAGTACATTAATAACCATCCTGTATCATATTCTTGGTGAGTATTTCTAGCTCTCGGAATGTAAGGGACATGTTTATTTCTGTTGGAGAACCATCCCTAAATGATGAAAATTGTTCACCACCATAACTTACATCCATATTTTCTAATACACAGGTTGCAAATTTATGAAAGTATCCATTCTCCTCACTACCAAAGTAATAGGAAATATTAAACTCAGATGGATAGATAAAGAATAGTTTACCTTCAGACATTTCTGGGTGCATATGAAATTTAAAGGTTTTTATAATTTCGTAGACATCATCAGATTCTTTTTTATTTTTAGGAAAAAATTTATACTTAAATGCAAATGATCTAAAGTCAACAGATTCAAAAACAGTCTCTTTAAATGGATTTAAGGAGGTACCCGAGGATACACTTAATGCTGATGATACATCTGCAGCGCCAAATGCACCTGGCAGTTTAGCTAAAGATGCACCCATTGCAGATACAGTTTCTGCACCTGCTCCAACTAACCCTTGGCTATCAAAAACACTACCACTTAATACACCAAGCAAAGTACCCAATTCTTTATTAGCATAATTCATGCTATATTTTACTGTTGGGGGACCATCAACATAAAGGGCAATAGCGTTAGAAATCCTATATGTAGTATCTTTTTTAAGTATATCAGAACTAGCCATTGTTGCACCAACTGTAAGACCAGCTCCTGCACCAACCACCTTAGACACGACTTTTGCTGTGGCGCCTGTCTTACCAAAAGCAGCACCAGCAGCGCTTACTAACGATGTAACTGCTACTCCCGTCGCCGCAACTGCAGCGCCTTCTGTTGCAAGTCTTATTGTATCACTACCTAATTGGTCTTTGGATAGATTAGCAGAATTGGGGTCTCTTTTAACTTCAAATTGTCTATTATCTTGATTAAACTTAGATTTACCTCTAACGTTAATGTTAAAAAGAACATAATGTTGTAAGTTAGGAGCTGTCTCAAGATCAGAGGGGTACTGAATTACCTTAACATCAAATTTATTTCGATCTATACTTCCAGCAGAAGCAGTGGATTCTTTGTATGCATCAAGTGCTATTTCTGTACGTGTACGTTGTTTTGTGTCTGCAGCCATTGCTTTTCCATAAATAGTGGATTAGGTTATATTATATTTATCCCGTTATGTACAAAGCAACTTACAAAGGCCGATATAGGGTCGCTAATCCATCTAAGTACAGAGGTAACATTCACGACATCATTTATAGATCGTCTTGGGAGTTAAAATTTATGAAATGGTGTGATAATAACGCATCGGTGCTAGAGTGGGGGTCAGAAACCATGATTATACCTTACAAGTCACCTGTCGACAGTAAAGTACATCGATACTTTGTTGATTTTTATATTAGAGTAAAAGACAGACACGGCGCTATTACAAAATATTTAATTGAAATTAAACCTGAAAAGTTTACTAAACCCCCCTCTATACCTAAACGTCAGACTAAAAGATTTGTTGACGAAGTGTTTCAATATGGGGTGAATCAATCTAAATGGAAAGCTGCTGACGAGTATTGCATCGATAGAGGAATGAAATTTCTGGTTTTAACCGAAAAAGACCTTGGTTTATAATAGATAAATATAATTATGGCCACAGCTGTTAACCCTTTTAAAGATATTAGAATGAAAGCGGGTGATGTAGATCGCTCTCTTAACTGGTATCAGATTCAAACTAAGAACCTTAAGAACATTAGACCTAATCAGCTGATGGCAAATACGCCTGAATTAACGACAACCATTCTACCTGGTAATATGTACATGTTCTTTTACGATGCTAAGTTAAAGGATAAATTACCATACTGGGATATGTTTCCTCTGGTATTGCCTTTTAGAAAAGTAGCAGGTGGGTTTTTTGGGTTAAACTTACATTATATACCTTACCCTGTGCGTTTTAAATTACTTGCAGCAATGCATGATTTAGCCTATGATGCTAAGATTACCGAGAATACCAGACTCCAATTGAACTGGAGAATATTAAATGCTTCAACTAGATATTCTCCAATTAAGGCATGTGTTAAACATTACCTGTATGAACAGCTTCAATCTAGATTTTTGAAGATACATTATCCCGATTGGGTTACTGCTTCTCAGCTTCCTGTAGAGAGGTTTGTTGGAGCTAATAAACAAGAGGTCTGGAGAGACTCCAGAAAAAAATATTAATGGCTAAATCTAATTTTAATTTAAGTCAGTTTATAGGGGCTATTAGAGAAGATAGCCTTGCAAGAGTAAACAGATTTGAAGTCTTTATTAATCCCCCTGCAGCAATGATTAATAAAAACCGTTCTAATGCCAGTGCGGTTAGCTTGTACTGTGAAATGGCAAGCTTACCCCCGGTTAATATATCTACCAAATCATTTAAAATTTTCGGACCTACATATCAAAGACCGTTCGGCGCTGAGTACGGTGGGGAAGGTATATCTTTGACTTTCCATGTTGATAGAGATATGCAAGTTAAAAAATTCTTTGATGATTGGACTGCAACTATAGTAGACCCAGATTCCGGTTTAGTAGGATTTCAAGAAGATTATATTTCAACGATCAGCTTAAGGCAATTGGATGAAGAAGAGAATGTTACATATGAGTTAGAATTATATGAAGCATTCCCTAGAAGTGTAAATTTACTAGAATTAAATAACTCAGCTCAAAATCAAACCCATCGTCTTAATGTATTATTTGCATATCGTTATTGGAAAGATGTAGATAGAGAATTTCAAACTATGCCTATGGACATACCAAGACAAAGACAGTTCCCTCAAGTACCTGTAGTAGACACCAGAACTATGAGTACCAGTACCGGGGAAGATCAATATGATCAGTTAGGTAATTTTATTGGTCGATTTTAAATAATTATAGGAGATATTATGGCTTTACCAAAACTAGATACACCAACATATGAATTGATTTTACCTTCAACAGGGGATAAAGTAAGATTTAGACCGTTCTTAGTTAAAGAACACAAGATTCTTTTGACCATGTCAGAAGCTGATAACAATGAAGTAGCTAGAATTATTAGAGAGTTAGTTGACGTATGTACATTTAATACTATTAAAATTAAAGATTTACCACATTTTGATATTGAATATATCTTTATGCATTTAAGAGCTAAATCTATAAGTGAGACCGTTGATGTGGTTGTTAATTGTGAATGCGGTGAAAAAATTGATACTAAGTTTAGTATTGAAGACCTTAAAGTTGTTAAGCCAGAAGGTCATTCTAATAAAATTATGATTAACGATGAAATAGGTATTGAATTAAAATATCCTAACATTGACGATGTAGTAGATGTTTTTGCTACTAACGATAACCAAAGAGTTATCGATCTTATTTTAAGAAGTGTTAAAGCTATTTACAACCATGATGAATATTGGTCTGCAGCAGACCAGACTAAAGAAGAATTAGAAGAGTTTATTTTCTCTTTAACCAAGGCACAGTTTGATAAATTGGAGCAGTTCTTTGTAACAGCGCCAAAGATTGTTCAAACTATTGAATGTGATTGCCCTAAGTGTGGAAAACATAATGTTTCCAAACTTGAAGGATTACAGAATTTTTTCGTATAACCCTTTCCTCGGATAGCTTAGCTAATTACTTTACGCTAAACTTTTCATTAATGCATCATCATAAGTATAGTTTGACTGAAATTGAAAATATGATGCCGTGGGAGAGGGAAATTTATGTTTCGTTATTAATAGATTATATTAAACAAGAAAACGAAAAGCTGAAAATGCTTAAACAAAATGCGAGGAATTCATGAGAAAAGAAAATATAAAAGAAGATAAGGTCGAGAAGAAAAGAGACGAAGATTGGATGACAAAAAAATGGCGTCCAATGATGGCAATGATGTACATGTCATGCTGCCTTGCAGACTTTTTCTTATTCCCTATTATGTTTACGATTGTACAGTTCTGGGAAACAGCTGTACAAAATGATGCATTTAGACAATGGGTTCCTATTACGTTGCAGGGTGGTGGTTTATTTCACGTAGCCATGGGTGCTGTTTTAGGTGTTACAGCTTACGGTCGTACACAAGAAAAAGTAGCAGGTGTAGCTAATGTCTCAACAAGTTTACCAGATAGCGGGGTTGCAACACCTAGCCTATCTTCGTCAGTACCAGCATTCTCCGGAAGTAGCCTCCCAACACCCGCACCCGCTGCATCAACAGGTTTTGCAACAGAACCTACACCAAGCGTTAGTTCTGCACCAACAGCACCGGGTGGAAGAAGACCAGTAACTCCAGGTTTTAACGTATAATGCAAACCCCATCAGCATCTGATCCTAGCTTCAAAGCGTTCCTGGAAAAACTCCAGGAACAGAATAATCGTGGCTTTGCCACTCAACTAGTTCAGTTAAAAGCTGAACGGGAGATTGCTGGAGAAGACGGTGATAAAAGAGAAGAGCAATTAGAGGATGTTATAGCATCTCTTAAAGAGGTAAGAAATGCTGTTATAGGTTCTAAAATAGATATAGATTTAACACCGCTGGTTAATATTGGTGAAAATCAAACTAAGCTATTAGAAGAATTAAACAAAGAAGCTTCCTTAACGAGAAAGCTAACAGAGGGTAGTGTTGAGTACGATAAGGAAGCCGCACAATATAGAAATAAAAGCGGTAGAGATATTGAAAGTAAAGTATCAGGTAAGACATCTAAGGATGGTGGGTTCTTGGATTTTGAAACTGCTAGAGATACTTTATCAGGTCAAGGTAAGAGAGCTAAGGAAGCTAATGCATTTGATCTTAAACCAATAAACTATACTCCTGGTAAGACAGTAGCAGCTGCAGTCGGGGGTAGGGGTAGTCCAACTGGTGGTAAAGATAAAGAGGAAGAAGATAAGTCTAAGTACCAAGGGTTCTTTAATGAGCTTAAATCAGGATTTAAGTTCTTTATGACCGATGGGTTATCAGAAAAACCAGGTCATGGTATTTTTCAAACACCATCTAAAGAAGTAGAGAAGAAAGATAGAGAAGCAAAAGTATCTAGCCCAAGACAAGAAAATCCTGAAGCAGATAACGTTACATCAACAGGTGAAATTGAAGCCGATGCTGCTAAGAGTGATCTTGAAATATCTAAGCAGATGTTGGAGACGACTAAAGCACAACTTGTTGAACTTAAAGCAATAAGAGAAGCTCTTGCACCTTCAACCCCAAGGGAATTAACTGAGCAAAAAAGCGCACCATCTTCTACCAATGAAAAAGAATCCGATGGAGGGGGTTCACTACTAGGTGACCTTGCTTCTGGTGCAATGGATTTACTAGGTGGAGGGAAAAAAGCTGCAGGTAAAGTAGCTGGTAAGGCAGCAGGTATTGGTGGTAAGATATTAGGTGGTCTGGGTAAAGCCGCAAAGTTTTTAGGACCTGCAGCTGCTATTGCAGGAGCTGCATACAGCGGGTTTGAAGGCTATCAAAATACTAATGCTAACTTTGACCTTAAAGAAGGTGAAGATGCTACGCTTGGACAAAAAGCATCTTCTACTCTAGGTGGCGTTGCATCAGGATTAACATTTGGATTGCTGGATGAAAAGACGGCTGCGCAAGGTATCCATAAAGCAGGTTCAGCTATAGGTGATGCCGCTAGTGCCGCAGGTACGTTTGTAAGTGATAAAGCTAAAAGTATTGGTAGTTCTGTATCTGGTTTCTTTGGTGGTATCGGTGATAAGGTTAAAGGTGTATACAATAGCGGTATAGGTTTAAGAGACCAGCCAATAGGTACAGCTATGGCTGATCAAAAAATAGGTAGTAGTAAAGAACTAAACGAATCTGAAGTATCTGGTAACGGGGTTACAACAACCAAAAGTAATTTAACAGAAGGTATTACTGCTGAAAAATCTGTACTCGGTAGTACGTTCCTTGGTGGTTTATTTACTGCTAAGGGTAAAGAGTCAGGTAGCTTTTTAGGTACTTCTGCAGATAGTACAAGTGTACAAGGTAAAGTTGAAGGTCGACAGATTGACAAGACAGACAGCCAATATAACACTATGATAGGTAAGAGAGTATCTGGTGGATTATTTGGCAAAGATACTTATAAGGTATCTAGCGAGGCAAGCGGTACTAAAGAGAATAGTGCTGAATATGATACTGAAGTAACAAAGCATGAATATAATCAACTTAAAGAACTTAATGCTAAGGGTGATGTTGAAGGTGCTAAAAAGAAACTAGAAAGTATTAAGGCTGCTAAGGCTGTAGCACTTGAACCTTCTGGTGTCGATGCAATGGGTAACGTTACTGGTGTCACACCTACAGCTACTGGTAAAGATGTTGCTCAAACATCTACTGAAAATGCTGATATGTCTAGAGAAGCAAATAAGGGTGGTGCTAATAATACCGTTGTATCTAACAACGTTAGTAGCAACAATACTACTAAGATTGTTCCAATGAAAGCAAATCCTAGACCAGAATATACAGGATCTTCACTAGATCGGTATACCAACCGTATAACGGTATACTAATAAAAAAGGGGCTTTAAAGCCCCTTTTCTTTACTTCTTTTCAGCTGGCTTATCTGCCGGTTTTACTGCTGGTTTCTCAGCTGCCTTAGCCTCTACAGGTTTAGTTTCGGCTTTCTTTTCAGCAGGCTTAGCTTCTACTTTTTTCTCAGTAGGCTTAACTTCTGCTTTCTTTTCTACAGGCTTCTTCTCTGCTTTCTTTACAACGTGGCAACCATCTGCCTCCGTCTGACCTTCTTTACAAGGCTTCTTAGGTCCTGTGCCATCGGCGGCAAAGGCAGTCAAAGCAAGCGTAGAGATAACAATTGCAAAAATATTTTTCATAAAAATCTCCAAAAATTAAATTAAAGTTACACTAAAATCTAACTAGCTCGTCTCCCTACCTGGACCTAAGTTACTAATGGTAACGAGTGTCCAGGATCAGGCTAGGACTACCTAATTAATCGTCATTCGCCAATTTGGCAAAATAGGATATGGAATCATCTGCGTCGTCGAAGTCTGCCTTAGGCTTGGCGGCAGGCTTTGCTGCAACCGGCTTTGGCATTTCCTCATCTAAGCTCATAGCTTCAGCACGGGGTGCAGCTGCACCTGTAGCAGAAAGTACCATGGTAAGCTTAGCCTTCAACTCGTCATATGACTTAAAGTTTTTAGGATCAACAAACTCAGCTAATGAGTATTGCTTCTTCCAAATGGATTCAAGAGCATCGTCTTCTGCTAAAGGCGTAGCTGAATCAAATTCAGACTTATCGTAGTTACGATAACCTTCAACATTACGAATCTTCAACTTGAAGTTAGCACCCTTCCAGAAGTCGAAAGGATTAACTGGATCCTCGTCCTCAAATTGAGGCTGCATCACATCCTTAATCTTATCAAAGATCTTCTTACCAAACTTATACAGCTTAACTTGACCTTCGTTTTCAGGATGTGCTGGGTCTTTAACCACGTAGATATTAGCAACATAAGTCAGGCGACGTTTTTGCTTACGTACCAGATCTTTGTTAGCCTCAATACCAGAATTCCATAACTCAGTATTGAGTTCAGAAACGGGGTCGGCTTTACCTAGGGTTGTGAGTGAATTCTCGATATACCATTTACCAGTAGGACCTTGAAAGCCATGGTTCCAAATACGAACCCAGGGTAGCTCTTCGCCTGCTGATGGTGGTAGGAATCGAATGACTGCGTAGCCGTTACCAGCTTTATCTACCTCTGGTTGCCAGAAGCGGTCATC
>Ga0214921_10000929_pt1 | contig 51643 bp, 56 predicted proteins | sample LL1505_MetaG_FD_177992 | JGI IMG/M metagenome (GOLD analysis project Ga0214921, IMG submission 177992) | Freshwater microbial communities from Lake Lanier, Atlanta, Georgia, United States - LL-1505 | ecosystem: Environmental > Aquatic > Freshwater > Lake | place: USA: Georgia | collected... | reverse complement strand
TGAGACCTGACCTGCAGAGCGAACTACGTGATCCACGAAACCATATTCCTTGGCTTCATCTGCTGTAAACCAGCGATCACGATCTGAATCTGCAGTAATTGTTTCAATTGTTTGACCCGTGTGATGAGCGATAAGTTCGGCCATCTTGCGCTTTGTAAATCCAATTTGCTCTGCCTGAATCTTGATATCAGTTGCAGTTCCACCAATTCCAGATGATGGCTGGTGCATCATGATGCGAGCATGTGGGAGCGCATAACGCTTTCCGGCTGCACCTGAACAAAGTAAGAATTGACCCATTGATGCAGCAAGACCCATTCCGACTGTTGCAACATCGTTCTGCACATATTGCATAGTGTCGTAGATCGCCATACCTGCAGTGACAGAGCCACCAGGAGAGTTGACGTATAAGAAGATGTCTTTCTTTGGATCTTCAGCTGCAAGTAAAAGTATCTGCGCTGCAATTGCATTGGCCATCGAGTCTTCAACGACTGAGCCAAGAAAGATGATTCGTTCGCGGAGAAGACGGTTGTAGACCTGATCGTCTAGCCCACCTGATGCTGAATGCGGCGCGCGAGCCAAAATCTCCGCGGCCACAGGGTTGAGATAATCCACTTCATCCTCCTGAATTGTTATATGTATTGACCTTAACAATTCCAGCGCGAAATTGCTTCCCCATTTGCTGCCGATCCTGCGTGAATCTGCCCATGTTCGCTTAGGGCATATGGAAACTATTCGGCGGCTGGAGCCTCAGGAGCCTTTGGACGAAGTTCTTCAAGGTTAACCACGTTGCCTGACTGATCGGAAACCTTTACGCGTTCGAGCACAACCGCCAGAGCTTTCGCGCGTGAAACTTCGGCAACGAGTTGACCAATTTGGCCAGCCTTTTGAAGTTCTTGTGCGAACTGCTCAGGAGCCATTCCATAACGTTGTGATGTGCGTACGAGATATTCGGTGAGTTCCATTTCGGTAATCTCAACCTGCTCACTCTTAATGATTGCATCAAGTAAGAAATCTGACTTGAGTGAAGAGCGAACTTGGCCATCAACTTCGGCACGGTGTTCTGCATCTTCCTGGCGTCCTTCACCTTCAAGATGATCATTTACTTCCGCTTCAACAATTCCATCCGGAACTGGAATATCAAGATCTGCAAGAAGCTTCTCTAGAAGAAGATCGCGCGCCTGCGTACCTTGCTCCATCTTCTTCACGCGACCTAGGCGCTCAACGAAATCAGCGCGTAGCTCTGCGATTGTGTCGAACTCAGAAGCCAACTTTGCAAATGCATCATCGGCCGCTGGAAGCTCGCGCTCTTTTACAGCCTTCACAACGATCTCTACATCGCCCTTTTCGTCATCTTTCTGACCGACGAGTTGAGTTGTAAATGTCTTTGTCTCTCCCACTGCCATTCCAACAAGTGCTGCATCAAGGCCATCAATCATGCGATCTGAGCCAACTTCATAGGAAATTTCATTAGCTTTGCCGCCATCTACCTCTTCGCCATCAATACGGGCGGTCAGATCGATAGTGACAAAGTCTCCGTCTTTAGCCGCGCGCTCAACAGTGTGAAGTGTTCCGAAGCGAGCGCGTAATCCATCTAGCTGCTCGTCAACATCTTTATCTTCTACTTTGACATCATCAACTGAAATTTCAATCTTTGAAAAGTCTGGAAGCTTGACCTCTGGACGTACATCCACCTCAACAATGAATACAAGCTTCTCGTTATCAACGAATTCTTTGATATCAACTTCTGGACGACCAATAACTACAACATCATTTTCGCGAGCTGCCATTGAGTAGAACTCTGGAAGCGCTGAGTTAATTGCCTCATCAAGAACACTTCCACGACCCACTCGCTGATCGATCATCGCAGCTGGAACATGTCCCTTGCGAAAACCTGGGATGTTTACAGTCTTTGCAATCTTCTTGTATGCAGCATCAATATGTGGAGCTAATTCAGCGAATGTAACTTCTACATCTAGCTTTACTCGAGTTGGAGAAAGTGTCTCGACTGTGCTCTTCACGGTGCTCCCTGATTATCGATAAGTGAGGATCTATAGATAGAACTGATCTAGATGAAACTGGTCGGGGCGGGGAGATTCGAACTCCCGGTCTCCTGCTCCCAAAGCAGGCGCGCTAGCCACTACGCTACGCCCCGTGGCGCAAGAGGAGAGTCTAGAGTAATTTTTTGCTCTCGCGAACCGACGCGGTAACCTACGCTAAGCACCACAAGAACGAGCACCTGCGGGTGTAGCTCAATGGTAGAGCCCCAGCCTTCCAAGCTGGCCATGCCGGTTCGATCCCGGTCACCCGCTCCATATTTTTACCTCTTTATAGCACCGCTCCCACGAGGGTTGAGGTGAAATCGCAATCAATTTTAAGCGCTGCTACCACTGTTGATTTTCCAGCAGTCACGGTAACGGTCAGACCAAAGTTGTCGGGCACTAATGAACCATTGATTACTAACTGGCCATCTAGAGACCACTCATACCCTTCGCTTCCATTTCGATAGGTATTGGCAAATACTGGAATGTATTGTTTTGTAATCACTGGGCTCCCATTAGTTGCAACCACAGTTAAGTTAAGAATCATTCCTGAGTTAAGAAATCGATCGCTTGGATGATAAGTGTGAACAAGCAATCTAATTAAATATGATTTTCCCGCTTTCAGTCCGGTCAAAGTTGCCGCACTACTAGAGCCAACCGATCCAGAAATGTTCGAAAAGATAAGGGTTCCAACAGTAACTTCTGACGGACCGACAGTTCCGGTTTCACCACGATTACCCGTGGCTCCAACAGTTCCGGTTTCACCGCGCGCACCGGTTAAACCCGTACCGCCTGCACCACCATTGGTTCCGTTCGTTCCATTTGTACCTGGCGAACCACTTCCTGCAGGTCCAGTTGGGCCTGTAGCTCCCGCAGTTCCGGCCGTACCAGCTACGCCAGCTCCACCACTTGCACCAGTGGCGCCAGCAACTCCATCAGCACCTTTCTCGCCACGTTCACCTTGTGGGCCTGCAGGTCCAGCAACAGTGGAAGCTGATGAAACATTCTTTGCGTCAGTTCCATTTTTTCCATCCGTTCCATTAGTGCCATTAGCCCCTTGCAAACTTCGCGCAAGTGGCCACTTTCCATTTACTTTTGGCCCTGAAATTAAGAGGCTGCGAGTATCAATATAGAAATCACCATTGATACCTAAAGTATTTGATGGCGAACCTTTTCCATTCAGGACAGTGTTTAGTACTGCAGTTGCTGATCGACCAGCGGCTTTTGGTTTTGTTGCCGCGTTCGAACTCGGTACCGCGAAGGAGATGGCAATGGCAAGTACTAGGAGTATTGATATGCGGGTACGATTCATAGAGAGCTCCTGTCGTGGAAGTTCTCCCAGTGTGAGTGGGTCCAAAATTGGCCTCAATGGGGGCTCCCCCTAAGCAAACTCTCAGAATCGGGGGGTGGCCACGCTCGTGAGCGTTGGCACTTGGGCGAAATCAGGCAAAAACTCACATGAGTCTTTCAGGTTCTCGGAATACCTTTACCAGCATAGAAGAGTTAATTACGGGTAGTCGATAACACAGGTTATTGATACTGAACTTCTCGGGACGAAAGGAAGTTGCATGACAAAGAAGAAAGTTATCGCAATTGTTGTGACAACACTTGCTCTTACTGCGGGATCAATTGGAGTAGCGGGCGCTGCTTCAAAGGCTTCACAGAGAGTTAGCGTTACGAAGTCATCAACAAAGGTTGCAGGTCAAGTCGGAGTTGGGCCAGAGCAAGCTCTTGCATCAATTCTTAAGGACCTAGTAACAAAGGGAACTCTCACACAAGCTCAAGCAGATGCACTTACTGCAGCAGTAACTGCTGCAAAGGCAGCTCATGACGCAGATGGTCCAGAAGGTGGCAAGGGTGGCCCACTTGGTGCAGACCGTGCAGCAATTGAAGCGCTTGTTACAAAAACTATCGGTGTTGATTCAGCGACAGTGAAGTCACGTTTGCAAGCTGGCGAATCACTCGCACAGATTGCTGGTGCTAAGAAAGATGCTCTTATCGCAGCACTGGTTGCAGATGAGACAAAGCGTATTGATGCAGCAGTTACAGCTGGAAAACTCACTGCAGCACAAGCAACTGAACTTAAGGCAAACCTTGTTGCACACATAACAGAAGAAGTTAACGCTGTTGGTGGCAAGGGACCTTTCGGTAATGGACCTAAGGGTGATCGCGATGATCGCGGTGGACGTGGTGGCCATGGTCATGGACACGGCGGCCCAATGGGTGGCGGAATGGGTGGAGCGACAGCTCCAACACTTCCATCACCAACTGCAACAACTGGTGCATAACCAGTAGCTATTTCCTCCTCCAAGGGTGATCAAAACCCGCTTCGCAGAGAAATCTGCGGAGCGGGTTTCTCTTTACCGCAAAGGCTGCACAAGAATTTCAGCGCTGCGTGAGAGTATGCGTTTATGAGAATTCATATCGGTAGCGATCATGCTGGTCTTGAACTCAAAGCCGAACTCATTAAGCACCTCACCAGCAACGGCCACGAAGTTATCGACCATGGCCCGCATGAATATGACGCACTCGATGATTATCCCGATTTTTGTATCCCTGCAGCAGAAGCCGTTGCAATAGATTCAGCGTCCCTTGGAATTGTTCTAGGTGGCTCCGGAAACGGTGAGCAGATCGCCGCGAATAAAGTTAAGGGAATTCGTGCGGCCTTAGCATGGTCAATCGAGACGGCCAAACTTGCAAAAGAACATAACAACGCAAATGTCATTGCAGTAGGTGGGCGCATGCACGAGATCTCATTTGTGAAAGAGATTATTGATGCCTTTATTAGCGAGCCATTTTCAAACGATGAACGCCACGTGCGCAGAATCAAGAAGATCGCAGACTTTGAAAATAAGGGTTAAGCCCAACTAATTTCTTAGATATCTCAAGTCGGTAACTTGATGATCTTTAGTTATTCCTTGTCCTTCAAATCGAGTGAGTGGACGCCATTGAGGGCGCGGTACAACTCCCCCGGTAAATAGATCGGAAGCAGCAAAGACTTCTTCAATCACCTCGGCGTAAGGGACCCAGTCGGTTGCGATATGAATGAAGCCACCTGGCTTAATTTTTGGGGCGATCAGTGAGAGAAATTCTCGGTTAACAATTCGCCGCTTATTGTGCTTTTTCTTTGGCCATGGATCTGGAAAGAATAAGTGGATGCCATCAAGGCACTGATCTTCTAGATGTTCTTCAAAGAGAATATGGACATCTGTTTCCATGATTCGAATATTTTTCAAACGATGCTCTTCAATGAGCGCCATCAGTTTTCCTACGCCAGGAAAGTGAACTTCAATGGCGAGGAAACCGACATCAGGAAAGTCGCGACCGACTAGAGCGGTAGCTTCGCCCATTCCAAAGCCGATCTCCATGATGATCTCTTTCGAATTTGGAAAGAGCGCAGGTAGATCTAACTTTCCTTCTGGAATTTCGACACCGTAGATCGGCCAGAAACGATCGAGTGCAGTTGCTTGAGAGGGGGTTATGCGAGAACCTCGAAGGCGATATGAGCGCACTGAGCGGGTTTCCATAGACCCATTCTTACATGATTGGATGAGCCCCTAATTTCACGCGAAAGAAATGACAAAGGAGTTACCCGTGCCAGGTACAAATATCAAGCAGGTCGAAGCGGCAGAGCGTTCACAGATCGTCAAGGTCCAGAGCTATCGAATCGATTTAGATCTCACAACAGGTGCGGAGAATTTTCGCGTAAAGACAACAGTTGCATTTGCCGGACTTAAGCCTGGAGCATCTACCTTTATCGACTGCGTTGGTAGCAAAGTTATTAGTGCAAAACTCAATGGCGTGGACTTTGATCCAAAGTTTGATGGCGAGACCATTTATCTACCTGCGATCGCTGCAGAAAATATTCTTGAAATTGAACATGATGGCATTTACTCAAACTCTGGTGAAGGCCTTCACCGCTTCGTAGATCCTGTAGATAACGAGATCTATCTCTACACACAGTTTGAAACCGGTGATGCTCGCCGTATGTACGCCTGCTTTGACCAACCTGATCAGAAGGCAACCTTTACCATCAGCACAATTACTCCAAAACATTGGGAAGTAATCTCAAACTACGGAATTGAATCGACTAAAGAACTTGATGGCAATCGCAAATTCTTGCAATTTGCCCAATCCCAGATGATTTCAACCTACGTCACTGCAATTGTTGCCGGTCCATACACATCCGTACACGATGAATACAAGGGCGAGAAGACAATCCCTCTTGGTATCTATGCTCGTAAGTCATTCTTTAAGTACGTTGATGCTGAAAATATCTTCGAAGTAACCAAGCAAGGCTTTGCATACTTTGAAAAGACTTTCGGATTGGCATACCCGTTCGGCAAGTACGACCAGATCGCAGTCGCTGAATACAACTGGGGTGCGATGGAGAATGTTGGCTGCGTAACTTTCCATGAGGATGTCTTGATTTTCCGCTCGAAGGTAACCGAACGTAGCTACGTAGGCCGTGCAACCACAATCCATCACGAGATGGCACACATGTGGTTTGGTGACCTCGTCACTATGAAGTGGTGGGATGACCTATGGCTCAACGAATCATTTGCGGAGTGGGCATCATACGAAGCAGTTTCTGCCTCTACCAAGTACAAGCAAGCGTGGACTGAGTTCAACTCACTTCGTAAGAACTGGGCATATCGTGTTGATCAACTCTCAACCACTCACCCAATTGCCACGGAAATGGAAGATCTCGATGCGGTGCGAACTAACTTCGACGGTATCTCATATGCCAAGGGTGCATCTGTATTGCAACAACTTGTTGCTCACGTTGGTCGTGACAACTTCATCAAGGGTCTTCGCCTCTACTTCACAAAGCATGCCTTTGGTAACACCACCCTCAAAGATCTCATCGATCAACTTGAGGCAGCATCTGGTCGCGATCTCACACCTTGGGTATCAACCTGGTTGCGTACGGCCGGTGTGAACACACTTCGTCCTGTTATCGAAATTGATGGTCAAAACTACAAGTCAATTGCAATTAAACAAGAGGTTCCAACGATGCCGGTTGGCTCAAAGGAACTTCGTCCGCATCGCTTACATGTTGGCCTCTTTGATATCTCTGGCGACAAGCTCACTCGACGTACCAGCGTTGAACTCGATATTGCTGGTGAGTTAACTCAGGTCTCAGCACTCGCTGGTGAAAAGGTTGCTGATCTCGTTCTGATCAACGATAAAGATCAGACATATGCCAAGTTGCGCTTTGACGAACGCTCGATCGCAACTATGAAAACTCACCTTGGGCATCTTGATGATTCTCTTGCACGCGGCCTCATCTGGGCTTCACTCTGGGATTCATGTCGCGATGGTGAACTTTCCACAACTGATTACGTCACCATTGCACTGAATGCACTTAAGACCGAGTCAGACATCTCTATTGTCTCTGCGACACTGATGCAGATCGATACCGCGATCTGGCAGTACGCAAACCCTGCAAAGCGCGAGGGGCTACGCCTACATATTGCAGAATCTGTCGAGAAGCTTCTCGACGCATCAGCTGCGGGTAGCGATCATCAGATGGCATTTGCTCGTGCCTTTGCAAACTTTTCGGTTACCTCAGCTCAATTCGATCGCATTAAGGCGATTCTCAATGGCTCGATCGACGGTCTTCTGATCGATGCTGAAATCCGCTGGTACATCTTTATCTGTGGCGTAAAGCGTGGAGTCTTTGGACCTGCCGAAATCGAAGTTGAGTCAGCTAAAGATCAGACCGCACACGGAAAGCAGTACACCGCTTACTCATACGCGGCGATTCCAACAAAGGAAGCAAAGGCAGATGCCTTTGCATCGATTACAACCGAGAACCTTTCCAACACAATTCACTCATATAAGAGCCGTGGATTTAATGAAAACATCCATCATGAATTATTGGCAGATTACGTTGATCCGTACTTTGATTCAATCTTGAAAGTCTGGGAGACCAAAGGCTTTGAGATCGCCGAAGCAACAGCAATCTTGCTTTTCCCAACGTGGATCATCAGTGCTGAAACTGTTGCAAAAGCTCAGCATTGGCTAGACGTAACAGGCAAAGATGCATCCAATGCACTGCGTCGTGCGATCACTGAAGGAAGAGATGCAATGTCACGCGCTCTTAAGGCACGCGCTGCTGATAAGTAAAAGTTAGTCGATTGAATCGATGACAGAGCTTGGCTTTTTGCCGGGCTCTGCCTTCTTTTTCTCGCGTGTTCCTGCGAGTACTAAGACTGTGATGAGTAGAAAAAGTCCAATCGGTGTCGCTACAAAGTAAAGAAATGTTTGCACTGCTGTCAGCGACTCACCTGGCATTGCGCCACCTTCGACTGAGCCCATGGTGAATGCGGATGCGATCATATGAATCATGGCGTAAGTGTAAGTGACATCAGGCTGTAGCTGCAGCCACGCCAAATGGTTCTAAGTATGGAAGCCACTGCGGTTCGGTGCGGCCTGTGCCAAGAATTCGCCAAGCAGCACCAACTGGTTCACGTGGAAGTGATCTGAGTCTCCATCCCAACTCTTTCAGAGGCTTATCTGCTTTTACGTGATTGCACTTGTGGCAGGCAGAGACAACATTTTCCCAACTGTGTCCGCCTCCTCGAGAACGTGGAATCACGTGATCAATCGATGTTGCATTAGCTCCACAGTAAACACATCGTCCACCATCGCGCGCAAAGATTGCGCGGCGGGATAGTGGAACTGCATGGCGATATGGAATTCGAATAAATTTATTGAGTCGTACAACTGAAGGGAGTTCTAATTGGCCGGATGCAAAATGCAATATCTCGCCAGATGACTCAACCATTGTTGCCCGTGAATTGAGCACAAGGATCAGCGCACGGCGGTTAGGTACAACGCCGAGAGGTTCATACGTTGCGTTAAGCACGAGGCTTCGCGACATGACTGCTCCAGTTGTGTCAGGCGCGTGGCTCGCGCCGATTGGCTTATCTTGCACCAGGGTCGACCAACTTCACTGTATTTCAAGGTTAATTTCTCGCATCCTTTATTGCCTCGTGAAGTACCTTTGACCCATGAACGATCAGATCCAGTCCATAATCGATTGGCTAAGTGGGGCTCCACTTCGAATCATCGCGGTCCTATCAGGGGCTTTAATCGCCCAATCGCTGGGGCACAGAGCCATCACACGAGCTGTTAACCGCCTCGCCACAGTCGATTTGCACCCAGGTCCAGGTATGGCTCATCGCCAGGCTGAGCGAGCTCGCACCATCGGCTCAGTTCTGACATCGATCCTTAATGCAGTTGTGTGGGTTGTTGCAACGGCAATGGTCCTAGGTGAATTCGGATTTAACTTGGGTCCGGTTATTGCTTCTGCTGGAATCGTCGGTGTGGCTGTCGGTCTTGGAGCACAGACACTTGTGCGCGACATTCTTTCTGGAATCTTTATGTTGATTGAAGATCAATACGGGGTCGGCGATCGTGTCGATGTTTTAACAATTAGCGGTGTTGTCGAACGTGTGGGTCTTCGTATAACTACTGTGCGCGCAGATAATGGAACGCTTTGGTATATCCGCAACGGTGAAATTCTTACCTTGGGAAACGCTTCAAAGAAATAAGTTAAGACGGTTGGTTGACCATCGAATGGGCAGCCATCTCTACATAGCTCACTAATTGATTGCGATGAATTTCTTCCATTTCAAGATCATCAATTGCTGCCATCATGCATGATAACCAGGCGTCCCGCGCAGCAAGGTCAATGTGAAAACCAGCATGACGCATCCGTAGGCGTGGATGACCGCGCACTTCTGAATATGTTGTGGGGCCACCCCAATATTGCTCAAGGAATTTCTGCAATCGCCAGGCAGCACCCTTCATATCACTTTCAGGATACATCGGACGCAGAATCGGATCTGTTGCAACGCGTGCATAGAATCCTGAGACAAGCTCTGTGAAGAATGCCTCTCCCCCGATTTCCTCAAAGAATGTAGTCATTGCTTGATCTCTGCAGTTGGAATTCCCTTAGCAATCTGCAATACAAAATAAGAGGCAATAATGCACATCAATCCGCTTATGTAAAAAGCAAGTGCATAGTCGCCAAAGTGAACGCGCATGACCGCCGCACCGAATGCCGCAACTGAACCACCGATTTGGTGGGCTGCAAATACCCATCCATAAACTACCGTGGCGCGTGCAGGGCCAAGCACTTGTCGACAGAGCATGATTGTTGGAGGAACTGTTGCCACCCAATCAAGTCCATAGAAGATTACAAATACAAGAGTGGATGGATGCATCGTGCTAAAAAGAATCGATGGAAGCAAGAAGAGCGAGAGTCCGCGAAGTCCATAATAAGCAAAGAGAAGCTTGCGTGGATCGAATCTATCTGTCAGCCAGCCGCTCGCAAGAGTTCCAATCACATCAAAGACGCCGATAAGGGCCAGCAAACTTGCTGCAACTGGCTGTGACATGCCGTGATCATGCGCCGCGGGAATGAAATGAGTTCCTATAAGACCCGATGTTGAAAGTCCGCATACAAGGAATGAACCAGTAAGAAGCCAAAAATCTCTTTTCTTACTCGCTTCTTTCAAGGTAACGATCGCTAATTTTCCAGCAGGAATTTCACTCTTGGCAGTTGGCTGCCAATTCGCAGGCGCGCCATATGGAAGCAATCCAATGTCTGCAGGCTTTTCTCGTAGGAAGAAAAAGATGAATGGAACTACGGCTAGCGAAGCTAATGAGACTGTAATCGAAATTGATTTCCAACTATAAAGTTCAGCGAGCTTAGAAAGTCCTGGTAAGAAAACCAATTGCCCCATCGCAGTCGCGGCGGTTAATCCGCCGATAACCAAGCCGCGTCTAGCGACGAACCAGCGGTTAGCAACAGTTGCGGCAAAGACAAGTGCCATTGAACCCGTGCCAACACCTACGACAACTCCCCATAACGCAATTAAATGCCATGGTCGTTGAATAAAGATTGTGAGACCAGAACCTAAGCTAACGACAGTCAATGCGATCATGACAACTTTGCGAATTCCAAAGCGCTCCATCAGCGCTGCAGCAAATGGTGCGACCAATCCAAAGAGTAGAACGTTGATCGCAACAGCTAATGAGATATCTGAACGCGACCAGCCAAATGCATCTTCAAGCGGGACAATGAGAACCGATGGTGCTGATCTAAATCCGGCAGTTGCCATCAAAGTAAGAAATGTGACACCGGCTGCTATCCACGCTGGATGTAATCTGCGAGTTCTGGTCATAGAACACGCAACCAAGCGGTTGTATCGGTAGGGATTACGTTATCGATGAGTTCACCTGAGGCAAGCAGGACTTCTGCACCTTGCGGAATCGCCTTCGGGTTACCAAAATTTACATAACAAGCAAAATTTCCCGGGCGTGAAAATGCGATGACATCTTTGCCCGCATCAATCCACGTCATAGGACCATCACCAAGGCCAGATTCATTCTTGCGAATAGCGAGTGCTTGCGTATACAAAGTATGTGTTGATCCGCTAACGCCAACTTGTGATTCAACAGAGTAAGTACCCCACCAGGGACTTTGTGGAAGCCATGCTTGATCTGGTTGCAAAGTGGCATTGCTTGAGAAACCAAATGCCCCAGCAGGAGATGACTTCCAAGCAATAGGTACTCGACAACCATCGCGGCCACGATCTTTATAGCCACTCATCTTCCAAATTGGATCAGTGAGTCGATCTTCGGGAATATCACGGACTTCTGGGACTGCAAGTTCTTCACCCTGGTAGATGTAGGCACCACCAGGTAGAGCCAGCATAAGAAGTGCGCCAGCTCGTGCGCGCTGAGTACCGCGTGAGATATCAAACTGTGCAGGATCACCTTGGCGCTCAAAGGTATTAACTTGCTGATTCTGCAAACCTAAATCAAAGCGATCGACAGATCGCGTGACATCGTGATTGTTAAATACCCACGATGGTGGTGCGCCGACTTCAGCCATTGCATCAACAGCACGATTAATCATTCCTGTGAGGTAGGCCGGCTCCCAGAGCGAAGTGAGGAAATCAAAGTTAAACGAGTTGGCAAGTTCATCTGGCCGCAAATAACGTGCAATACGTGATGCGGGACTTGCCCACGCCTCGGCAACTGCCATTCGATCACCATCATAGGAATTCAAAATTTTTCGCCATGTTCGATATATCTCGTGTACACCATCTTGATCCCACATTGGCCGATATTCATCTGGAACAAACTCACCGTGCACAAAATTATCTCGTACTGGCGGAATGTCAGGTAAGCCTGGGTACTTAATAAGTGCGTGAGCGACATCAATGCGGAAACCATCGACGCCGCGATCAAGCCAGAACTTCAAAATACTTTCGAAATGCTCGCGTACCTCAGGGTTCTCCCAATTGAAATCTGGTTGCTCAACTGCGAAAAGATGCAGATACCACTGCTCTGGATTTCCATCTTTATCAACGAGGCGATGCCATGCTGGTCCACCAAAAACTGATTGCCAGTTATTCGGTGGCAGTTCACCGTTATCGCCCTTGCCATCGCGGAATATGTAGCGTTCGCGTGCTTTCGACCCGATAGGAGATTTCAGGGCTTCTTGAAACCATACATGTTGATCGCTGGAGTGATTCGGAACAATATCCACGATCAACTTCATGCCCAGCTCATGCGTCTGATCAATCAGGCCTTGTGCATCTTCTAACGTGCCATACATCGGCTCGATATCCATGTAGTTTGCAACATCGTAACCATGATCATTTTGTGGAGATGGATACCAAGGTGTAATCCAAATTGCATCAACGCCTAAGGACTTTAAATATGGCAGTTTCGAACGGATTCCCTCGATATCACCGATGCCATCACCATTGCCATCTGCAAATGAGCGGATGTAGATCTGGTAGGTGACAGCATCGCGCCACCACGCTCGCTGATCTCGAGGTGAAACGGTCATGACATATATTCTTTTAGGAACTCGCGTTCTCTATCTGTCAGCGGACGGGACTTCTTGGTCTCCATTGAAATCGCTACCTGCACGCTCTTAACTCGTGCATGCAGAACGCCCTTAGAACTAATTTCGTAATTGAGAACAAATGAAGAGGTGCCGACAGATTCAACCCAAATATGGACATCAACAAATGAACCACCCTCATAAATTGGTGCAATGAAATCTACTTCGGCGCGAGCCACAACCATCTCAACAATTGTTGGCACTTGGTTGCGCTTTACAAACTCATAGTAAGACCACTGAAAACGCGCTTCTTGGGCGAAGATTAAGTACTTAGCATTATTGACATGCCCAAATGCATCAATGTCATCCCAACGAACAAATTGCTGATTGTGATACTTCATTAGCGTGTAAGTTTTCTGTATGTCGCACGATGTGGACGAGCTGCCTCTGGTCCCAAGCGTTCAATCTTGTTTGCCTCATACGATTCGAAGTTTCCTTCAAACCAGAACCACTTTGAGTCACCTTCGTAAGCCAAAATGTGCGTCGTGATGCGGTCCAAGAACCAGCGATCGTGAGAGATCACTACGGCACATCCCGGGAACTCAAGGAGTGCGTTCTCTAGCGAACCGAGTGTTTCCACATCAAGGTCGTTCGTTGGCTCATCGAGTAGCAGAAGATTTCCGCCCTGCTTGAGTGTCATCGCAAGATTGAGACGGTTACGTTCTCCACCCGATAGGACTCCTGCCGGCTTCTGCTGATCTGGACCTTTAAATCCAAATGCTGCAACATATGCGCGAGATGGCATTTCAACTTGTCCGACCTTCATGAAATCAAGACCGTCTGACACAACTTCCCACAATGACTTCTTTGGATCGATACCACTACGTGACTGATCAACATATGAAATCTTTACAGTTTCACCAATTTTCACATTTCCAGAATCTGCTGGCTCAAGACCAAGAATTGTCTTAAAGAGAGTTGTCTTTCCCGCACCGTTGGGGCCAATGACGCCAACGATTCCGTTGCGCGGCAAGGTAAATGAGAGGCCATCTATCAGTACGCGATCTCCAAAGCCCTTAACAAGATTCTCAACTTCCACAACCACATTTCCAAGGCGTGGGCCAGGCGGAATTTGAATCTCTTCGAAGTCGAGTTTGCGCATCTTGTCAGCCTCTGCCGCCATCTCTTCATAGCGTGCAAGACGTGCCTTTGACTTTGTCTGTCGACCCTTTGCATTCTGTCGAACCCATTCGAGTTCTTCGGTAAGTCGTTTTGCACGCTTGGCATCTTTCTGGCCTTCAACTTTAAGACGTGCCGCCTTTGTCTCTAAGTAAGTTGAGTAATTTCCTTCATATGGATAAGCACGGCCGCGATCGAGTTCGAGAATCCACTCTGCGACGTTATCCAAGAAGTATCTATCGTGTGTAATCGCGACGACTGCACCAGGATACTTCTGCAAGTGTTGCTCTAGCCATAAAACAGATTCAGCATCAAGGTGGTTTGTTGGTTCATCAAGGAGTAAAAGATCTGGAGCTTCCAATAAAAGTTTGCAGAGAGCTACGCGACGTTTTTCTCCACCCGATAACACGCTGACATCGGCATCTCCTGGTGGGCAGCGAAGTGCATCCATCGCCTGCTCGAGTTGTGAATCAATCTCCCACGCATTGCGATGATCGAGTTGCTCTTGCAGCGTTCCCATCTCAGCCAACAAAGTGTCGTAATCAGCATCTGGGCTCGACATCTCATCCGAAATTGCATTAAAGCGCGCCAACATATCCATCGTCTCGCGCACGCCATCTTGGACATTCTCAAGAACGCTTCGGCTCTCATCGAGCTTTGGCTCCTGCAGCAAAATTCCGACTGTGAATCCAGGAGTTAAGTAAGCCTCGCCATTAGAAGGCTGTTGCAACCCTGCCATGATCTGCAGAACCGTTGACTTACCGGCACCGTTAGGGCCTACAACGCCGATCTTGGCACCTGGAAGGAACATCAAGGTGACGTCGTCGAGAATTACCTTGTCACCGTGCGCTTTACGCGTCTTTTTCATTGTGTAAATGAATTCAGCCATTGTCACACCTTAATAGTTGAGCCGTTAGAATAGTAATCACGCGACACCTACAGGCGCCTGTAGCTCAGTCGGATAGAGCACCCGCCTTCTAAGCGGGTTGTCGCAGGTTCGATTCCTGCCAGGCGCACTCGATATCAGAAAATAAAAAGAACGGCCAGGCTGGTGGGCCTGGCCGTTCTTTTCTTACCCTCGATATTAGGAAGTTTTAACCGATCTTTGCAGTCAACTTGAGGATAGCTTTTCCAAGATCTGAAGTCTTATCGATTGTGATGAAGCCTTCATTTGGAACCTCAACTGGGCAGTTGAACGCCATGAATTCAACCTGGCGCTTAACAGCTGCTACCTGATCAGCCTTACCGTAGTTTGACTTAACAAGAGCATATGTTGCTGCTGTCAATGGGTATGCACCTGGTGACTTTGACATGTAGTTCCACTTAATCAGACCAGTTGTTTCGTTGAATTCAGATGCAGCGAACATTGCTTGTGCACCTAGAACGTTTGGCTCTGTTGTGTTACCTGCTGCGTTGATTACCTGTGCTGCCTTGAGAGCAGGGTTTGCAGCGATGAAACCTGTTTCGATGTAAGCGATTGAGTACTTCGTACGTGCTGCAAGAGCTGCAACGCCATCAGATCCTGTAGCTGCCTGGAATTGACCAGCAAGCAATGAAACATCTGTTGGGTTAGAAGTTGCGAAAGTATCTGAAACTGGCTTTGTCCACACTGTTGGTGCGAACGCTGTTAGTGCAGCAATAACGTTGTTAGTTGTACCTGAACCACCTGAGCGGTAGATGACAGTGATTGGCTGGTTAGGCATTGTGAAAGGAATTGATAGCTTGCGGTATGACTTCACCTTTGGTGAACCGTTCTCATCTAGAACTGCAACACCGTTCTTTGTTTCGTAAACTGGGATATTACGAACGCGCTGTGCATCCTTAACGATCGCTGGGTCATTCCAACGTGTGATCTTTCCAGCGAAAATTTTTCCAATTGTGTCAACTGAAAGCTGTAGTGGCTTGCTTGCAGAGTTGTTCAAGTTGTAAGCAATACCAACTGGCCAGATTGCTGCTGGGATGTGGAAGACGCCTGCTGCAGCTGTTGTGTGAGCTGAATCTGAGAATCCCAAATCTTTTGTTCCTGCATTGATTGCTGTCTTACCAGCAGAAGATCCACCACCTGCGTGTGAAAGTGTGTCCTTTGTTGAATTCTGATAAGCAACTTTGCACTTCTCGAGCAAAGTTGAAACTGAGGTTGCGCCAGCTGATGTGACGTCATATGCAACAGCTGAAGGTGCAATAGCAACTATGGCTGCAGTTGCAACGATTGCAACTTTCATAGATTTTGTAATGCGCATTATTAACCTTTCGTAGGGGTGAAACTAAGTGAGCTCACTCTCCACGCCACAGTTGTACGATGGGCGGACCGAAGGTAAACGGGAGATTAATTAAAGGCTAACTTTTATCCGAATCTACCGGTGACGTAATTCTCGGTGCGAGTGTCCTTCGGGCGAGAGAAAATCTCATTTGTTGGCCCAACCTCGATCATTTGCCCTGGGCCTCCATCTGAGAGGAAGAAGGCGGTGTAGTCAGATACGCGAGCTGCTTGCTGCATATTGTGAGTTACGATCACGATTGTCATCGTCTTAGAAAGTTCAGAAATTGTCTCCTCGATACGCAGAGTTGACCCTGGATCAAGTGCTGAACATGGCTCATCCATGAGTAGCACCTTTGGGTTCACTGCCAAGGCACGTGCGATACATAAACGCTGCTGCTGACCACCAGAAAGACCACCAGCATGTGCGCCAAGACGATCTTTTACTTCATTCCAGAGACCCGAACGTGTAAGACACTCTTCCATGAGTTCGTTTTGGTTAGAGACTTTGAGTTGGGCAAGCTTGAGACCAGATAAAACATTCTCGCCGATTGTCATTGAAGGGAATGGATTTGGCTTCTGAAACACCATACCAATTTGAAGACGAATCTTCGTTACATCAATTCCTGATTCATAAATATCTTTTCCATCGAGAAGAACTTGACCAGCCATCGAGGTCTTTGGAATGAACTCGTGCATACGGTTCAGAGTTCTAATAAATGTTGACTTGCCACATCCTGAAGGACCAATGAGCGCCGTAACAGTTCCAGCAGAAAAATCTAGAGAGACGTCAGCGAGTGCATGATGTTTATCAAACCACGCGTGGACTCCACGAGCCTCGAGGCCAGTACCGAGTGCGCGAGTACCTACGCGTGAAGCTCCAGCAGCTCTTGCACCTGCCACATCGGAAAGCGATGAAGGTGTAGTTGTCTTGTCTTGATCGCTCATGATTGTTCCATTCTCATTTTTAGTGATGTTCTTGCTCATTATTTTCTCTTCATTTGTCTAGTACCAAAAGCACGGGCAATCACAAACATTATTAGTACAACTATAAGCAGGGCAAGGATTGTTGACCATGCGCGCTGAATTGACTCTGGCGTACCGCCTTGTAGCCCGCGCCAAACGACCGTAGGCAGAGATCCTTGATCTCCCTTGATCGGATTAAAGTTATAAGAGTCAAAAACGCCGACTGTAAAGAGCAGCGGAGCTGTCTCGCCAGCGATGCGGGCTACACCCAGAATTGTGGCTGTAATAAGACCGCTTCGCGCAGCCGGAACAACCACGAGTGCAACTGTTTTCCATTGAGTAGCACCCATCGCCAGTCCTGCTTCACGTAGATCACGTGGGACCAAGTTGAGAACTTCTTGAGCAGTACGTGTAACTGTTGGCACCATCAAAATTGTGAGTGCGAGACCGCCAAGGAAAGCTGAAGAGCGAAGAGGTGTGTTCAAAATGATCGCTGCGTAGATAAAGAGGCCAGCAACCACTGATGGAACACCTGACATAGCTTGCACTAGGAACTGAATCAATCCTGATGCCTTACCTTTAATCTCGGTGAGATAGAGGGCGGTCAAAATTCCCATTGGTACTGCAAAAATAATTGCAATTGCGATGAGCATGAGGGTTCCGACAATCGCGTGGGCAATTCCGCCAGTACCAATTGGATCAAAGAGGGAAGTTTCACGCAGCGTGGTTGTAAAGAATTTAAGGTTTACGCCTTTAAGTCCACGATGAATGGTTTCCCACAGAATCGAAGCAACAACCATAACTACAATGACTCCACCAAATAAAGTTACCTTCGCCGCTAGCGCATCACGCACACCCTTTTGGCCTTTGCTTCGGTAGACAAATATTGAGTCAATTAAGAACCAGAGGATAAAGAAGAGGAAGAAATAAGCGATTTTTCCCTTCATTGGAGTGAGTTGAACAATCAAAACATCCAAAAGAACTGCGAGAAGAACTGATGCTGACGTCATTAATCGATCTTTGATAGTCGGAGCCCATGGGCGAGTTGGTGTGGCTGAGGAAATCTGCGCTTGTGACATCACTTATCGTCCTGACTTTACGGTTCTTACAACAATCTGATTAGCAATAAAATTCACTATCAGAGTCATAAAGAATAGAACGAGGCCGGCTGCCATGAGAGCGCCAACTTCCTTCGGAGTTGCCTCGCCCCACTTTTGAATAATCATTGAGGCGACGTTTCCACCTTGCGTAAAGAGAATTTGGAAATTGCTGCGGAACACAATATTTAATACAGAGAAGACGGCTACCGTTTCACCGAATGCGCGTCCGAGTCCAAGCATCGACCCACCAACCACGCCACCCGCACCGAATGGCAATACAACCGCACGGATCATTCCCCATTTTGTCGCACCTAAAGCGTATGCAGCTTGAATACGATCTAGTGGAGTTTGCGAAAACACTTCACGCGATACTGAAGTGATGATCGGAATAATCATTACCGTCAGGACGAGGCCTGCGATAAATGGTGAACGTGAAAAAATAGGTTGCGGCACATCGAATATATAAATCCAACCAAACCATTTGTTGATCAACTGAGCCCAATACACAGCCATTGGCATCAATACAAAGAATCCCCAAAGTCCATAGAGGATGGATGGGAAGGCGGCCATGAGGTCGATCACTGTGACTAGATACTTCTTTAGCCGCTCGGGTGCATAGAAGGTGAGGAAGAGTGCGGTGAGCACAGAGAGAGGTACTGCGATAAACACTGCGAGCGCTGAAATCACCAGAGTTCCGACCAACATTGCTTGCAATCCAAAGTTGGCAGTCTCGACGCCATTTTCATCGACGAAGGTGACCCACTCAAAATTGGTAATAAAACCGATACCTTGTTCTCTAAAGGTGTTGAAGCCTTGCAGTAACAAGAAGACTGTAATCAGAAGAAGAATTAATAGCGCGGAAAAACTAAAAATAGTTACAACTCCCCGGAAAATCTGATCAGAAACTCGAGGCTTGGTTGTGATTTCGCGAGGCTTTGGGATTGCCTTTGCTGGAGCGTCAACTGACATGGGTGCATCCTTCATCGGATGGGCGGAAATAAAAAGGTAATTCGGTGAACACGAGGTGAACTCATCCTGAATTCACGCAACGCGTCTTTGACCCCCTAAACTTCCGGGTATGGCTACCGAACTCCCCCATCTGATCTGGATTGATTGCGAGATGACGGGGCTCTCCCTAGAAAAAGATGTCCTCGTCGAGATCGCGGTCCTTGTGACTGACTCCGAGCTGAACGTGATCGGTGACGGAATCGATCTAGTAATCAAGGCGACTCCGGAACAACTGGCCGGGATGAATGAGTTCGTCACCCACATGCATACCGCCTCAGGGCTGATCACCGAGATTCCCAACGGCATCACTGCCCAGGAAGCAGAGGATGCAATCTTGGCCTACCTCGAATCTGCTGGAACCTCTCTCGGTAAATCTCCCTTGGCTGGCAACTCAGTCTCTGTCGATCGCAATTTCATCGCCCGCGACATGTCACGCCTGAACGAATACCTGCACTATCGCACCGTCGATGTTTCAAGCATTAAAGAGTTAGCCCGTCGCTGGTATCCAAAGATCTACTTCGCAGCCCCAGCAAAGACTGGCAACCATCGCGCCCTCGGCGATATTCAAGATTCCATCGAAGAACTCAAGTATTACCGCACCAGCATCTTCATGGACGCCCAAATTCAGGGGCAGAATCCACCTGCCGAGAAGGTAGACTAGGCAGTCACATCACATGGTGGGCGTAGCTCAGCTGGTAGAGCACTCGGTTGTGGTCCGAGATGTCGCGGGTTCGAGCCCCGTCGCTTACCCCAAGTTTTCCCTATATGAATTCCCAAGCACCACTCTAAAGAAAGTGCAATACATATGATCTTCGATGTCGTCGTTGAAATTCCAGCAGGTTCACGCAACAAGTACGAGATCAATCACAACACGGGCGAAGTTCGCCTTGATCGCATGCTCTTTACCGCGACCCGTTTCCCACATGATTATGGATTTGTTAAGAACACACTCTCCAACGATGGCGACCCACTCGACGCTTTGATCATGTTGGATGAACCAACTTTTCCTGGTTGCGTCGTTTCTTGCCGCGTAATTGGAATGTTCCGCATGACCGATGAAAAGGGTGGCGACGACAAGCTCTTGTGTGTTGCAGCCGGAGATATTCGCAAATCAAATCTGAACGATTTAGAAGATGTTCCAATTTACGAACTCGATGAGATCAAGCACTTCTTTGAAGTCTACAAAACCCTCGAACCAGGCAAAGAAGTTCATGGTGGAGATTGGGTTGGACATGACGCAGCAGAAGCGGAAATTAACGCTTCATATCAGCGTTATCAAGATAGTCACTAAATAAAGAAGCCAATTAAGGAGAGAGAATATGGCTGCAATAAACAGCGGAGATACAGCTTGGGTCCTTGCAAGTGCGGCTCTCGTTCTCTTCATGACGCCAGGACTTGCAATTTTTTACGGCGGAATGGTTCGCGCTAAGAGCGCGCTCAACATGATGATGATGTCATTTGCAGCAATCGGCGTGACAACAATGATCTGGGTTCTCTACGGTTACTCATTGACCTTCGGAAAATCAAACGGTGGCCTTATTGGAAGCCTTGATCACCTCGGTCTTGCCGGAACAATCGATCAAGTAACTGGCGCTGAAGGCCATCAAATTCCTGTTCTTGCCTTTGCGATGTTCCAGCTGACCTTTGCAATTATTACTGTGGCTCTACTTTCAGGAGCAATCGCAGATCGTGCAAAGTACGGGTCTTGGGTTCTCTTTGTGGCTGTCTGGATCACACTTGTTTATATTCCAGTTGCACACTGGGCCTTTGCATCACAAGGTGGCAGTGGTGGATGGATCATCGACAAACTCGGTGCACTCGACTTTGCTGGTGGAACCGTTGTTGAGATCAATTCAGGAGCCGCAGCACTTGCGCTAGCAATCGTTCTTGGAAAGCGTGATGGATTTAGACGCGATCCAATGCGTCCACACAATATGCCACTTGTTCTACTTGGTGCGGGAATGCTCTGGTTCGGTTGGTTTGGATTTAATGCAGGAAGCGCACTATCTGCGGGATCCCTTGCAGCAACTGCAATGATCAATACTCAGATCGCATCAGCTGCGGCATCAATGACATGGATTCTCTACGAAAAGCGTCGCGACGGTAAAGCAACGACTCTCGGTGTTGCATCAGGTGCAATCGCTGGAGCCGTTGTGATCACTCCTGCTTGCGGATATGTAAATCCACTCGGAGCACTAATCCTTGGTCTGATTGCAGGCGTTGCCTCAAATTACGCGGTCTCACGCAAATACAAATTTGGCTACGACGATTCACTCGATGTTGTCGGTGTCCACGGCGTCAGCGGAATTATTGGAATGCTCGGTATTGGATTGCTCGCAACCGCAACAGTAAATGCAACTGGTCTTGAAGGGCTCCTCATTGACGGATCTTTAGAACTCCTGACTCATCAAGTGATTGCAATTCTGGCTGTTGCTGCGTTCTCATTTATTGCAACATGGTTGATAGCAACAATCATTCAAAGCACAATTGGCTTTAGAGCTACTCGTGAAGAAGAACTTGAAGGCTTAGATACTAAGTATCACGCTGAATCTGCATACGACATCACCGGAAATTCAAATAGGTACTAGGAAAAGAGAATCCCATGAAACTCATAACCGCAATCCTTAAGCCATCGAAGGTCGATGATGTGAAAGTAGCGCTACAGGCTGCTGGTATCCAAGGTATGACGGTCTCTGAAACGCGCGGCTTTGGTCGCCAGAAAGGTCACACTGAGATCTATCGTGGCGCTGAGTATCGTGTTGATTTCCTACCCAAGGTTCGTATTGAAGTTCTCGCCGAAGATGGCGAAGTTCAGTCAATCGTTGACACTATCGTCGAAGCAGCACGCACCGGCGCAGTCGGAGATGGAAAGCTTTGGGTCACCCCTGTTGAACAAGTTATCCGCATTCGTACCGGCGAGCGCGGAGATGACGCGATTTAGTTTGTCGGCAACAACTGCTTAGGGCACGTTGCAAGAATACGAGACATTGCTTCTTTCTCAGGAGCTGTTACCCAAAGTGAATACTTTGCCTTGACCGCAATTTGCTGTGCAATATAAGCACACCTAAAACTCTTCAATGGCGGGAGCCAGGTTGCGGCATCTCCATCACTCTTCTGCAAATTCAGGCTTCCTTTGACTGCAAATAAATTCATCGGATCATTTGCAAGAGCTGTCCGCTGCAAAAGGGTTAACTTAAAGGCACCGGTCTGCCATGCATTTGAAAGAGCAACTACGTGGTCAATCTGCACTTCCATACTTGTGACATTCCCACGTACAAAGTTAATCGTCTCCCCCGAATATCTATCGATGAGAACTCCAGTAAGGACGACACAGTCCCGAGTCTTGACCTTGTATTCAATATTTGTGAGATCTCGTTTCAACATATCGTTTCTCGTGTCGCAGCCATTGCGATCTACATCCGCCCATGCTTGTCCAAATTGATCACGGCTGTATCCGGTTTTTGGGGCGCGCCCCTTAACGGGCAGAGATGAGAGAACCGATGTCGCAGTGACCTCAGTGGCTTCTGAAAATGTGGTTGCCTGGGCAGGTCCAGTAGTTCCACAGGTGAGAAGTGCTCCCACAAGGCCTATGGCTACCCTGATCTCCCAGCGACTCATATCTCAATCATTACGCGTGGCAGGTGGCAAAACAAGGTCGGACACACTGATAGGGTCTGCTCTGCATTCAACCGTTCCGACGGATGGATGCCCCGGGTTGTTAGCTCAGTTGGTAGAGCAGGTGACTCTTAATCACCGGGTCGGGGGTTCGAGTCCCTCACAACCCACTTAGAGAAATACGGGAATCACAATCTCGTTGTACTGCAAGAAGCCAAGCTTAAAGGGTGGATCAAAACGGCAGATTCGGGTTTCTCCAGAGAGTGCGATATCAACTTTGGAAGCACTTTCTCGAAGTGCTTTAGCCATCTTTCGGGACAATTCTTCGGTGGCTCTTCCACGAAATGATTTGGCAACACATGTTTCAGCTTCCAATTCACGCAACACGACTTGCGAATCATTGGGATGTGGCATGTGACCAATGGTGCTACCTGAAGGCATAACAAATGAGACATGCCATTCGGCAGATTCGGAAGCATCTGCTTTTTGGGCTGTGATTACCGGAGCTGTCATTGCGATTTTCTGGGAAGAATTGTTTCCCTGTGAAATGTAATTAAACAATGAAGAGAAGGCACCACTTGACGCACTTGAATACTGCGCAGAAACTCTGACCTCCGCAAGGACGCAAGGCAGATATTCACGAAGCTCAAATCCCTCATAAGCTCGTATTACTTTAAATTCTTGACGTTCGGTCATGGATTGAGCCTACTCAGTAAGTAGCCCTTCCTCCGGAAGCGTCAAAGGTAAAGCCTGTCGTAAACGAGCAAGCTTTAGAAACCATGAAAGCCAACATCTCCGCAGCTTCTTCAGGCTCACCAACACGTCCCATAGGAATGCGGCCCAGCATGTATTTCAAAGTTTCATCACTTGTGCCTGCATTAAATGGAGTTCTAATCACCGCCGGTGCGAAGGCGTTAATTGTGATTCCTTCAGTCGCTACCTCTTTGCCTACGCCCTTAATAAATCCAATCATTCCTGACTTTGAGGTGTTGTAGGCATGCATTCCTGGGTTGCCCTCTTTACCGGCAATAGACGCAACGTGTGCAATGCGTCCGTACTTTCTAGATTTCATATGCGGAATAACAGCCTGCGTTAGCCAGATCGTACCGAACAAATTGATTGCGACTGTTTTTTCAAAGATCGCCCAATCGACATCCTCTAATTTTGTATTTGTTGGACCAACAATTCCTGCAGTGTTAACTACAGCATCTATCTGGCCATATTCTGAAATAACGCTTGCGACTAGGGCCTGAATGTTTTTTTGATCACTCATGTCTACGTTCTTTACTTGATTAGCGTTGATTCCTAGATCTGATTGAAGCGACGATAATCCCGCTTGATCTAAGTCGGCAATCACGACAATTGCGCCACGAGATGCAATCAATTCGGCGGCTGATCGGCCGATACCACTGGCTGCGCCAACTAAGAGAACTACTTGTCCAGAAAAATCTCTGAGATCAGTTGTCATGGCCACTCCCCTGGTTGATTGCCGAAGCGAAAATCTAAATCCTTGGCCAATAGTAAGGGCTTGGGGTCTACCGCAGTGAAAATTTGAGGTCTAAACTCTGGCCCATGAATACAGTCGCAATCGTTACTGGAGGCGCTAAAGGCATCGGCTTTGGTAGCGCGCAACGCCTATTGGAAGATGGAGCCACTGTCGTCATCTTCGATCTCGATGAGAAAGCGCTAGCAAGTGCTCAGGCGCAGTTCGCAAGTTACGGCGAGAAGTTTTCTGCTGTGAAGGTTGATATCGCATCTGACGCGCAAGTGAAGAGGGCAGTGACCGATGTTGGTAATAAGTATGGCCACATTAACTATCTGGTTAACAGTGCAGGAATCCAAACTTATGGAACTGCCGAAGATACTTCTGAAGAGCTTTGGGACAGAACTTTTGGTGTCAACGTTAAGGCAATGTATCTAACGGCCAAATATGCCATTCCATTTATGCGTAAAGCTAAGGGTGGTTCGATTGTGAATATTTCATCAGTACAAGCACTTTCTAATCAAACTAATGTTCTCGCATACGCTTCTTCGAAAGGCGCGGTTAACGCTCTTACGCGTGCGATTGCCGTTGATTATGCTCCAGAGCAGATTCGTTGCAACGCCGTACTACCTGGTTGTGTTGATACACCGATGATTCGTGCCACCGCAGAATCATTTGCAGGCGAAAGAAGCGCTGAAGAATTTTTACATGAATGGGGTTTAACTCATCCGATCGGTCGCATGGCTACTATCCATGAAATCGGGCAACTTGTTGGGTTCCTCTGTTCTGAGAAATCTTCATTCATCACCGGTGCTTCATACGTCATAGATGGCGGAATGACTTCACAGTTACCAAACAAGCTGGCCTAAAAACAAAACGGCTCATTGGTTTATCTTCTACTTTCCACAGCCTTTTCAAAGAGTCACTTGTTAGCATTCCCGCATGAAAAGAATCGTGCCTCTGGCTCTCATCGCAACTCTTCTGACTTTCTTTGTCATCACCGACAGCCAAAGCTGGGCTGAAACAGTTCTCTCAAAGTCTAAAATTTGCCCGATAACCTCGTTTCCAGATTTGTCTCAGTCGGTGGGAGCCGGTGCAAGCTATGCGAAGCCCACAATCTCAGTCACCTGCAGCAATAGTGAGTTAAAGGTGAGCTCAAATGGAATGATCAGTTTTCCTTTCGAACAAAAAACCCCAAATTCGTTAAGTGCACAAACATGGAGCTGGTCCGTTCCATTGAATCCTGCTAAAGCAAAGACAATTACCAGCATTAAAAATGTTTTGGGAACACTCGGGTTTACTGTGAGTGGCCTCCCCATCTATGGACCAACAGAAGGACCGCAACCAACTGCACAGGCTTTTGGTGATCCGGTTTATAACAAGATCCTCGACACATGCGGTGGTCACACTGGACCAGGCAGCGAATATCACCATCATGCGATCACGCTGGTCGAGCAATGTAACTTATCCAAACAGGCGATCCTGGGTTATGCCCTAGACGGTTTTCCTATCTACACAACTCTTGGATGCCTGGACAAGAAATGTACAAAGACAGCATTGATGCGATCTGGCTACATCAAGACGGGCAATCCTGTTACAAACACATGGGATGCCTACACATATAAGGCATCGAAGTCCGCAAGTGTTTTAGATAGTTGTAATGGGCGCACCCAACCAGATGGAACATATGGCTATCACGCGACTACTAATTTTCCATACATCATTGGTTGCTTCACTGGAACTGCAACTCTTCCTAAAGGGCGCGCAGGTGGACCCATGCCGCCAATGGGTGGACCAGGGAAGCCTTGAAAAGTAGAGGTGTTTGACTAACTTCTTGGAGTACCCAAGTCAGCTCGCACCTCATCAAACATTATGTAGAAGTCAGCAAGTTCAACACCAGTTGCGGTTTTAAATGCTTCCGGGAACTTCATATTTTTGCCCAAGTTACTGTAGATATTCATGAACTTTTCCATGCCTACCTTGGCTACCAAGAACTCGGTTGCTATCGCACCAATTCCGTAAGGATCAGCACTTCCATCGTTCTTGGTCACCTCAGATAACTTCAACGATCTCACATCAGGAGTTATCGAGCGCTTTACCGCGAATGCTCGCCCTTCTGTTGCATAATCAAGAAGTGACAAGTGGTTCGCGGATTGCAAGCCGATGAATACCGCTGGACCTTCCCAGAACCATTGAGGTGCAATTCCCAAACCATCTGGTGAAGCATTCTGTCCTGCAATACTCTTTTGAATAAAGTGGAAAGTCTCATGGCCAGGCATTTGCATGATGCCAATCTTGTCACTCACCAACAAACCTTTACTCGTGATCATCGTATTGTTATAAGTATTTGGTGGACCACCGTGAGCCGGAGCCTTATCAAAATAATCTGCTAGAGATTTAGCATCTCTTGCGTAGCCATTGTCGTTATACGCTTTCTCTGCAAAGACTTTATCTTTTGCAATTACTGCAACAAATGGGCCGCTTAATTGTGGGTAAGAAAAGACTTTCGAAACAAAGGCTGATCCATCCGTTACCCACTTGAGTAAAGTTGTGTCGACGCCATCCTGGGCAACAATTTTTACAGTGGTTGAGGGGCTTCTATTGGTTGCCACGTACGCTTTGAAATTCTCAGTTGCTGCCGTAGCAACTGATGTCGAAGAAGTTGGTTTGCTCCATTTGTATTTTTCCCACAAGGTTGCATAGACAATTTCAGGGGTTGGGGTTGGGGTTGGGGTTGGGGTTGAAGTCGCAGTAGGCGATGGCGCAGCGCTAGGTGTTGAGACGGCGATTGGCTTACTGACTGCAACGCCCTTATCCCAGACAAATTTCTTACCTGACTTAACGCAAGTAAATGTCTTGCCCGAAGCAACGGACTTAACTCCGGCTTTTGCACAAGAATCTCCCGCCTTTACGGCAGCTTGCGCAGGTATAAATGACGTCGAAAGAAGAAGTGAAAGTAATGTGATGGAAATTATCGAACTCTTGCGCATTGGGAAACGGTAAGGGTTCTCTAAGGAGAATTCAACGATAGCGACCTTGTTTTCAACCTGATCCCATTTAGCTTCCGCGCTTACGCAAAAATCTTTTTGTCAGTCGCCATGACCCTAGAGAGAGAATTCCACCAATCAGTGCACAGATGGATGTCACCAAGAGATTTCCATCCGGCTCTTGTTTGATCCATACCACTGCTGCAAATGCGCCTAGCACCATTACAATTTGATCACTTTTCACGAACCGATCCATCAGGTAATCGTAGATGCATTACCTTTGGCAGCATGACCACATTGATTTCGCCGGAAAAGTCCAAGGCCCTTTCACCAGTACGTTTGATTGCAGTTGCTCTTGTCGCAGCCGTGACACTTATTGGACTCCCCCAGATTGCTTCCGCAGCGAATCCATCTCTCGTAAAGCTTACAGTTCACTATCAGCGCGCTGATTCTGAGTACACCGGTTGGAATCTCTGGCTCTGGAAGAACGTCACCACAGGCACGGATGTTGACGTGAACAAGGCTGGCGTCCCCTTCACCGGTAGCGATGATTTTGGAAAATCAGTAACTGTCGAGATCGATAACATGGATAAGTTTGAAAATATCGGAATTATCGTTCGCAAAGGTGAATGGCTAGCTAAAGACGTCTCCGCAGATCGATTTATTACTAAGATAAAAGAAGATGGAATCGTAGAGATTTGGTTGCGACAAGGAGATCCTGTCATCTCCTATGAAAAACCAACAGGCGCTATCCAAGAACCAGCTGCTAGTAAATTAGCCAAGCTGTACGACTCGGCTGATTTTGCAGCCAAGTACACCTATACAGGTGATGATCTAGGAAATGTTTACTCTAAGAGTTCTACAAAGTTTAGAGTCTGGGCGCCAACAGCCAAGTCGGTGAATCTAGTTACTTACGCAAAGGCTGATGATCTCGCTGCGTCAGGCGCTCTTACAGCGATGAAGTCAGATGTAAATGGCACATGGATCGCCGAACTTTCTGGAGATAAGCAAGGGCTTATCTATAACTACCGTGTCACCGTTGATGGAACGACAAATGAAGCAGTCGACCCATATGTCCGCGCGACTACCGTCAACGGTGCCCGTGGTGTGGTCGTGGATCTATCTAAAACAAACCCAACTAATTGGTCGAAGAGTAAGCCAGCCTTTTCTGGCAATCCCACGGATGCGATCATTTACGAGCTACATGTACGCGATCTGTCTATGGATGTATCCAGTGGAATTCCAGCTGCTAATAAGGGCAAGTATTTGGCCTTCACCAATCTCGACACTTCATTTTCTGGACAGAAGACAGGTGTTTCTGCAATCAAAGATCTTGGTGTTACCCACGTAGAGCTACTTCCTATCTTTGATTATGCATCCGTAGATGAAAACTCCCCAAGCTTTAACTGGGGATATGACCCAATGAATTACAACGTTCCTGAAGGTTCTTATAGCTCTGATCCTAAGAATCCAACTGCGCGCATCACCGAACTTAAAGCAGCCATCCAATCGATGCATGACCAGAAACTGCGCGTGAATATGGATGTTGTCTACAACCATGTTTATACCGCTAGTAATTTCAGTCAAGAGCTCATCGTTCCTGGATATTGGTTTAGAACTGATGAATCAGGCAACCTCACCAATGGAAGTGGCTGCGGCAATGATGTTGCATCAGAGCGACCAATGGTCCGTAAGTTCATCGTAGATTCAGTGAAGTACTGGGCTAGCGAATACAACCTTGATGGATTCCGTTTTGACCTTATGGGTCTTATGGATATTGAGACCATCAATCAAGTAACTGCAGCCCTAAAGAAGATTGATCCCACCATCATCGTCATTGGTGAAGGTTGGGAAATGGGAACACTTCCGTCTTCTCTGCAAGCTAATAAGAAGAACATTTCTAAGCTAAATGGGGTTGCACACTTTAATGATCAGATCCGTGATGGACTTAAAGGTTCAGTCTTTACTCCTGCAGATCCCGGATGGGCGACTGGAAAACTCTCTGCGCGTTCAGATGTCACCGCCGGAATCGTCGGAAACACCGAATACAGCTTCGATATGGCACTCAAGTGGATTACCCAATCTCCTGCCCAGTCTGTGAATTATGTAGAGTCACATGACAACCTCACCTTGGCAGACAAAATTACTGCCAGCGTGAAAGGTGTATCACCAGCCGGAATTGCACAGTTAAGTAACTTTGCGACATCCGTAGCATTCTTATCTCAAGGTATTCCGTTCATGCAGGCTGGGCAGGAATTCTTGCGTTCGAAAAATGGCGATGAGAATAGCTATAAATCCAGTGATGAAATCAATTCTCTGAAATGGTCAACTAAGGCTCGCAACGCTACGACTACCAAATACTTCCAGGGTTTGATTGCTATTCGAAAGGCTCATCCTGCATTCCGTATGTCAACGGCCGCTGCGGTAAAGGCAAATCTGAAGTTCATCTCAACGTCAAACGATGTAATTGTTTATACCCTTAATGGCAATGCTGTGAAGGATTCTGCAAAACTCATTGTTGTTATTCATAATCCAAACCCAGGTACAACTTCAGTAACACTTCCGAATAAAGGAAAGTGGTCTGTAGTAGTCAAGGGATCAGTCGCTGGCACAAAGGCTATCGAGACGCTTTCTACAAATAAGGTGAGCGTGGCGGGGCAGACGACCATGGTGCTCACCCAATAGGTGCTACTTGCTCAGGGTGCATTTCTGATTATGTGGTGTATTTTATTTGCATGAGTCCAAAGACAACGCCTAGTTACTGGATCTGTCCACGATGTGATCAGCGAGATAATTACTATCGTGCCCCAAGAGTGGTTGGCCAAGTAGGTATCGCTCGTGGATTCGAAATCGGAGACGCTGATTTTGTTGGTGGTGGAACTCAATCTGTTGAGAAAGAAGTCGAGCTCTGCAAGAACTGTGGTGAACGCGTGAAATTTGTCGCTGAAGTCATTGAATACTCTCTCGAGGAAACACGTGAACGTGGGAAACAAGGAATAAAGAGTGGCTTGGTTCTCTTTATATTCTTCAGTATCGCAACTTTTTTCATTGCTCGCCACTATGTTTATTCGTCTGGAGATTCTACTCCTTGGTTGATTGCATCAGTTGCTTTCACAATGTTTTCTCTTTTTTCGCTTGTTCTTATATTCTCCTCAGCCAAGGACTCACTTAAGTAGCCGTCTCGACCAACTTAATTGTTTCTTTAGTGAGATACTTCCTGCATGATTGAAGCTCTATTTCTAGGATTACTGCAGGGCTTGACCGAGTTCTTACCCATCTCCTCAAGTGCGCACCTGCGTCTAGCCGGTGAGTTTCTTCCCGGGGCCGGTGATCCTGGAGCAACTTTTACGGCGATCACCCAGATTGGCACCGAATTAGCAGTGCTCATCTACTTTAGAAAAGATATTGCCCGTATTGCTTCTGCATGGCTTGCAAAAGTAGTAATTCGTAAAGAGATTCGTGGCAGCTCGGCACAAGATGTGCGACTTGGTTGGATGATTATTCTTGGCTCAGTACCGATTGTTGTACTTGGATATCTCTTTCAAGAGAATATAAGAAATACATTTAGGTCGCTCTGGCTTATTGCGATCGTGATGATTGTATTTGGAATTATTCTTGGAATCACTGATCGTTTCGGTCGTAGCGAACTTAACCTGAATGATCTAAGTCCAAAGCATGGATTGGCATATGGTTTTGCACAATCGCTAGCTCTTGTACCTGGAGTCTCACGATCTGGATCAACAATCGCCATGGGGCGAATCCTTGGATATACGCGTCAGAGCGCGCTGCGATATTCATTCTTATTGGCTGTGCCTGCTGTCTTTGGTAGTGGGTTATATGAACTCAAGACTGCAATTGGTGAAAGCAATCCATCGGCACCGTATTCACTTATTGAAACTTTCGGTGCGACAATCGTTGCCTTCTTTGTTGGCTACGTAGTTATCGCTTGGCTAATGAAGTTCATTGCGACGAAGAGCTTTATGCCATTTATCATCTATCGCATAATTCTAGGCACAACCATCTTGGCATTACTCGCCACTGGCACTATCAACGCTTAAGGCCTTGCGATGCTAGGTGGAATCGACAACGCACTCTTTCTCACTTCATTTGGTGGCTTTGTTGGAGTTGCGATTCTGATCATCTTTCTTAAGTGGGCATTCTCTTCAAATAAGAAGATGATTGTGATTCCAATAAAGGCAGGAAAGAAGGATGAGTACGGGTTGCTTAAACCACTTCCAACACCAGGAAATTACATTGAAGCAGAGATGGCACTTCTCAAACTTCAGGATTCAAATATCAAGGTTACGCTCACAAAGACGTTACAGGGGCCATCACTGATGGTTTTTGAACGAGATTACGAAATTGCGCTAGCGGTCCTCAAGAGCTAATTCGCTCAGTTCGACACCAGAAATCCGATAGACAGTCCACTCGTCCATAGCTTTAGCGCCAAGGGATGTGTAGAAATCTATTGCAGGTGTATTCCAATCAAGAACCCACCACTGGAATCGACCGTAGCCACGATCCTTACAAATCCGAGCAAGATGCTTCAGTAGATCTTTTCCAAATCCAAGTTTGCGGTACTCGGGGCGAATAAATAGATCTTCTAGATAAATACCGTGCAAACCCTGCCAGGTCGAATAGTTGAGGAACCAGATTGCGAAGCCTGCAATCACTCCTTCATGTTCGACAATCTCGCAGAAGACTTTGGGATCATCAGAGAAAAATGATTCTTTAATTTGAGAAGCAGTGGCTTTTGCCTCATCCGGAGCTTTCTCGTAGATAGCCAGCTCGTGAATCAATGCAAGTATTTCTTCCGTATCTTCGATACGTGCTGGTCTAATCACTTCGGCCCCTGCTGAAACTTTGGCAGATTAAGATCAAATTGAATAGAGAGCATGCGAACGATTACGACAACTACTCCCCCGATTATTGTGGCAATTGAAACCTCTACATTGAAGCCGATTAAAGCAACGAAGGCGATGGATCCACAGAATGATGCAGTAGCAATCGTTTCACGATGCAGCAAAACAGGCTCTAGCTGACATAAAACATCGCGGAGTAGGCCACCAGTCACCGCCGTAATTACACCTAGAATTATTGTTGCAAACCATGGGCAATTGAGATTGTGTGCAAGCTGTACCCCAGAAGCTGTAGCAATTGCTAATCCAAAGGTATCCATAACCAGCAAGGTCTTACCGATCTTTGTGACGCGACGAACGCTCAGAGTTATTGCAACTGCGCCAACCACACTTCCAATAACCCAGGGATCTGTAATCAGAATAGGTTTAAGACCCAAGAAGACATTGCGCAGTGTTCCACCTGATACCGATGCAACGATTGAGACAAGTACGATGCCGCCATAATCCAAACCACGATCTGCCGCTACACGTGCTCCGACGAGTGCGAAGACAAAGACAGAGAGTAGATCGAGAATATGGAGCAGCGTCACGCTTAGTTGCCTTGGATTATGAAACGGCGATGATGTCGACTGCGAAGATCAGTGTGTCCTTCTCGAGTGGATGTCCAGCCATCGCTCCATAACCAAGAGCAGGTGGGATAACCAAGAGTCGACGACCGCCAACTTTTGCACCAAGAAGGCCTTGCTGCCATCCCTGGATTACACCAGAGAGTGGGAATGTTGCTGGCTGTCCACTCGTCCATGATGATTCAAGAATGCTTCCATCAGTCCACTTCATCAATGTGTAATGAACCGTAAGAGTTGATGTGGAAACTACCTCTGTGCCACTTCCAACTATGACATCTTCAGCAACTAGATCAGTTGGAGCATCACCTGTTGGTGCGGTAATTGTTGGCGCTTCACCGGCATTTGCAGTGACCTGTACGAGCGTGCTTGATGACATGCTATCTCCGATTTCTGAACAGCCTGTGAGGCCAACTAGTGCGAGCGAAAGTATGAGCGCAACTTTTTTCATGATGGAATCCTAACCGTCTCTCACTCTTTGATTGAGCTTATTTGTTGTCGAGTTCGCGAATCAGTGTGAACTCACCTTGACCTAATTGCCCTTGTGAACGGTAAATCTCGAGCTTTTCACGGGTATCTGCAATATCCAGATTACGCATAGTCAGCTGACCGATGCGATCGGTAGGGCCAAATGCTGCATCTTCTGTGCGCTCCATCGAGAGTTTATCTGGGTGATAACTCAAGTGCGGACCTGAGGTGTTAATGACCGAGTAATCGTCACCGCGACGAAGTCGAAGTGTTACTTCGCCAGTAACTGCAGAAGCTACCCAACGCTGTAGAGATTCTCGAAGCATCAATGATTGCGGATCGAGCCAACGACCTTCATAGAGAAGGCGACCGAGTCTGCGACCTTCAGCGTGATAGTTAGCGATTGTGTCCTCATTATGAATTGCAGATAGCAAGCGCTCATATGCGATAAACAAAAGTGCCATTCCCGGAGCTTCATAAATTCCGCGGCTCTTTGCTTCGATAATTCTATTTTCAATTTGATCTGCCATACCGAGACCATGGCGTCCGCCGATTGCATTGGCTTCATTCATGAGCTCGACAACGTCAGCAAAGTGTTTGCCGTTGAGGGCAACCGGGCGACCTTGTACGTACTCAATCTTTACATCTTCGCTTGAAATTTCAACCGATGCATCCCAGAAACGAACTCCCATAATTGGTTGAACAATTTCGATTGATGCATCAAGATTTTCTAAGTTCTTTGCCTCATGTGTTGCGCCAAGAATATTGGCATCTGTTGAGTAAGCCTTTTCAGTGCTGTCACGATACGGAAGACCATGTGCAACTAACCACTCAGACATTTCCTTGCGGCCACCGAGCTCACGTACGAAATCCGCATCCAACCATGGCTTGTAAATTCGCAGATTGGGATTTGCGAGCAAACCGTAGCGATAGAAACGCTCGATGTCATTGCCCTTATATGTCGATCCATCGCCCCAAATATCGACCTTGTCAGAGAGCATCGCACGGACAAGTAGCGTGCCTGTTACTGCGCGGCCGAGTGGAGTCGTATTGAAGTACTGCTTTCCACCCGAACGAATATGGAATGCTCCACATGCAATTGCGGCAAGACCTTCTTCTACAAGTGATTGCTTACAATCGACAAGACGTGAAATTTCTGCGCCATATTCTTTTGCGCGCACTGGAACAGAATCAATATCTGGCTCGTCATATTGGCCAAGATCTGCTGTGTAGGTGCAAGGGACTGCGCCTTTATCTCGCATCCATGCAACTGCCACCGACGTATCAAGACCACCAGAGAAGGCGATTCCGACTTTTTCTCCAATAGGTAGGGATGCAAGTACCTTAGACATAGCCGTTAGTCTAATGGTTAAGCAGTCGTGCTAGCGCAGGCTTTACCTTCCATGCGGAAATCATCTCCTCGTACCGGCTCTCTTCTATCGCTTCAACGGGCGCACCAGTCTTAACTGCTCGAATCATGAGATTTCTCGGTGTATGTTCGCCACCGACAAATTCAATAGCCTCAACACGATATCCACGGAGTTTGAGTATCTGCATTCGTAATGAATCCGTCAGCAAATCAGCAAGTCTTTCTCGCATGATTCCGTAGCGGGTAATCAATGACCATGGCTCGGGAGACTGCGTTAATTGAGATTGAATATCGTGGTGACAGCACGGAGCAATCATCATTAACTTGGCATCAGATTTCACAGCCCATGCAATCGCATCATCGGTTGCAGTATCACAAGCATGAAGTGCAATTGCGATATCGGCTTGGTTCACAGTGGTCTCAGCAATTTCCTCAGCGCTAAATTCAATGCTATCTGTGATCCCAAGCTTCTTGGCGATTTCATTATTTCGATCACGTGATGTTGCGCGAATATCGATTCCAATCACTTTCACATCCATGCCTATACGTCGCAAGTATTGATGCGCGGCAAAAGTTAGATAGGCATGACCGCATCCTAAATCTACGATTATCAGAGGGTTGGAATTACTTGGTTGATGTATATGCCCAGCTTCGATTGCATTGCTCAGAGTCGGTGCGAGCAACCGTAGGAACTCCTCAACTTGGCGATACTTATCGCTCTTACTTGGTTTAATCTGTCCTGATGCGTCACTGATCCCCACTTCACGTAAGAAAGGATCCGCAGCATCCAATAATCGATCTTTTTTTCTATCGTGTGCGAGATCGGTAACACCTGTCCCTTGGGTGATTGAAATAAGCGGCTCATCCTTCTTTGTGATGCGCAAGGAGAAACTTTCATCAAAACCCTCAATTAAGACATTGGCATATCCTGAATGAATAAATTCCAGGAATGGAAGTTCTTTCGGAAGGTAATTCTTAGTTGTGACAGCTCGACCATCGCTCGTACTGACTTGAAAATGTAGCGTCTCCTTGATTAATACAGGTCGTATATCAATGCGTTCGGTTAGAGTCTGCATATTTCTTCTGCGCCCCGAAAGAACAACGCGACTAATCGTCTCTGGTTTCTTGAAATATTGAAGTGCCTGGGAAAAAGCCTCTTCAAGTGAGATACGCGCCACTGGTGACATAGTGGCTAAATTACCGCAGATCCTGCAAGTGTTAGGCTGTGGGCATGACGCAGGTTGCAACAATTTCCACCACGAACTGGATAATCACCATCATTGCTCTGCTGATAATCATCGGTCTCGATTTTGCGTGGGCGGTTTCGCGTCGTGAAAAAGAGACGTCAATGCGAGAGGCGACAGCCTGGAGCGTTTTCTATGTATCTCTAGCGGTAGCGTTCGGACTCTTTCTTAGTCAGTGGCTTACGTCAAGAGAGCAACAAGAATTCTTTGCTGGCTGGCTCACTGAATACTCCCTCTCCTTCGATAATCTCTTTGTCTTTGTACTTATTCTGACTCGATTAAAGATTGATAAGCAAAAGCAGCAACTAGCACTTCTGATCGGAATTTTGATCGCACTCGTGCTGCGCATTATTGCAATCACTCTCGGCAAGGCAGCAATTGAGAGATTTGAGTGGGTCTTCTTTATCTTCGGTGCTTTCCTTATCTATACCGCGGTCTCACTCTTTACCGAGAGCTCGCATAAAGATGCCAAAGAAAAGAAGGATAGTAAACTGGTCCATTTCTTACAGCGTAAAGGACTACGCCCATTTACTATCGCCCTACTGGCTTTAGGGTTAACAGATCTGCTATTTGCACTTGATTCAATCCCTGCAATTTTTGGATTAACTGAGAATGTCTATCTCGTGATTACGGCAAACATTTTTGCTCTTATGGGACTTCGACAGCTCTACTTCCTCATCGGTGGTCTGATGAGTCGTCTTGTATACATTGGAAAAGGATTGTCAGCAGTTCTAGCGTTTATCGGATTCAAATTACTCTTCCACGCTTTTCACGCTGTTGGCGTTCATGAAGTTGGCGGCTGGCACATTCCAGAAGTGACGATTACGCAAAGTTTGATTGTCATCGTCTCCTGCATCGGTCTTGCGACAATTGCAAGCTTGATCAGCACCCGCGAGAAGAGTTCTAAAGGGTAACTTCGACAGCTAAGCCACCAAGTGCACTTTTGCGCAAAGCGAGTGTTCCTTTGTGTTCATAAACAATGGCGGCAATGATCGAAAGCCCTAGACCAGACCCTCCCGTCTCTCTTGATCGAGCACTATCAAATCGATTAAGCAATTCAATTCCGTCTCGATAGGAAGTCGTAGGCAATCCAGGGCCCCCGTCTGCAAAGATCATCAATAACTTCTTTCCGTTGCGCTTGAGTTGTATCTGTACCGGAGCATCTACAGGAGTGTGTCTAGCGATATTGTTAAGGATGTTCTGTATCAGGCGGCGCAGATGATCGACAGAACCCAAGAAAGTAATTTCATCTTCAATGTCGAAGCTAACCAAACGCTCGGGGTGGAGCATCGCAAAATCTCGAGAGAATGATGTAAGAAGCTCAGAAAGGTCTACTTCCTCTCGTACTGGCACAGAAGTCTCGCCAAGTTCAGCTAGCAGTAAGAGATCATGGATGAGGTTCTCCATTCGCACTATCTCTGAATCAACACGGTCGAATGCTCGCTGTCGATCACTTTCTGCTGAAATTTGTCCCTTAGCCAACATCTCGGAATAGCCTTTAATAACCGTCAGTGGCGTGCGTAATTCGTGAGAAGCATCAGCTAGGAATCGTTGCATTCGCGCGAGTGAATCAGCCTGCAATTTTCGATTATTTCTTCGAATCAGCAGGTATGAGAATGCAATAGCAACTACATCAGCTAAGAATGTAAATAGAACTAATCTTTTTTGATTCTCGACAAAAGTATCATTTGTAGCCTTCAATGAATCCGCAATAAGCAAACGATCGCCACCCGAGATATTGAGACCGACCAGTCGGTATCCCTCGCCGATATCTACAGTTACCGCTCTTTGAAGAGACTTACTAATTACTGATTCATTTGGGGGGTCGCGTAAATCGAGCTGTGACTCATTAATAATGGTGAGTTCCCCACTTGCGGAGACAAGTGCGATCGTTACATTGAAATCTTGTTCTGCGGCGCTATCTAGTGCTGCGCTCACAGGAGCGTCAGAGTTCTGACGAACAGAGGCAGCAATCGTGTTTAGTTGCGAATCAATGACTTCGATCTGAGAATTTTTAACTGAAATAGTTGCGAATCCACCAATCAGGAGTGAGAGCGCACTCGTGATAACTGCACTTGCAAATAAGTACCGAAGACTTTTTTGCTTCACTATTTCTTTGGCTCCTGGATCACAAATCCGACGCCTCGGATAGTCTTAATACCCTCAAAGCCATCTCGGTGTAGTTTTTTGCGAAGGTAAGAAATGTAGGTATCGACTACAGTGCTTTCGGATTCAAAGGTAATCCCCCACACATCATCAAGGAGAACACTTTTTGAAAGCACTCTGTTCCTATTTTCAATCAATACCTGAATTAATCGATATTCCGTCGGGGATAGATCAATGATCTCATCATTGAAAGTCACAGTATGAGTAGAATCATTGATCGAGATTGGACCACATTTGAGGGCTGTATTTGTAGCTCCTGTAATTTGCGAACGCCTCAAAATGGCCTTAAGTCGAAGTACAAGTTCCTCTAGTCCGAAAGGTTTGACAACATAGTCATCAGCCCCAAGAGTTAAACCTCTAGTTACATCGACTCGATCAGCACGCGCGCTCAACATGAGAACCGGTACCTCATTTCCACTTTTGCGCAGACGCTCGACCAGTTCAAATCCATCCATCAGCGGCATATTGATATCAATAATCATGATGTCAGGTGTGTAGCTACGCAGAGCGGTGAGTGCGCTCATTCCATCGTTTGCGACGTGAGTTTCAAATCCGGCCAACTTCAAAGCGTCTTTGAGTAATTCGCGAACACCTGCCTCATCATCGACGATCAGGATCTTAATCGGCTGCGCATCGAGTGAAGTCATACCCCTAGCCTTACAGGTCTGGAGCGACTTTTCCACCTCCGCGTTGACCATGCCAGCGAGTCGAAAGGAGATTCACAGAGTCTTCACAAAGTCGACTGGCATCCTTGCCATAGATAGGAAAGGGGTGCGTTGGTGAATAAAAGAACTATTAGTTCATTCGTGATTGCGATCGTGATTACATCTATCTGCGCCTCTGCTTCCCCCGCGCGCGCTGATCTCAAACCCACGCCTACTCCGATTTCCTCACTCTCACCCGTTGCACAATACGAAGCAGCTTTACAACAATACAAGGTTGAGATGAAGATGTATCTGGAAGCGCGCGCTCTTCGCGAACAACAACTGCGAGAGATTCTTAACGATTTTAATCGCGCGTTGCGCAAAGCTACTGAAGACGCACGAATTGCAGGTAAGAGCGCGGGAAGTAAGGCGACACTTGCATCGGCAAGAGCGGCAGCTGCAACAGCTCGAGATGAGGCAGTTGCACTTCTTGGACCTGAGCCTGTAGCTCCAACTCCACCGATTAAGCCAATGAGGGATGCAAAAATTTCGGCACCAGGACAAAAACCTGGAAAGAAGAATTAACAGCTACCAGATAGAAGTTGGAAGTAAATACATTACAGCTGTGCCCGCCGCTGCATAGATGAGTGCTTGTAGCAAGATTGAAATCGCAGTCATACGATCAGCACGCTTTGCAGATTTATCAGAGACTCGTGACAGCTGACCGAGTTTTCCAAAATTAAATGTACCCATAAAGCCATATGCGAGACAGAACTTCTTTCGTGATTGCACCCAACCAATACTGGCAACCATCAAGGGAAAGAAAAGCCCTAGTCGCGCGCCACGCGGTGCATCGATTCCAAAAAGGGAGATGGAAGAAGTAATGAAGAGTAAAAATCCAACGGCTGCAACAAATTGGCGACGTCGAATTTCACCAGTTCCGATATTGCAAGTGCCTGGAATGTATTCGCTACTCATTTATGCTTCTTCGAGTTCAGAATCATCCAACTCGTCTTCATCAAGCCAAGCCTCAGCTGGTTGATCATCTTGACGTTCAACCCATGAAAGAAAAGATGCGACACCTTTAAATGCCAAGGCAATTACAGCAAGCCCGGCGAGGATTCGTCGAAGGATTTTCATGCCTTAAATTTACCCTTCTTTCTCCCAAATTGCCTTCCTCCGACTTAAATGGCAGAGAGAGCCTTTTGGATATCCTCCCAAAGGTCTTCAACATCTTCGCAGCCAACAGATAACCGAATGAGAGTTTCAGGAACTGAAGGGCTCTCAATCGGCCAGCGGCGGCGGCGCTCCCAAAGAGATTCAACTCCACCAAGACTGGTTGCGTGAGTAATGATTGACGAACTGTCGCAGACTCGATCTGCATCTGCGCCGCTACCAATTACTTCGAAGGAGAGAACTGCGCCGTACGTGGCCATAAACTTCTTTGCGCGTTCGTGCTGCGAATCAGTGACTAGACCTGGGTAGCGAACCCGCGAAACTTTAGGATGGCTGTTCAAGCGTTCGGCCAACACGTGAGCGCTCTTACATGATTGAGCAAATCTAAGGGCGAAGGTGCGAATTCCGCGAAGGGCCAGCCACGCCTCGAATGGACCGGCGATCGATCCATTAAATTTACGAGCGTTTTCGAGTGAGGTAAAGAGTTCGGCGCTATTAGTGGAGAGGGAGCCCATGAGGAGATCGCTATGGCCGGCAAGGAATTTAGTTACAGAATTCATGACAACGTCTGCTCCCATTTCAAGTGGACGCTGTGTCAAAGCAGTAGCAAAGGTGTTATCAACCATGACAAGAATTCCTGCAGCCTTAGCAGCAGAAATCAACTGAGGCAGCTCTGCAACATCCAGGCAAGGATTTGTCGGTGACTCTAGCCAGAGCAAATCTGCACCAGGAAGTTGAGCCAAAACTTCGTCTGTCTTGGAAACATCAACGAGCGAAGCTTTAAGGCGGCCACTCTGACCATATTGATTAAGAAGAGTCATCACACCGCTATAGCCTTCATGCGAGGCGACGATACGAGCGCCCCAAGGAAGAATTGAAAAAGCTGCAGTGATTGCAGCCATTCCTGAAGAGAAAATAAGTGAGCGGCCGCCTTCGAGTGCACTGATTGCAGATTCTGTTGCGCTCCACGTTTCGTTTCCGTAGCGACCATAACCAATTGGACCACCTGCAGTAAAAGTACTATTCAGAGAGATCGGAGCATTGAGTGCGCTATCGCCTGAGCGAGGAGGACGCCCTGAGGTAATTGCTCTCGTTGCGGGTTTTTGCTTCGATGAATCGTGGCTCATGGTGCAAGCCTAATGCAGACTATCGGCGAGAGAGAACTGACGCTGCAGCATTATGCCCGGCAATACCACTCACGCCTCCCCCGCGCCGCGCGCCTGCTCCTGCAATAAAGATGTGTGGGTCGTCAGTTTCACAACCCCACTGCGGGGAATTAGTGGCTTCATGATCTTCAATAAATGGGAAATCAAGATCTCGATGAAAAATATTTCCTCGAGGCAATCCAATCGCTGCTTCTAGATCAAGAGGAGATTTTGCCTCGAGTGCAAATGTGCCATCTGAATTTCTTGCGAGAACACTTTCAATCGGATCTTCTAAATACTCGTTGAGGCTGGCGAGTGCACTAGCTACTGCATGATCTCGAGACTTTTCTGGGTTGGCATCAAAGAGCGATGCATCGGTATGTAAACCAAAAAGTGTGAGGGTGTGATATCCCTGGCGAGCCAATTCTGGAGAGAGGATGCTTGGATCGGTAAGAGTGTGACAGTACATCTCAAGTGGAAGTCGATCTGGCATTTTTCCACTTGCCGCAATTTGATAAGTCTGATTGAGGTGCGAGTAACTCTCATTGATATGGAATGTGCCAGCAAATGCAGTGCGTGGATCAACACCAGATTTCAATCGCGGCAAGCGAGTAAGAAGCATATTCATTTTGATCTGCGAACCCTGCAAGGATTTTGGTGGCTCTTGCCCACGTAGTTTCGCTAAAGACTGTGGTGCTGCGGCAAAGAGCAGATCGGTGGCCGCAAACGTTCGACCATCAGCCGTTGAGATTTTTACCTCGGCTCCACTGCTCTCAATGCTCGCGACCCGAGAATTAAGTTGAATTTCAACTCCATGGCCACGGGCGATTCGCTCAAGTTCGGTGACAAGTGCACCCATACCTCCGCGTGGAACCTTCCATTGACCAACACCGTTACCTATCAAGTGATAGAGAAAACAGATATTTGCTTGAATATTCATGGAATCAATAAATGTCCCAATGAGCGCATCGGTGAGTACGACACCACGGACTAGATCATTTGTAAATCGATCTTCAATGACTTCACCAATGGGACGCTCAATCATGTATTCCCAGACAGAATCCATCCCCACAGCCGCACGCATCTGCGAACGTGTCATCAGTGGCTTAAGCATGGATGGTGCTGAACGAGCTGCAAATTCTGCAATCTCAGCGTAAAACTCTTGCCATACAGCTCCTTCTGTATCTGAACCAGTGAGTCTGGCAAAAGAATCAGCAGTCTCCTGATTCCAATTCATAGAGACGCAAAGGCCGTCATGCTCGCCATCTCGTTCGTATGGTGTGTATGAAGAGACTTCGCGACCGAGAGTTTCAAAGTTAATACCCAGATCGCTGACGATCTGATCGGGAAGAAGGGCTACCAAATATGAATAACGAGAAAGGCGTGCATCAAATTCTGGAAATGCGCGAACGCTAGCAGTTGCCCCGCCAAGTTCGGCAGCTCCTTCAAGCAGGAGTACTTTCTTCCCAGCTTTAGCTAAGTACGACGCGGCAACGAGCCCGTTATGTCCCCCGCCTACAACGATTACGTCGTAGACATTAGCCACGAAGTCCCCGTGCCATCTGGGTTATTGCTTGAGTAATAATTTCTGGACTTGTTGCAAAGTTCATTCGCGCAAATTGTCCCCACTGCGCTCCGTATATGTGGCCCGCGTTAAATGCAACGTTGGTTTTTTCAAGTATAACTGCCGTTGGTTGATCGCCTAAGTTAAGTGCCGAGAGATCAAACCATGCCAGGTATGAATGCTGAGGTAGGTTGTAGATCACTTCAGGTAAGTGTTCTGCAATCAGCGTCGCGATGAGATGGCGATTGTGGTCGAGCTGTTCGATGACAGTATCGAGCCAAGGAACACACTTGTCGAAAGCAACAGATGTTGCGAAGGCGCCCAAGAGTGATGCGCGATAGTGAAGAGCAGGTGGAAGTGCATTGAGTTTTTCGTGCATCGCTTTACCGCCTGAGACAATAATCGCGCACTTGAGCCCTGCAATATTCCAACCTTTACTTGCCGCCGTTACGACAACGCAGTGGTTTTCTGCTTCTTCGCCTAAGGTAAGAATTGGAACAAATGGATGTCCGGCATATTCAAGGGGTGAATGGATCTCATCACTGATGATGATGACGTTGTATTTAGCAGCCAGTGCTACAAATTTGGTTAGCTCTTCACGTGTATATACACGACCGTTTGGATTGTGAGGTGAGCAGAGAAGATGAATTTTGATTCCACTGCTGTACGCCTTCTCAATACCCTCCCAATCAATACTCCACGCAAGTGAAACATCATCCGATGGCTTATGAATAAATGGGACGTCTATAGACTTCACTTTGGTCTCATTGATCCATGTATAGAAATTCTGATAGACCGGTGAGCTGATTAGTATGCTATCTCCAGGATTTGTGAAGACGCGAAGGATTTCAACGACGCCGACTCCTACATCAGTTGCTGCGCGAACGTGAGTTGGATCGACTGTCCACTTCCAGCGCGTGGCCGCAAATGCTGCAAACGAAGCTCCAAGTTCAGGAATTGGGCCGAGGTAACCCATATCTGAGTTATCGACCATTGTGTGGAGAAATTCTCGAATCGGAGCTGCTACTGGAAAATCCATCTCCGCGACTGGAAGAGGAATTACATCAGGGGCGAAGGCGCGCCATTTCTCGCTGTGATGAGTGGCAAGCTCAGCAAGTGTGGGCGCTTTGATATCAATCGTGCTCATGGTGCGAGTATTCCACTAAGAATGCTCGGGGGCTAGACGTTTTGTCGAGTTTCGAACCACAAGTGTGGTTGGAACAATGAGAGGAATTGGTTCTTTTTGGGGTTTGCGAAGGCGCTCCATAATCGACCATGCAGCCATCTCACCCATAAGTTGCACTGGTTGTTCGATTGTCGTCAATTCTGAAAATTCAGACATCTCGTGTCCATCAAAACCAATAATCGAAATATCGTCTGGGCATTTGAGGCCGTGACGACGTATTGCTTGCATCACGCCAAAAGCCATCTCATCGGATTCACAAAAAATTGCTGTTGGACGATTTGGACGTGCAAGAAGATCATCCATGGCACGAGCTGCGGTGTGCATAGTAAATCCTCCGTGAACTTCGCGAGATGGGTCCCATTCAAGTCCATTTTCAACTAACGCTTGAAGAAAACCTTTACGTCGATCCTGTGGAACACTGAAATTAAATGGATCATCAGGGTGGCCAGACATTAGTGCGATGTTTCGATGTCCTTGATTAACTAAATGTTGCGTCGCAGTACGGGCAGCTGCAACGTCATCAATTGCAACACTTGCACAATCTTTATGATGCATTCCTACCAAAGCTACTGGAATGCCAAGGCTAAGCATTGACTCAAACTCTTCCTCGGTTGGTGGAAGGCTAATCACAATTAAGGCATCGACGCGACCTTTAAGAAGCTGGTGCTGAAAAAGTCGCTCTCGCCCTTTCATCTGGCTAAAGTTGTAGAGAAGGAGATCAAGTCCTGCTTCTCGAAGTGCTTGTTCGGCACCGCTAATTACCTGAGCGAAGTACCAACGAGAAATATATGGCGCGACAATTCCTACGCTATTTGTTCGATGTTGCGTTGATTTATGTGAATCCGTTTCGATGGGGTAACCGAGCGATTCTGCGGCGTCGATAATTTTCTTACGCGTCTCGGGATTGACGTGGTGAAGGCCGCGAAGTGCTCGCGATACGGTGGCGATCGAGACGCCGGAGAGGGCTGCAATCTCTTTAATTCCTGCCACAAGACGCCCCTAGCTGAATCGTTCGGCTGATACCTTCGGTTGCTCGTCGACGGCGACTGTAAAAAACTGCAACAACTGTAAAAGTATCGCCAGATTCTGCAAATATCAAGAGGCGAGCGCTATGCGGGGAAGGCAACCCCTGTGCTTGAGTGGCAGTCATAGCCGTTTGGGTTCTTCGCTAGATATTTCTGATGGTATTCCTCAGCAAAGAAATACTCCATGCCTGATGCGCTCTTAATCTCTGTGACAATCTGATCAAGACCAGCGGAAGCGAGTGCGCCCTGATAGCGATCACGAGATGCGAGCGCTGTCGCCATCTGTTGATCACTTGCGGTGTAGATGGCGCTTCGATATTGGGTACCGATATCCCCACCTTGAGCATTAAGTGATGTCGGATCATGCATCACCCAAAACTCTTCAAGTAAACGGCTGTAAGAAATCAACGAAGGATCAAAGGTGACAGCAACCATTTCAGCATGACCGGTTGTACCTGTGCAGACCTGCTCGTAACTCGGTGAGGATGTGGTTCCACCCATATAGCCCACTGATGTCTCGATAACCCCATCGAGCATCCAGAATCTACGCTCGGCTCCCCAGAAACAGCCGGTAGCAAAATATGCGATCTCTTGTTTTGCGCTCATGGCTGAAGTCTTTCATGATTGATGAGAACTTTCATCACGTAAACTAGCCATACCTGCGCCCCCGTAGCTCAGGGGATAGAGCACCGCCCTCCGGAGGCGGGTGCACAGGTTCGATTCCTGTCGGGGGCACCACTCTCGTAACTGTTAACGCGATCTATATCACCCTGAAATGCGAAATCTTTCTCGCTACCTTCTTGTTTAAGAGAGTAATACGCGAGAGAATATGAGTTCCGCCAGATGAACATTGAACATATGGCAGCGCGCATGTGCAGAGGAGAGATCATGGATTGGCGTCATCAGTCAGCATGCCGCGATGAAGACCCTGAACTCTTCTTCCCAGTTGGCAATACAGGTCCTGCAATTACCCAGATCGAAGAGGCGAAGAAGGTTTGTAACCGTTGCAGCGTGCGCGAGGCTTGTCTCTCCTGGGCCCTTGAAAGTGGTCAGGATGCCGGAGTATGGGGCGGACTTTCAGAAGATGAACGTCGCGCACTTAAGCGTCGCGCAGCTCGAAACCGTGCTCGCTCCATGGAGCCACATAATTAATCTCCCAAACTATCTGCCCTAGATTGGGAAGGTAAGTCGGGCAGTTGTTCCACGTTCTGTTGACTCCAACACTAATTGACCTTTGAGTTCATTCTCGGTCAACGTCCGCACAATTTGAAGACCTAAATTTGATGATGTTGTGAGATCAAAACCTTCGGGTAGCCCGACTCCATTATCGATGATTGAAATATGGGCGCTACTTGCACTTCGTTCGAGAAGAATCTCAAGTGAACTTCCGCCATGCTCCAATCCATGTTCTAAGGCATTGTGGATGAGCTCAGTGACAACCAAGGACAATGGGGTCGCGATCGCCGGATCAAGTGAACCTAACTGACCGCTTCGAGTAATGACTAGTTCATTCATGCGCGAACTCAAATCTAGGGAATGCGAAACAAGGCGATCAAGAACGTCATCAAAGGCAACAGATGCATCGGTACCAGATGAAAGTGTTTCGTGCACTAGAGCGATGGATGCAATGCGGCGAACAGCCTCGTTGAGGGCGGCGCTAGCGGCCGGATCATCGATACGTCGAGCCTGTAAGCGAAGAAGTGCTGACACTGTCTGCAGATTATTCTTCACGCGATGGTGAATTTCGCGAATAGTCGCATCCTTTGTGACGAGTTCTCGTTCACGGCGTCTGAGTTCTGTCACATTCTGCAAAAGGACTAATGCTCCGATTCGGTCACTTCCCTGAATCAGTGGCAGAACAAGAAGTTCGATGGTTCCACCACTATTTTCCATCTCCACTCGCCTCATGACGCGACCTGAGAGTTGCACACGTAAGGCTTCCTCATGCGCTTGACTTTGAGGAGATGCAATTTGTTCGGCAACTTCTGCCAATACCTGTCCTTCGAGAGCGCTATTCCAACTCATTCGGCCAAAGGCTGATCGTGCGTTTGGGCTTGCATACGTGATTACACCATTGATGTCTATACGAAGTAATCCATCTCCAACTCGTGGCGCTGGATCAAAAAAAGTATTTGCATGTTCGTATGGAAAATTACCTTCTGCTGCCATGCGATAGAGCTGATGAGCGATTTCACGATAATTTAATTCTAAGCGAGAAGGTTGACGCATCAGTTCTGAATCTCGATGTCGAGAAATCACTGCAATGACTTCGCCCTCATAGAGAACAGGTGTTGTCTCTTCTTTGATGAGCAGATCGCCAACTTTTTCAGGAACCGTATCGCGAATAATTTCAGCGCTCGATAGTGCTTGATCGATATGCGGGCGCTGACCCCAGCCAATCTCTTCACCTAATACATCGTGAGCAAAGACGGTAGCAGCCGTCATCGGACGGATATGGGCAATAGCTACATATCCTGTTGGCCAACTCTTCATATCTTTGCGAAGTGGAACCCACAAAATAAGGTCTGCAAATGAAAGGTCGGAAAGTAATTGCCAATCTGCAACGAGTTCTCGTAGGCGATAAATTTGCGACGGAGTCAGCGGGCTCCTACCCTGAATAAATTCCTCGATTGTCGGCATTACATTCTCCAGCTGGGCAACATGGAGTTAACTTCTTGAATAGCGAACCAGGTGAGATCCTCACCGTCTGGTGAGACTAGAAATATACAAGCAACCCAATCAAGGAGAACTGGTGCATCAATTGCGATGCTATCTGCACCCACTTCTGAGATTACTGAATCGGGAATCTCGACAGCGAGGACATATCCTTGTCCATCTTCGCGCAGCTCAAGAGATTCTTCGGCAGCTAACATTGAGAGCATGAATTCGTGCTCTTCTTCACCAAGTTCTGAATGAGTTGTGACAAATTCTGATGTCGCTGCAAAGAGAGCGGGAATTGAAACAGAGGCGTTCGTTACAAGAGCCTCGAGCTCATCAAGTGAAACACCTACATACCCACGCATATTGCTAAGGGTACAAGGTGAGGGCCTATTGAGTAAGTTCGAGCGCTAGCGCTGCCAGTGACCGTCTGAGTGAGCCTCTTGAATTACTCTCAATCAGAATTGAGCGATCTTCGGCAGCAGAGCTGATATTTCTGAAATCGAGAGGAAGTATTCGTAGTGCATGAGGTTGTGTTGGCGATACAACAGATAGAAATTTCGCTTCTTGCTCATCACCTTTTTTCCCGGGAGTTCGCTGTGTTAGGAGATGAGTAATTCGACCACGAATGGTCATGTGAGGTAGAGATGCAGTGATCTCACGGAGTGCTCGTGAACTCACCACGCGAGGTGAAGACAGAATCCATAGATCATCAGCTGCTTCCATGACCCATGCTGAAAAGACGCTCTCCCATCTGCGATCTAGTGAGGAGAGTTCGGAATAAGTAATGAGGCCGAGATCGATGAAGATGTAATCACTACTTTGACTCGCATTAAGTATCAGCTCGATTGCACCGGAGGCATTCTCTCGAGTAATTTCAAAGATTTGCAAAGCAGGACTGACTTCTCTGAGAACATCTTTATTTGCATGCCGCTCCCCCAAAATAGTTGCGATCGCGGGCATCTGATGATGCGCATCAACTATGAGGACTCGTTTCCCAATAAGTGTGAGTTCTATTGCAAGATTGAGAACGGTTAAGGTCACTCCCTCACCATGATTGACCCCCGCCAGAGCGATGATCTTGCAACGTGACGAGGCTTGATGGGTCTCAGTTAATCTCATCATCGGAGCCCGATGCGGCGAGCGAATCATCGCCAATAGTTCAATCTCATCTCTCGGCTTAGCAATGAGCCCATCTCTGCCCTCACTCTGATCAGAGGCAAGAAAACCTATCGTGCGTTCTAGATACGGTGAGAGTTTTCCAAGAGTCTTTGAATCAATCTCTGACATATCGCTGGAGTAAATCAAAAGTGGCTTACTCCCAGTAGATGTCCGAAGAAACTCTTGTAGCGACTCCACATCCAGAGCACGGAAGATCACATTCCATCCATGTGAGAACAGTGTTCCAGCGACCATCGCCTCAAACTCTGGGTCCTTTATTGCTGTTATAACATTGATATCAGCCATTTGATTTAACAATTACCAATCTTCCATTTGAGGTACCAGCAAGTAATCTTTCAACTTGTGAACTGTCAACTGAGACCGTGATGGCCATACCGTTCCCAAAGTTTGAACTCTTACGATCAATTGAACGAAGAAATACCCCTGTCAGCAATAATTCTGGAGTACTTAGACTTTGAGAGTCTTGCGGTTCTGGTACCCAATAGATACTTACAGGCTCTCCGACTTCAATTGTCTTTGGAATATCTGAGGTTGCGACATTGAGCGGAACCTGTTCTGCGTCGAACTCTTGGATATCTTCCGTAACTGCTGTAATTGCAATGAATTCACCGGCTGCGATGTATCGAGTGGTGGTGGAACCAATTGGCGAGAGAGCCTCAGGAAGGTAAAGATCTTGATTATCAACAAGGGAAGCATCGATAAGCTCTAAATCACTTGAAGTTAAAAGAGAGCCTGCGGCAACAGGATGCGAAAGTACCCAGTAAGACGAGCTGCGGTTAGAGAGAGCTGCGAATGCAAAGGAGGAGAGCAGGGCAGCAAAGAAGAGAACTCCTGCCACTATCACTCGAGGAGATTTAAGTGGGATAGATGAAGAGAGTTGATGTGATGAGCGTGCTTGATGTGACATAAGGGTGGAGCAAACGCTATCTCTGCATTCACTGCGACAGTCTGTGCACAGTCAACCTTTAGGTTGAGAAAAAACCAACCTTGAAGCCGATGGATCACGCAGTCTTGATGGCAATGCTGACGCAATGACAACTAACTCACGCTCGTACTACACGCTTACTTCAAGTAGTGAAGATCAGGCACTATGGAGTCATCCCATTCTCGATCTCTATCCAGACTCTCCACGATTTCTGCCGCTTGCACCGCTTCCTACTCAAAAAGCGAAGCTCTACCTAGTCCCCTCACACTTTGGAGAAGATTTTGATGGTGATGATTGCCCAGAACCAACTTCCGCGAGCGACCTACCTGAGCTACATACTTGGACCATGACATTTGTCGTAGCCCTACTTGAGATCTGGGCTGGAAGACGTCAACCCGCACAGTTAATGTCTCGTTGTCACCGAATCATTTACAGCGAGCTGATTAGAAAGACCGGATCACAGAAAGAGGTGGGCAGGGTCAGAACAATTCATCAGAGTGAGCCACTCGATGGAATCTGCGAATCCACGATCACAGTTCGTTTTGGCGAAAGGATGCGCGCCATCGTCATTCGATTTGAAGGCGTTGATGGACGATGGCTATGCACCGAATTGGATTTGCTTTAAAGGTTAAGCAGCACCATGACAACGCTTGTACTTCTTACCTGAACCACAAGGGCAAGGAGCATTGCGCGTAACTTCATTCTTTGTGACAACTCCAGTTTCATCTGCAGCTGTGTAAGAGAGAGCGCTGACTTGAGCGGGTTTAGCCTCAATTGATGGAGCGGAAACTTTTTTTCCATCCTCAACAGTTACCTGAACATTAAAGACAAGGCTTGCGAGTTCTTCTTTTATTGCATCCATCATCGCTGAAAAGAGTTCATAACCCTCGCGTTGGTATTCAACGAGTGGATCACGCTGAGCCATTGCTCGAAGTCCGATTCCTTCTTGGAGATAGTCCATCTCATAAAGGTGCTCACGCCATTTGCGGTCAAGAACTGAAAGGAGCACCTTGCGTTCGAGTTCGCGCATGACTTCAGCGCCAAGTTCTCCTTCGCGTTTTACATAGGCAGCTTCAGCATCTTCAATAATTCGAGATGATAAGAAATCGGCATCTAACCCGCCAATTGATCCAACTTCAGAGATGAGGTCATCTTTACTCATTGAAATTGGATAAATCAGACGAAGAGCGGTCCAAAGTTTTTCTAGATCCCAATCTTCAGCGAATCCTTCAGCTGTCTCTGCATCTACATATGCCTGAATAGTATCTGCCAAGAATTGGCCCACTTGAGTTGAAATATCTTCGCCTTCGAGTACTAAACGTCTCTCACCATAAATAACTCCGCGTTGGCGATTCATTACATCGTCATACTTAAGAACATTCTTTCGGATCTCAAAGTTCTGCGCCTCAACCTGTGTCTGGGCAGATCTGATTGCATTGCTCACCATTTTAGATTCGATGGGTGCATCGTCTGGAAGTCCTGCAGCAGATAAAAAGCGCTCAACCATTCCTGAGTTAAATCGACGCATCAAATCATCTTGAAGTGAAAGATAGAAGCGTGACTCACCTGGATCACCTTGACGGCCTGATCGACCTCGCAGCTGGTTATCAATGCGTCGTGACTCATGGCGTTCTGTTCCCAGAACGTAAAGCCCACCTAGCGAAACAACTTCGTCATGTCCTGTCGCGACTGCAGCTTTCTGTTTTGCCAACTCGCCAGGCCAGGCTGCTTCATACTCAGCCGCATTATCTACTGGTGAAATTCCACGCCGCTGTAATTCAAAGTCAGCCATGAATTCAGGATTGCCGCCGAGCATAATGTCGGTACCGCGACCTGCCATGTTTGTGGCAACGGTAACCGCACCCTTGACACCAGCGCGAGCGATGATCATCGCTTCAC
>Ga0214921_10000928_pt1 | contig 51736 bp, 44 predicted proteins | sample LL1505_MetaG_FD_177992 | JGI IMG/M metagenome (GOLD analysis project Ga0214921, IMG submission 177992) | Freshwater microbial communities from Lake Lanier, Atlanta, Georgia, United States - LL-1505 | ecosystem: Environmental > Aquatic > Freshwater > Lake | place: USA: Georgia | collected... | reverse complement strand
GATGCACAATCAGACAAACCCCCGTACGCAATTGTTATTCCACCACCAAATGTCACTGGTGTTCTGCATATTGGTCACGCACTAGATCACACATTGCAAGATGTACTCATTCGCATGAAGCGAATGAAAGGTTTTGAAGCTCTCTGGTTACCAGGCATGGACCACGCAGGTATTGCCACTCAAAATGTTGTCGAAAAACAATTAGCCACTCAAGGTAAATCACGTCACAATCTAGGTCGTGAAGAGTTTGTTAAAAAAGTTTGGGAATGGAAATCCGAATCTGGCGGCGCAATTCTTGGACAGATGAAGAGACTTGGTGACAGTGTTGACTGGTCTCGCGAAGCCTTCACAATGGATGAAAATCTATCTAAAGCAGTTCTAACCATATTTAAGAAACTCTATGATTCCGAACTTATTTATCGCGCGGAAAGAATTATCAACTGGTGCCCACGTTGCTTAACTGCTCTTTCTGATATCGAAGTAGAACATCAAGACATCGATGGTGAGTTTGTACAAATTACTTATGGTGACCCAGGTGAGACGCAAATAAGCATTGCAACTACGCGTCCAGAAACAATGCTTGGCGATGGTGCGGTAGCCGTAAATCCCGATGATCCACGCTATAAAGATTTGGTGGGCAAGCAAGTAAAACTTCCATACGTCAACCGAATGATTCCAATTATTGCTGATGAATTAGTGGATCCAGAGTTTGGAACCGGTGCCGTAAAAGTAACAGCTGCTCATGATCCAAATGACTTTGAGATGGCAATGCGCCATAACGTTCCAATGGTTGTCATTATGAATGAGCACGGAGTTATGTCCGGTACGAATACACAATTTGATGGGATGGATAGATTCGAAGCACGCAAGGCAGTTGTTGAACAACTACGTGTTGATGGTCGAATTGGTTGGGAAAAACGTCCATATTCTCACTCAGTTGGTCACTGCCAACGTTGCGCAACAATTGTCGAACCGCGTTTATCATTGCAGTGGTTCGTAAAAGTTGCACCGCTTGCAAAAGCAGCAGGGGATGCTGTTCGTGATGGTCGCGTAAAAATTGAACCCAAAGAAATGGAACCTCGTTATTTTGAGTGGGTCGATAACATGCACGACTGGTGTATTTCTAGACAATTGTGGTGGGGTCACAGAATTCCTGTTTGGTATGGACCAAATGGCGAAGTAAAAGTTGTTGGTGCAGATGAAAAAGCACCAGATGGCTACACGCAAGATCCAGATGTATTAGATACATGGTTTTCATCTGCACTGTGGCCATTTTCAACTCTAGGTTGGCCAGCAGATAGTGATGATCTCAAGAAGTTTTATCCAACGAGTGTTCTTGTCACCGGTTATGACATTCTTTTCTTCTGGGTTGCACGAATGATGCTTTTTGGTTTGTTTGCCATGGATGGAAAACAACCCTTTCACACGATTGCACTACATGGTTTGGTTCGCGATCAATTTGGAAAGAAGATGTCAAAGAGTCGCGGCAACACAATTGATCCGATTGAGTTTATGGATAAGTACGGAACTGATGCGCTTCGCTTTACATTAGCTCGTGGTGCAAATCCAGGAAAAGATCAAGCACTTGCCGAAGATTGGGTCGGCGGCTCCAGAAACTTTGCGACCAAGTTATGGAATGCAACCCGCTTTGCGATGATCAACGGTGCAACCATTGAAGGTGAACTTCCTGCAGTTACATCACTCAACGGCGTTGATAAGTGGATACTTTCCAGACTCTCCGAAACGATTTCTGAAGTTGATTCACTTCTAGAGTCATACGAGTTTGCGCGTGCATGTGATCGCATTTATCACTTTGCTTGGGATGATCTTTGCGACTGGTATCTCGAGCTTTCAAAAGAAACCTTTGCATCGGGAGATTCCAAAAATACCCAACGAGTATTAGGTCACGTTCTAGATCAACTATTGAGATTGATGCATCCATTTATGCCATTTATTTCCGAAGAGTTATGGACGACATTAACCGCAGGAGAATCACTTGTAATCGCCGATTGGCCACTAGCTAACTCTTCCCACATTGATAAAAATAGTGAAAAAATTATCGCAAGTATTCAAGAGGTTATTACCGAGGTTCGACGCTTTAGAAATGATCAAGGAATAAAAACATCAGCCAAAATTCCTGGTCGCTTCCTCGCACCTGCAGAGTTCGCGCCATATGAAAGTGCTATGCGATTTGTTCTTAAACTTGAAAGTGGAGACTTTACTCCAAGTGCTCAATTGCAAGTAGGTTCTGTAAAAGCAGAATTCGATCTGACGGGCGCAATTGACGTTGCTGCCGAACGCGCACGACTTACAAAAGATTTAGCAACAGCTCAGAAGGATCTTGAAACTGCTAATGTGAAACTCAACAACCAAGGTTTCATGGCTAAGGCTCCTGCAGATGTTGTTGTAGAAATTAAAGAACGATTAGCGAAAACCAGTGCGGATATTGAGCGCATCACTTCACAACTCAACTCATTGCCAGCAAAGTAATTAATGAGCGCAGACGATAACGCCCGCATTGATGCAATAGAGCAAGCACTGCTTGCACGTTGGCCAGAGACTCGAATTTCTCCCACACTCGATCGGATTGCTGCGCTTACCGACATCCTTGGTTCACCTCATCTTACGTATCCAACAATTCACGTAGGTGGAACAAATGGAAAAACAACAACATCTCGAATGATTGATTCGCTCCTTTTCGAAATGGGATTACGCACTGGTCGGTTTACTAGTCCCCATCTAGAGAGTTATCTCGAACGAATCTCAATCAATGGAGCACCTATAGATCCCAAGGCAGCAATATTTGCGTATAACGATGTTGCTCCATATTTGGATTTAATGGATTCAAAATTTGATAATCCAATTTCCTTTTTTGAAGCGATTACTGCGATGGCATTCGTTGCATTTGCTGAGCATCCGGTGGACATCGGAATTATCGAAGTAGGCATGGGTGGGCAATGGGATGCTACAAATGTAGTTGATGCAGATGTTTCAGTAATTATGCCCATTGGTTTAGACCACATGGAATATCTTGGGAATACATTGACAGAGATTGCGCAAACAAAGGCAGGCATCATTAAAGCTGGTGGCTACATTGTGATGGCCGAACAAAAACCAGAATCTGCAAAGGAGTTGTTGCGCAAGGCAGCCGAAGTTGAAGCAGATATTGCTCGTGAAGGTATTGAGTACTCATTAGATTCACGTGCAATAGCAGTTGGTGGTCAGATGATTTCTATCAATGGGTTGAATGAGAAGTACGATGAAATTTTCTTGCCTCTGCATGGTCGACATCAAGCCACAAATGCCGCATCAGCACTTGTTGCCGTAGAAGCATTTTTTGGCGAGCAAGCTCTAGATCCTGACGCAGTTCGAGCGGGATTTGCGAACGTGAAATCTCCGGGGCGTTGCGAAGTAATTCATCGAGATCCGACAGTTATTTTGGACGCTGCACATAATCCGCATGGAGCTCAAGCACTTGCTCAAACTCTGGCTTCTGAATTTACTTTTGATGACACCATTGGGGTTGTTGGCATTTTTGGAGATAAAGATGCACAAGGAATTCTTGAATCTCTCGAACCCGTTCTTAACTCAATAATCGTTACTTCGAGTTCTTCAAACCGTGCAATGCCAGCGAAAGACTTAGAAGAGTTAGCCAGAAAGATATTTGGAGCAGATAGAGTGTTTAGTCAAGAAAACCTAGAAGGTGCCCTTAAACGAGCAATCGATGATGCCAAGCGGCCACTCAGCGATGACAGCGTTGGAATCGTTGTGACTGGGTCGGTAGTAACAGTCGGTGAAGCCCGTTCAATTCTGCGTAGATTATTTTCGAAAGAAGATTAGGATTTATCTATGCGCATGCTGGCTTCTTCAGTTCTTGTAATGGAATCTTTTGTTATGGGCTTTGCCTTGTTGCTCGCAATGAAAGATCACACTTCAAATGTAATTATTATTGGCGCTGTTATTTCACTTTTATGTTTACTCACTCCAGGTTTATTGAAGAAAAAAATTGGCTGGATTCTCGGTTGGGTTTTGCAAATCGCACTTCTTGCCTATGGCTTTGCAGTCACATCCATGTTTCTGGTGGGGGCTATTTTCTTGGGGTTATGGATTGCGGCTATTCTCGTGGGCAAAAAGGGCGAAGCAGCCCGTGCCGCCCTGCTGGCAGCAGGTCCGCCAAATGCCTAATAGACTGCGCGTGTGAGTTCCGAGAAAACCTTAATCCTGATCAAGCCTGATGGCGTTCGCCGTGGTCTTGTCGGTGAAGTTATTTCTAGAATAGAAAAAAAAGGTTATTCAATTACCGCTCTTCGCATGTTGCAAGCAGATCGCGCGCTACTTGAAAAACATTATGCAGAGCACAATGGCAAACCTTTCTACGAACCTCTCCTTGAATTCATGACTTCCGGACCTATCGTTGCGATGATTGCCGAAGGTAATCGAGTTATTGAAGGTTTTCGTTCACTTGCAGGTGCGACTGATCCAACTGTTGCGGCGCCAGGAACAATTCGCGGAGATCTTGCACGTGATCAGGGAACCAAAGTTGTTCAGAATATTGTTCACGGATCTGATTCGCCTGAATCAGCAACTCGTGAAATAGCTATTTTCTTTGAAGGGAAATAAATGAGTAACAAAATGTCATTCATCGGCCGTGATATGGCTGTGGATCTAGGAACTGCTAACACGTTGGTGTATGTGCGCGGTCGTGGCATTGTTCTCAATGAGCCAAGCGTTGTTGCCGTTAATCAAGACACAGGTGGAATTTTGGCCGTAGGGCTTGAGGCAAAGAAAATGATTGGGCGCACACCTGGAAATATCGTTGCTATTCGTCCACTTAAAGATGGTGTGATTGCAGACTTTGATACAACAGAGCGCATGTTGCGTTACTTCATTCAGAAAGTTCACCGCCGTCGTTATTTGGCAAAGCCCCGAATCGTTGTGTGCGTTCCATCAGGTATTACTGGCGTAGAACAGCGCGCTGTCAAAGATGCTGGATATGCAGCAGGAGCACGCAAGGTTTACATCATCGAAGAACCTATGGCTGCAGCAATCGGCGCTGGCCTTCCAATTCACGAACCAACAGGAAACATGGTGGTTGATATTGGTGGCGGTACTACAGAAGTTGCAGTTATTTCACTCGGTGGAATCGTTACTTCATTATCTATTCGTGTTGGTGGAGACGAACTTGATCAATCCATTATTAACTGGGTGAAGCGCGAATTTTCATTACTACTTGGAGAGCGCACTGCAGAAGAAATCAAAATGGCTATCGGTTCGGCTTACCCACTTCCAGGCGAAAATGATGCAGAAATTCGTGGTCGCGACCTCGCAACAGGTCTTCCTAAGACAATCGTTGTATCCGCCGCAGAAATTCGTAAGGCACTCGAAGAACCAGTTAACGCAATCATTAATGCAGTTAAGAGCACTTTAGATAAATGTCCACCAGAGCTCGCAAGTGATCTTATGGATCGCGGAATAGTTCTTACAGGTGGTGGAGCGCTTCTTAAGGGACTAGATGAGCGCTTACGCAAAGAAACTGGAATGCCAATTCACGTTGCAGAGCGCCCGCTCGATGCTGTCGTAGAAGGATCCGGAAAATGTATTGAAGAGTTCGAAGCCCTTGAAAAGGTTTTGATCTCTGAGCCTCGTCGATAGGTAATTAGCGCAATGCGTTATGGCGGCGAAGGACGCGCTCGCCTCCTACTTATCATTCTTATCGTTACATCTCTATTCTTAATTACTTTAGATCTTCGTGGCGTAAAGATTTTAGATGGTGTCCGAAATGGTACCCAGAATGTTTTAGCTCCATTTCAAAAAGCTGGTTCAACAGTAGTTACTCCATTTCGAAACTTCTTCAGTGATGTCACACATCTTGGGCGCACCAGAAATCAGATTGAAAAACTCAAAGCTGATAATGCTCGTTTACGTAATAAGTTACTTGAACGAAAAAGTGCAGATGCGCAATTAACTCAACTTAAATCTGTTTTAGATCTAGCTGGGAAAGCGGGATACAAGGTCTTGGCTACTCGAGTCATATCTCAAGGTGCAAGTACAAGTTTTTCTCAAACAATCACAATTGATGCAGGCACTTCTTCGGGTGTGCGTCCAAACATGACTGTGATTTCTGGCGAAGGATTAGTCGGTGTTGTAAAAGAGTCTTTTCTAAATTCAGCACTTGTCATGTTAGCAACTGATCCCGACTTTAAAGTTGGCGTCAGAATTGCCGGAACTCAACAAATTGGCATTCTCTCAGGACGAGGTTCTAAGAGAGCAGAGCTTCAATTGCTTGATAATCAAAAAATTGTAAAAGTTGGAGATGTTTTACTTGCACGCGGCAGTACTAACAATCGCCCATTTGTTCCTGGTATTCCAATTGGCGTAATCAGTGCTGTAGATAGCAGCGCTGGTTCGATCGCTCAGAGCGCAACAGTCATGCTTTATCCAAACTTCTCCGCACTCGGGGTAGTAAGTGTTGTGCTTAATGCTGGTAAAAATAATCCTGGCGATGCACTTGTTCCTGTCGCTCCGCAGCCAACTCCAGTTCCTACTGTGACTATTTATGCAACGCCAACTCCTTCCGCGAGTGCGAAGTAGTTTTAAATGTTGGTTAGGCAGTTTTCTATCTCGACATTGATTTTCGTCTTTGTATTTTTAATTCAAGAAAGCGTTATCAATCAGCTGCGATTACCTGGTGGAGGATTTTCTCTCCCTATTTTGATTGCGTTGACATGGGCGGCACTGAGTACTCCAACAGTTGGAGCACTCACGGGATTCATTTCTGGATTTTTTATGGATCTATCTCAAAGCTCTAGCGGAGCCATGGGGCACTGGACTTTACTCATGATCCTTGCGTGCTACGCAGTAGCTTTTCTAGGTTTTGGAAACGACAATCTTCGCGGAAATCCAATTACGAACATCATTCTTGTTTCATCGGCATCAGTGCTTTGTTTAGTGGCTTTTGTGATTACCGGATTTCTTCTTGGTGTTTCAACCGGAAGCTTCTCAAGAGTTTTAATAACAATTCTTGGAAATGGCATTTGGGCTTTTCTTGTAACTCCTTTAATACTTCCAGTTGTGACACGACTTCACCGTGCTCTCTTTGGTAATCAGGCACACATATGAATCAGCGAGTTCGTTTAAGTCTTTTGGTAGTTCAGATTTTTGTTCTTACATTAATGATTGCATTACTTGGTCGGCTGTTTTATCTACAAGTTGCTGCTGCTCCAAGATATAAAGATGCAGCCTTGAGCATTCAAAGTAGAGACGTCATCAATCCAGCTATTCGCGGACTAATTGTTGACTCCTCCGGTATTCCGTTGGCACTCAATCGAGTAGGACTCGCTATTACCGTCGATCGAATAACCGTAGACAAGCAACCGGATAAAGGAGTGAGCGTTTTAGCAAAAGTTTCATCACTTCTCGGTTTGTCGTACACAGATGTTTACAGGGCAACTCGATTATGCGGTGAATTACCAAAATACGACAAAGCAGGCTGCTGGACTGGCTCAAGATATCAACCAATTCCAATTACTAAAGAAGCAGATCCTGCTATTGCACTTCAGATTGTTGAACGAACAAATGAATATCCAGGAATCGATGCAACACCCGTAGCCATTCGAAATTATCCGGGATATGCAGGCGTTAATGCTGCTCATGAATTAGGGTACGTCGGTCCTGTAACAGAAGAAGATTTATCAGGAAAAAATGGTCGTTCTTATTATCGAAGTGAGACCATAGGCAAAACGGGATTAGAGTTACAGTACGACGAATACTTACGTGGTAAACCAGGAATTAGAACAGTTATTGTCGATCGCAAAGAATCTATAACTCGCGAAAGTCAAAACACTCAACCTGTTGGCGGTAATCATCTAGTGACAAGTTTGGATGTTCGTCTGCAAGCTGGTGTGGAAAGTGCACTTGCAGATGCAGTTCGCCGTGCTCGTGGAAGTGGATATCCAGCAGATTCCGGTGCCGCAGTTGTCATGGATATTCGAAACGGACAAATTCTGGCAATGGCTTCTTATCCAACGTATGACCCAAATGCTTGGGAAAAAGGTTTATCTGTTGCAGATGCAAAGGCACTTTTTAGTGAGAAAAATAATGTGCCTGCACTTTCTCGGCCCCTTCAAGGATTATTTGCTCCAGCATCAACATTTAAATCGGTATCAGTCGTTGCAGCAGCCAATGCTGGCTATAACTTAAATGCCACTTATAACTGTCCATCAGAGACTCAAATTGGTAATCGAGCATTTCAAAACTTTGACAGTAAGGCACTTGGACGCATTAATCTCAAAAAAGGAATCGCAGTTTCGTGTGACACATTGTGGTATCAAATTGCCTATGATGAATGGGTAAGAGATGGTGGCTTAAAACCAAAATCAAATCCTAATGATTATTTCTTTAAGGCAGCACAAGGATTTCAGGTAGATAAGAAAACTGAAATTGACTTGCCTTCCGAACTCTCAGGTCGACTCCCTGATCGCGAGTGGCGAAAAAAATGGTATGCAGCAAATAAAGATTTTTATTGCAATTACAAGGATCGTGCCAAGAAGAGTCAGCTAACTCCATTTCTTATTGAATTAGCTCGAGAAAATTGTCTAGATGGAGACAAAATTCGAGCTGGAGACGCAGTCAACTTCTCAATTGGCCAAGGTGACACTGTCATTACTCCACTTAAGTTGACTCAGATGTATGCAGCTATTGGCAATGGCGGCAAGATTCTGCGTCCCAGCATTGCAAAGGCAATCGTTTCAACTGATGGAAAAATCATTAAGAAGTTTGGAGCCAAGCAACTGGGAACGCTTCCAGCAACTCCAGCAACTCTAAAATTTTTAGAAGGAGCACTTCGAGAAGTGATTACTGCAGGAACAGGTACAGGAGCATTTGCAGGTTTTCCAATTGCTATCAGTGGAAAAACCGGTACGGCGCAAGTCTTTGGTAAGAATGCCAACGGAACTTTAAAGGCCGATACTTCTTGGTTTGCTTCTTATGGTCCAACTCAAAATCCGCGTTATGCAGTCGTCATGATGGTTAGCCAAGGTGGATTTGGTGCTTCAGTGAGTGGTGTGGGAGTTCGCAAAATTTATGAAACATTATTTGGAGTAACTGGATCGAGAATTGATCCTGCTAAGGCTATATTTCCTGATGGAAGACCACCGGTGAAAATTCCAAAGATTTCACCTGCGACCAAATTGAGGGAGGACCAATGAGTTCTCTGACTTCACGCAGTATTTATCTACGTAGATCTCGCACATCAGTCTTTGCTGGTTTCGATCCAATACTTACAGGAGCAGTTGCAGCACTTCTTGTAATTGGAACTTTGCTTGTTTACGCAGCCACACGTGATTGGTATGCGGCGAATGGGCTAGATCCGCAGTATTACTTAAAACGTCACGTGCTAAATATTTTGATTGGGGTTTTACTTGCATGGGGAACCACAATTATTGATTACCGACTGTTACGCGCCTACACGCCAATTCTTTGGGGTTTAGGTGTTTTAGGTTTGATAATTGTTTTAATTCCAGGACTTGGCGCGGAAGTCAATGGCGCAAAAGCTTGGATTGCTTTGCCAGGCGGATTTCAAATTCAACCAGCAGAATTAGCAAAGATTTCAATAATTGTCGGAATGTCCATGATTCTCTCTGAACGTACTCACGATAGCAATGAACCAAATACTAGAGACGTTTTACAGGCTTTGATTGTTGCGGGTATTCCTGTCATATTTATTCTGATGCAACCCGATATGGGAACAGTATTTATTATTAGTGCCGCAGTCGTAACGATTATTGCCGTATCTGGTGCGTCATCTCGTTGGGTAGTTGCACTTTTGCTCATCGCCGTAATCGGTGCATTTGGTGCCACCAAAGCGGGAGTGATTAATTCATACCAAGTAAATCGCTTGCAGTCATTCGTTAATCCAAATGCAGATACTCAGGGAAGCGGTTACCAACTTCGCCAGGCACGCATCACCGTTGGTTCCGGTGGTTTATTTGGTACAGGTCTATTTGATGGGCCACAAACAAACGGAAGATTTGTTCCAGAACAGCAAACTGACTTTATTTTTACTGTGGCAGGCGAACAACTTGGATTTGTCGGAAGCGCAGGAATCGTGTTGCTGTATTTAATTATCTTAATGCGAGCCTTTGCCATCGCACGAAGAACTAACGATCCGTACGGAAGACTTGTTGCAACGGGGGTTACGGCGTGGTTTGCCTTTCAAATATTTGAAAATATAGGAATGACACTCGGGTTAATGCCAATGACTGGCGTTCCATTACCATTTCTTTCATACGGTGGCTCAAGCATGTTTGCAACGCTTATCGGTTTTGGTTTATTGCAAAACGTGCATGCAAGGCATCGCGGATAAGTAAGTAATCACGCTCAATTTGCGCCTTACTTGGGTTTCACCCAAACATCTGCCATACTTACATCACAGTTCAGCGCGGCTCGCGAGCACTTCGCGGTAAAAGCCAGGCGCGGACTCACAGAAGATTTGCTTGACGAGTTAGTTCTTTTCGAAGTTCAAACGATTTCAAGCCAGAGCGCGTTTATCTAAACGCATAGAGGATTTGGTGCCATGGCTATTGAGCCAAAAACGCCGCGCAAACGTGCGGTCAAGAAAGCTAATTCAAAAAAATCAGATGCAGTCGAAAGTACTGATGCGCCTGAAGTGAAGAGTGCAACAAAGAAAAAGTCTGCATCAATTCCAGTACCTATGTTTCAGGCAGCTCCCGTAGCTGAGAAGAGTGCACGTCCGACAAAGAAGGCCGCTACAGCAGAAGTTGTGGCAGAAGAATCTGGCGATGACGAATCACGTGCCGGAAGAAATCGCCGTCGCCGCCGTGGTGGCCGTGGCCGCCGCAAAGGTGGATCCGACGTTACGGAAACACAGAATGAAAACACATCTTCAACAGATGAATCTGAAGAATCAACTACGCATCGTCGCCGTCGCCGTCGCCGTGCAACAGGTGAAGGTGTCGTTCCAGGTGAAACAATCGAAGAAGATGGCGTCATTACAGTTGTAAAAGTTCGTGAAGTTCGTGAACGCACACCGCGCGCAGAAGCACGCCGAGGTCGACGTGATCGTTCCGAACGCCCAGAGCGTGGTGAGCGTCGTGAATATCGCGAACCGTATCGTCGTCGCGGAACAATCATTACTGACTCAGAGTTTTTAGCACGTCGCGAAAATGTAGATCGCGAGATGGTTGTTCGCCAGATTGATGACCGCATTCAAATTGCAGTTATCGAAGACAAGGTTATGGTTGAGCACTACGTAAACCGAAATAGCAATGTGTCCTACGTTGGAAACGTTTATTTAGGCCGAGTTCAAAATGTGTTGCCATCCATGGAAGCGGCTTTCGTCGACATTGGTAAGGGTAGAAACGCTGTCCTCTATGCCGGCGAAGTGAATTGGGATGCTGCAGGTATCTCTGAATCAGAACCGCGCAAAATCGAAATGGTTTTAAAAACAGGTCAACCTGTACTTGTGCAAGTAACTAAAGATCCGATTGGTCAAAAAGGTGCTCGTTTAACAAGTCAAATTTCTCTTCCCGGCCGTTATGTTGTTTATGTTCCTGGTGGTGGAATGAGTGGCATTAGTCGCAGCCTTCCAGAACAAGAGCGCACACGACTTAAAGCCATTCTTAAAGATTTGATTCCTGAAGGAGCTGGAGTAATTGTCCGCACAGCCGCTGAAGGAGCCAGTGAAGAAGAAATTACTAGCGACGTTGCTCGTCTGAAATCTCAGTGGGAAGATATTTATCAGAAGTCTGAGAATCCAAACTTTCACGCACCTGCTGCGCTGTATTCCGAGCCAGATCTTGCTGTTCGAGTTATTCGTGACATCTTCAACGAAGATTTCCGCAAGTTAACGGTTCAAGGAAGCCAAGCGTATGAAGAGATCAGCAACTATCTTGGCTTTATTGCACCAGAGCTAGTCTCTAAATTAGAGAAATACACAGGCACAGGTGATTTATTCGCTGAGTACCGCGTTGAAGAACAGCTCTCTAAGGCATTTGATCGAAAGGTTTATCTGCCTTCAGGTGGATCACTCGTTATCGATCGCACCGAAGCGATGATTGTTATTGACGTTAACACAGGTAAATTCATCGGTAAGGGTGGAAACCTCGAAGAAACTGTTACTAAAAATAACCTCGAAGCAGCTGAAGAAATTGCTCGCCAACTTCGCTTGCGCGACTTAGGTGGAATCGTAGTAATCGACTTCATCGACATGATTCTTGAATCAAACCGCGAAGCAGTTCTACGTAGATTGGTTGAGTGTCTCGGCCGCGATCGCACGAAGCATCAAGTTGCAGAAGTTACTTCACTCGGCCTTGTTCAGATGACTCGTAAGCGTGTTGGTCAAGGACTTATCGAAGCGTTCTCTACAACATGTGATTCATGCTCTGGTCGCGGTATTCATATTCACACCGAACCTGTGAAGATGAAGGCACCAATGCCACAAGTAAATTCACAATCTGCCAGCCACGAAGATGTTGAAGAAGAAGCTGCAACTGCACATGAATTTATTGAAGTTCAAAATGATGATGCGCAAGATCGCAGTGAAGAAAAGAAAGGCTCAAAAATAGGTGGCCGCAAACGCCGTCGAGCCGTGAGTACCGGAGTAGTCACTCCTGGCTCAGGGGAATGAGCATAAATCCCGACTCAGTTTGACCCACGGGTGCGGTTCTCCGTACCCTTAGCGCCTGCCCGTTTCGCACAGTGTGTGAATCTGGCCTTACGAAGTGGAGTAATTACGTGTACGCAATCGTGAAAGCTGGCGGACGCCAGGAGAAAGTCACTGTTGGAGAGACCATCGTTGTCGATCACATCGACAGCAAGAGTGGTGCAACAGTTTCATTTCCTGCTGTTCTAGTTGTCGATGGCGCAACTGTTACTTCAGACCCAAAGGCGCTCTCTTCAGTCAAAGTAACTGGCGAAGTTATTGATGACGTAAAGGGTCCAAAGATCGATATCTTGCGTTACAAGAACAAGACCGGCTATCGCCGTCGTCAAGGTTTCCGTGCGCAGCATACTCGCGTAAAAATTACAGCTATCAGTATCTAACCAATTCGAATCTAGCCCAGACGTTAATAGGAGTTGAGCAATGGCAAGTAAAAAGGGTGTCTCCTCGACACGTAACGGTCGCGATTCAAATGCGCAGTACCTCGGTATTAAGCGATTCGGTGGACAAGTCGTTAACAGCGGCGAAATTCTTGTTCGCCAACGCGGAACTAAGTTTCACCCCGGTGCAAACGTTGGTCGTGGTAAAGATGACACACTCTTCGCTCTAGCAGCAGGTGCAGTTGAATTCGGTCGCGCTCGCGGACGTAACGTAGTAAATGTGGTTCCAGTAGCCTAATTTTCGGTTCTTACGAAAGAGCGAGCCGCGTTCATGTGCGGCTCGCTTTTTTATTTCATCAAATCAATCAGACGTAACTAAAGAGAGGAAAACGTAGATGACAACATTTGTCGATCGCGTAACTCTCTATGCCACAGCGGGAAAAGGTGGCGATGGATGTGTGTCTGTAAAACGAGAAAAATTCAAACCACTCGGTGGACCAGATGGTGGAAATGGTGGTCGTGGAGGAGATGTTATTTTGGTTGTCGACCCAAATGTGACAACACTTCTGGGTTTTCATCACTCACCACATCGAAAAGCAACATCCGGTCATCAGGGTTATGGCGATCGTAAAGATGGAGTCTTCGGAGAAGATTTAATTCTGGGTGTTCCAAATGGAACAGTTGTCTACGACAATCAAGGCGTGATGCTTGCTGACTTAGTTGGCATCGGTACAACATTTATTGCAGCACAAGGCGGCCATGGCGGACTCGGAAACTTAGCTCTTTCATCATCAAAGCGTCGCGCACCTGGATTCGCACTCCTTGGCGAACCTGGTGAAGAGCGCACATTAGTTCTAGAACTCAAGTCTGTTGCAGATATTGCACTTGTTGGTTTTCCAAGTGCAGGCAAGTCATCTTTAATTGCAGCAATTTCTGCTGCTCGTCCAAAGATTGCTGATTATCCATTTACAACTCTTATTCCAAATTTGGGTGTAGTGCAAGCCGGTGACACACGTTTTACTGTGGCAGATGTTCCAGGGTTAATTCCAGGTGCAAGCCAAGGCAAAGGCTTAGGTCTTGAATTTTTGCGTCACGTTGAACGCTGCGTTGCACTTGTTCATGTGCTTGACTGCGGAACTCTAGAAACAGATCGAAACCCAATAGTTGATCTTGAAGTAATTGAGAATGAGTTAGCTATTTACGGCGGACTAGAAGATCGCACACGAATAGTTGCGTTAAATAAGATTGATTTGCCAGATGGTAAAGCTATGGCTGACATGGTTGCTCAAACTCTTCGCGATAAAGGCTATGACGTTTACTTAGTTTCAGCCGCATCTCGTGAAGGTCTCACCGAACTTACGTACGCGATGGCTCGTTTAATTCAAAAAGCCAGATTAGAAGCAAAGACGGAAGAACGTACTCGAATTATTTTACGACCAACTCCAGTGGATGACTCAGGATTTACAGTAAAGGCTAACGCCGATGGTTCATTTACTGTTCGCGGAAACAAAGTGGTTCGCTGGGTTCGTCAAACTAATTTTAAGAATGCAGAAGCAATTGGCTACCTTGCAGATCGCCTTGCACAGTTGGGAGTTGAAAAAGAGTTGTATAAGCAAGGCGCAGTTGCAGGAAGTGAAGTTCGTATCGGATCAGGAGATGATGAAGTTGTCTTTGATTGGGAGCCAACAATCGAAGCAGGAGCTGAGCAACTAGCGGGCCATTTGCATCGACGAGGTGAAGATTCACGACTTGATACAACTTGGAAACCTGAGCGCGAAGTAAACATTCTTAGTGATGATGAAATTGCGCGCCAGTGGGAATACAACGTGAGCGACCCTCATTCGCCTAAACTTGCAGAAGTGGACGCCACTGATGAAGAAGGTGAGCAATGAGTCGCGAGGCAGTAACAAGTGCGAAACGTGTTGTTATAAAGATTGGCTCGTCTTCTCTTACGGGCACAGCAGGTTCAGCACTCGATGACACATCTGTTGAAAAAATCGTTCAAGTCGTTGCTAACCTAAAGGCGCGCGGCACTGAAGTTTTGGTTGTCTCTTCCGGCGCGATTGCCGCAGGACTTGCACCCCTTGGATTAACCACACGTCCAAAAGATCTTGCAACACAACAAGCTGCTGCCTCCGTAGGTCAAGGACTTTTAATTGCGCGTTACACAGAGCACTTGGCCCGCCACAAGATCACGGCTTCTCAAGTACTGCTGACTACGGAAGACATTGTGCGTCGTTCGCACTATCAAAATGCACAACGAACTCTCACAAAACTCATTTCACTTGGAGTCGTTCCAATTATCAATGAAAATGACTCTGTAGGAACTCAAGAGATTAGATTTGGCGATAACGACAGACTTGCTGCTTTAGTCGCACTACTCGTCAATGCCGATCTTCTAGTTTTAGTCTCTGATATTGATGCCTTGTACGACGCTCCACCTTCGCAATCAGGTGCAAAGCCAATACATGAAGTTCTTAAAATTTCCGATATTGATTCGCTGACATTGGGTGGAGCTGGATCTGCTGGTGTTGGCAGCGGGGGAATGGTTACTAAAGTTGAAGCTGCACGAATCTCAACGAGTGCAGGAATATCCATGCTTCTGACTTCATTAAAAGAATCCGATGAAACTCTCTCAGGAAGTTCACTAGGAACTCTATTTCATGCGCAAGCAAACAAGTCGAATTCGCGAATGCTTTGGCTTGCACACGCTTCAACACCTCAGGGTCGCTTGATACTTGATGCTGGCGCGGTAACCGCAATTTTGGAGCGCGGAGTTTCTTTATTACCTGCGGGAGTAACAGCGGTACAGGGTGAATTTATTTCAGGTGATGCGGTCGAATTAGCTAGTGCGGACGGAAAAGTTATTGCACGTGGTCTAGTTGCTTTTGATAGCCAGGAAATTCCTGCCATGTTAGGACGCTCAACAAAAGAGCTTGCACAAACACTTGGACCAGAGTACGAGCGTGAACTCGTACATAGAGATGATTTAGTTCTGCTCTGAAATTTCCTTAAGCACAGCAGCAGTAAACGCTTCGTTCTCACCATTATCAGTTGGTTCATCACTTAACTTCACGATGACCACTTGATAATTAGGATCTGTGTAAACATATTGACCGTGTAAACCTAACAACATAGTTGTACCTGGATATGGATGCCAAACCTGCGCACCATAACCCCAATTGCGATCAAGTTTTGTAACTGGATTAGTTAATCGTTTCATCCATGCAGGAGATATCACTTCTTTATTATTGATTTTTGCACCAACCGGATTGAGAAGCATTTGTCCGACGCGGGCGTAATCCCTGGCTGCTGCATTAAAGCAACAGAACGTTTTTTCTTGTCCGCCCACGCGATCTACGTTCCAGTAAGCGTCATACTCCGCACCAATTGGTTTCCAAACATTTTCTGAGAAGTAATCTGCCACCCTCATGCCAGTTAGTTTCTTTATGACCATTCCCAACAATTGAGTATCGACACTTCGATACTCAGGGTGTGTGCCCGGCTCCTGTGCCATCTTTCGATTATTTTTTAGGAACCAATTTAAATCTGTCGAGGCATACATTTGAGCAATTGCAACACCCCATCCGGAAGGTCCGGATGGATAGTTATCGCTAACACCAATTCCACTTTGCATATCTAGCAAATGTTGAATTGTGACTCTGTCAAAGCTTGTACCGTTTTTAAAATCAGGCAAGATACTTACAAATGTGTCATTTTCTTTAAGTTTTCCCTGGGCAATAAGTTGCCCAATCATGATTGATGTCATTGTTTTTGCGGCTGAATAGGATGGAAGTCGAGACTCTTTGGATTTTCCATTCAAATATTTTTCGAAGGTTATTTCGCCATTTCTCACAATGAGAAATGCGTTTGTTTTAGTTTTAGTTAGAAATTCATCAAATGTAATTTTCTGACCATCCCAAGTGACAGTAGTGGGATTTTCCGTATTGGCCACACTCCATGCCATCGTTGGATCTGGCTTAGATGCAATCCAATGTCCTGGGAGTAAATCAGGGGTCTTTGAAGCGGGAGCGAGTCCTAGTTTGATTGAGGCAATAGGTTCCGGATATCTGATGGCTTTTGTTAAGCCAAAGAGCGCAAGATAGAAAACAACTAGACCGATGACTACGTTTCTTAGAACTCGAATTAATCTAGACACGAAGCAAGGGTAACTCCCGTTAGGCTTAGAGCATGGATGCCACAGCAGTTGTTTCTGAGTTAGCACGTAAAGCACGTGCTGCGTCGCGTTCATTATCGACTGCAACCGGGGAGCAACGATCACAGGCACTGCTTTTAATTGCTGATGAAATAGATAAAGCCTCCGATTTTATTCTTGCAGCTAATGCAGAAGATATGGCGCGTGCCAAATCAGAGAATATGCATCCTCAAACCCAGGATCGATTACTGCTGACGGTAGATCGAATTAAAGGAATTTCATCGGGAGTGCGACAAGTAGCTGCGTTGGAGAATCCCTTAGGCAAAATTATTCGTGAAAAAGATTTACCAAATGGACTTCATCTTGAACAGCGCACTGTTCCATTTGGTGTTGTCGGCATGGTTTATGAGGCTCGACCAAATGTCAGTGTGGATGCGGCAGTAATTTTACTAGCTTCCGGAAACGCAGCACTCTTACGAGGTTCTTCATCGGCGGCCTCCAGCAATGCAGCACTCCTTAAAGTAATGCGAGATGCACTAGCTAAAACTTCGATTTCTCCAGAAGTAATTCAATTGGTTCCATCCGATGACCGAGCAACTGTTAAGGCACTTTTGCACGCGCGTGGCTTGGTTGATCTAGTCATCCCACGCGGAAGCGCAGCACTAATTCGGATGGTTGTAGATGAAGCCACGGTTCCTACGATTGAAACTGGTGCTGGTGTTTGTCACGTATATGTGGATGAATTCGCAGATATTTCGATAGCGCTGCCAATTCTGATCAACTCAAAGACTCATCGTCCAAGTGTTTGTAACGCAGCCGAAACTCTATTGGTGCATAGCAAAATCGCTTCAGAATTCATGCCTGTAGCGCTGAAGGCCCTTAAGGATGCCGGAGTAATTCTTCACTGCGATACAAAAACATTGGAAATCGCAAAGATAAATAATATTGAAGCCACACTGGCAACTGAAGAAAATTGGTGCACTGAATACGGTGTCCTAGAAATGAACGTCGGTATTGTTAATAGTGTTGATGAAGCAATTAATCACATTGCAAAATTTGGAACTAAACACACTGAAGCAATTGTGACTCAGTCACGTGAAGTCTCTGATCGATTTATCGCTCATTCTGATTGCGCAGCTGTCATGGTTAACACATCCACGCGATTTACAGATGGTGAGCAGATGGGATTCGGTGCCGAAATAGGAATCTCTAATCAGAAATTACACGCCCGCGGCCCAATGGGCTTAGAAGCGATGACCACAACTACGTGGGTTGTAACTGGATCTGGGCAGATTCGCAGTTAAGCCAGCAATTAATTAGACTGCACGCATGAGTTCGCTTTCCCGTGATGATGTTGCCAATTTGGCACGTTTAGCTCGAATTGATATGACAGATCAGGAACTCGAAAATCTCACGACAGAGTTCGGAGTAATTCTTAACGCTGTTGCACGCGTGCAAGAAGTTGCAACCACAGATGTACCTGCGACTTCTCATCCACTGCCACTTAAAAATATCTTTAGAAGCGATGTTGTTATACCAAGCCTCACACCAGAAGAGGCGCTCTCAGGTGCACCAGCAAGTGAAGAACAACGTTTTCGAGTTCCTCAAATTCTTGGTGAAGAAGCATGATTAAAAATTCTGCCACCGAGATGGCGCAATCACTTTCTAGTGGTGCAACAACCTCTGTTGCTCTAACACAAGCACACCTGGATCGAATTGCTGAAGTAGATGGAAAAGTACATGCATTTTTACACGTTGATGCACAAGGTGCATTAGAACAAGCAGCGAATGTAGATGCAGCGCGCGCACGTGGAGAAAAACTTAGTCCACTTGCAGGTATTCCACTTGCACTTAAAGATGTACTTGTTCAAAAAGGCGTACCAACAACGTGCGGATCAAAAATTCTCGAAGGTTGGCGCCCCCCTTATGACTCAACAGTAGTTACAAATCTGAAAAACGCAGGCGTTGTAATTCTTGGAAAAACAAATATGGATGAATTTGCAATGGGTTCATCCACAGAAAACTCTGCGTATGGTCCAACACATAATCCTTGGGATCTGACTCGTATTCCGGGTGGCTCTGGTGGTGGATCATCTGCCGCCCTTGCTGCATTTGAAGCACCGCTTGCTATCGGAACAGATACTGGTGGATCAATTCGCCAACCTGCGGCAGTAACTGGAACTGTCGGAGTGAAACCAACATATGGCGGTGTTTCGCGATATGGACTCGTTGCTTTTTCATCTTCTTTAGATCAGGCAGGTCCTTGCGCACGAACTGTTTTAGACACAGCCTTGCTTCATGAAGTAATTGCCGGACACGATCCAAAGGATTCAACGAGTATCAATGCACCTGTTCCACAAGTTGTTGCTGCTGCAAAAAACGGTGAAGTTAAGGGAATGAAAATTGGTGTTGTGAAAGAACTCAATGGTGATGGTTACCAATCAGGTGTTCGCCAACGATTTGAAGAGTCTCTCGAGCTACTTGCAAAGGCAGGCGCCGAAATTGTTGAAGTATCAGCACCAAATTTTGAATATGCGCTGGCTGCTTATTATCTAATTGCACCATCGGAGTGTTCATCAAATTTAGCTCGCTTTGATGCCATGCGTTACGGGTTACGAGTGGGCGATACGGATGGCGCTTCGGCAGAGTCGGTTATGAACATGACGCGTGAAGTTGGTTTTGGCCGAGAAGTAAAGCGCCGTATTTTGCTTGGAACATATGCGCTTTCATCAGGATATTACGATGCGTATTACGGTAGCGCACAAAAAGTACGCACACTGATTACTCAAGATTTTAATAACGCATTTGAAAAATGTGATGTGATGGTTTCTCCAACATGTCCTACAACTGCTTTTAAAATTGGCGAGAAAGCCAATGATCCTCTTGCAATGTATCTCAATGACATTGCAACTATTCCAGTAAACATGGCTGGCATCGGTGGAATGAGTTTGCCGTGTGGTGTGGCACCTGAAGACGGATTGCCTGTTGGTTTCCAAATCATGTCACCTGTGATGCAAGATCAACGGATGTATTCAGTTGGCGCGGCACTCGAAGCCGCGCTACTTACTCAATGGGGCGCACCGCTCCTTTCCCAAGCACCATCGCTGGACGGTGCTGCATGAGCGCTTTGACGTATGAGGATGTAATTTCAAAGTTCGAACCTGTACTTGGACTTGAAGTACATGTTGAGTTAAACACGAATTCAAAGATGTTCTGTGGATGCAGCACTATTTTCGGTGCAGAACCAAATACGCAGACTTGCCCAGTTTGTTTGGCTCTTCCAGGAGCGCTTCCAGTTGTTAATGAAAAGGCAATCGAATCAACGATTTTAATCGGATTAGCACTTAATTGCTCCATTGCTCCATTTAGTCGATTCGCACGCAAGAATTATTTCTATCCAGACATGCCAAAGAATTTTCAGATTTCACAGTACGACGAACCAATTTGCGTTAACGGGTATGTAGATGTTGAAATCGAAACCGATGAAGGTCCACAAACTTTCAGAATTGAAATTGAACGTGTTCACATGGAAGAGGACACTGGCAAATCACTGCATGTGGGTGGTTCGACAGGTCGTATTCACGGAGCCGATTATTCGCTGCTGGATTACAACCGTGCGGGTATTCCACTAGTAGAAATTGTTACCAAGATTGTTCCAGGTACAGGAAAGTACGCACCAGAAGTTGCCAAGGCTTATGTAGCAGAGCTACGAGATATTTTGCGATCACTGGGCGTCAGCGATGTAAAGATGGAACAAGGATCACTCCGTTGTGATGCCAACGTTTCATTGCGTCTCATTGGTTCTGAGGTACTTGGAACACGCAGTGAGACAAAAAACGTTAACTCACTTCGCTCTGTAGAGCGCGCTGTTCGTGGCGAAATGATTCGCCATGCGGAACGACTTAACAAGGGCGAAAAAGTTGTTCAAGAGACTCGTCACTTCCAAGAAGATACGGGATTAACTCGTTCGGGTCGTTCAAAGGAACAAGCTGAGGACTATCGATATTTCCCAGAACCAGATTTAGTACCTGTTGCACCCGATGCGCAATGGATAGAAAAACTCCGTGCAGGTCTACCAGAGCGCCCATCGCTTCGCCGCAAACGTTTGCAAGAGCAATGGTCGGTTCCTGATAAAGAAATGGCAGCAATGATTAATGCTGACGTTCTCAATATTGTTGAAGAGACAGTTCTGCTTGGCGCGGATCCAACAAAGGCGCGATCATGGTGGCTTGGTGAGATATCTCGTTTAGCAAATGAAAAAGAAGTTGCGATTTCAGAGTTAGCAATCACTGCTAAAGATGTTGCAGAAATTGTTTCTCTCGTTGCGCAAGGTGAGCTCACTGACAAGCTTGCGCGTCAAGTTGTTGAAGGCGTTATCGCAGGAGAAGGTTCTCCAGCTCAAATTATTGCTGCGCGTGGAATCAAAGTCGTAAATGATGATGGCGCACTTATGGCTGCGATCGAAAAAGTTTGCTCGGAACAATCTGAAACTGCTGACAAGGTTCGAAATGGACATTTACCTGCCGCTGGCGCGCTAATTGGTGCAGTTATGAAAGAAACAAAGGGCCAAGCAGATGCTGCTCGCGTACGAGAGCTTCTACTTGGCCACCTTGGTCAAACCGCCAATTAATTATTCTTAGTGAGCAATAGCACCTTCAGTTTCAACAACTGCTTCTTTTCCAATATTAATAAAGAAGAAAAGAACAACTGCTCCAACTAACAAGAGTGCAGCGCTTACAGTGAAAGCAACTGTAAAGCCATGCGTAATTCCAAATGGTGGAGTCTTATCTGGATTACTTGTCATATACGAAGTTGCTGCAGTTGCTGCAATCGTATTAAGCAGAGCAGTTCCAAGTGATCCGCCAACTTGCTGGCTTGTGTTGAGAAGCGCACTTGCAACACCTGCATCACGGTTACCAACTCCGTGCAGCGAAGTTGTGGAAAGTGGAATGAAGACAAGGGCCATACCGCTGGACATGATCAATAGTGAAGGCAGTACGTGAGTTACGTAAGACGTTTCTGGAGTGATTCGTGTAAGCAAGAGCAAACCGACAGCAGCGGCAACTAATCCAGGAACCATCAGAGGTTTAGGCCCAAATTTTGGAAGTAATTGAGAGGCTACGCCGGCGAAAACGATAATGCCGGCAGTAAATGGTAGGAATGCAAAGCCTGAACGAAGTGGTGTGTAGCCAAGAACTGTTTGTAAGTACAAGCCTAGGAAGAGAAACATAGAAAAGAGTCCTGCGCCAACAACGAGTGAGCCAAGATATGAACCACCACGGTTTCGTTCTGTCACCACACGCATTGGCATCAATGGGTTAGTAACCTTTGTTTCTATCAATACAAATGCAGCTAGTAGAACCACAGCGACGCCTAGGAATGTAAGAGTCATTGAATCTGACCAACCTTTGCGAGCTGCTTCATTAAATCCATAAACGAGTGCAAACAAACCAGCTGATGCAGTAAACACACCTGGCAAGTCATAACTGTGATCTCCGCCTGCTTTTGATTCGTGAACATACTTAAGAGCAAGTAGCGCAGCGGCAATTGCGATTGGAGTGTTGACGCCAAGACACCAGCGCCATGAGAAGTATTCAGTAAGCGCTCCACCCAGAATTAATCCGATAGCAGCACCACCACCTGAAATTGCGCCGTACACACCAAATGCACGTGCACGTTCTTTTGGATCAGTAAATGTAACGCTAACAATCGAAAGCGCAGCAGGTGCAAGTAATGCACCGAAGACACCTTGCAATGCGCGAGAAGCGAATAACAGTTCTTGATTATGTGCAATGCCACCGAGTGCAGATGCGCCTGCGAAACCAAGAAGACCGATAATAAAAATTTTCTTACGTCCGACGAAGTCTGCGATTCGTCCGCCTAAAAGCAAGAGAGAACCGAAAGCGAGTGTGTAGGCTGTAATAACCCACTGTTGATTTGCATCGGTTATTCCAAGGTCAGCTTTTGCACTTGGGATAGCAATGTTTACGATTGAGCTATCTAGTACAACCATTAATTGAGCAATAGCGATAACGAGAAGTGTGCGCCAGCGATCTGGTGCCTGGCCGGCTGGGTAGTTTGGGTTGGTCACGCAAAAGCTCCAATTCAGATTAATTTTATTGTTAGTTTGAGGATAAGATTCTCTCATGCCCAACATGAAGCCACGGTCACATGTCGTTACTGATGGACTCGAGCGAGCACCAGCACGTGGAATGTTGCGCGCAGTTGGTATGGATGATGAAGATTGGGTCAAACCGCAAATTGGTATTGCTTCCTCGTGGAATGAAATCACTCCATGCAATATGTCTCTTGATCGTTTAGCAAAAGCTTCGAAAGAAGGAGTATTTGCGGCCGGTGGCTTTCCAATGCAATTTGGAACTATTTCGGTTTCTGATGGAATTTCTATGGGCCATGAAGGAATGCATTTCTCGCTTGTTTCTCGCGAAGTAATTGCCGATTCAGTTGAGACCGTGATGAATGCAGAAAGATTTGATGGAATGGTCACCTTTGCAGGGTGCGATAAATCTCTTCCCGGAATGATGATGGCAGCCGCGCGTTTAGATGTTGCAAGTGTTTTTGTTTATGCAGGTTCCACATTGCCGGGGCAAGTCGATGGCAAAGATGTAACAATCATTGATGCTTTCGAAGCAGTTGGAGCATGTGCGCGTGGATTGATTACAAAAGATCGAGTTGATCAGATTGAACGTGCAATATGCCCTGGTGAAGGTGCGTGTGGCGGTATGTATACCGCAAACACGATGGCAGCAATCGGCGAAGCGCTGGGTCTGTCCTTGCCTGGATCTTCAGCACCTCCTGCAGTTGATCGCCGTAGAGATACTTACGCGGTTAAATCAGGTGAAGCGGTAGTAAATTTAATCCGTTTAGGAATTACTACTCGGCAAATTTTGAGTAAAAAAGCCTTTGAGAATGCAATCACAATCTTGATGGCACTTGGTGGTTCAACGAATGCGGTTCTTCATTTATTGGCTATTGCAAACGAAGCCGAAGTGGACTTAACCCTCGATGATTTTCATCGTATCGGATCAAAAGTTCCTTTACTGGGCGACCTAAAACCTTTTGGTAAATTTGTTATGACAGATCTCGATCGAGTTGGTGGAATTCCAGTTGTACTGAAGATTTTGCTAGATGCTGGTTATCTTCATGGTGATACTTTGACGGTTACTGGAAAAACTATGGCTGAAAACTTAGCCGACATCAATCCGCCGTTTCCTGATGGCGTAGTTGTTCATTCTGCCAATAGCCCATTGTCTAAGGATGTTGGAATCACAATTCTTGGCGGTTCACTTGCTCCTGAAGGAGCAGTATGCAAAACAGCTGGAATTGGTATCGAAACCTTTGAAGGACCAGCACGTGTTTTTGATCGCGAGCAGGCAGCAATGGATGCAGTTGAAGATGGAACAATTAAAGCTGGTGAAGTAGTTGTAATTCGCTACGAAGGTCCTAAAGGTGGACCGGGAATGCGCGAGATGCTTATGGTCACAGGCGCGATAAAAGGTGCAGGCCTTGGTAAGTCTGTTTTACTTTTAACTGACGGACGATTCTCTGGTGGTTCAACTGGATTGTGTGTTGGTCACGTTGCGCCGGAAGCCGTAGATGGTGGACCAATTGCATTTATCAAAGATGGCGATCGCATAAGAATTGATACAGTTAATCGCACATTAGATTTATTGGTTGATTCAGCAGAACTTGAAAAACGAAAAGCTGGTTGGAAGCCATTGCCACACAAATACACCCGCGGAGTCTTAGCTAAATATTGCAAAGTTGTGGGATCTGCCTCAAAAGGCGCCGTCTGCGGCTAACTTCGCTCAAATTCTGAGATGTTTCAACCTGGGGTTGACGCTTTGAGCCTATCTATTGGAGAATAAGCACATGTCAACAAACACAAGCCGCTTCGTGGTGGTGATTTAAAAGCGCGTGATCTAGCAAAACGATCGCGCGCTACCCTCAGTTGATCTGAGGGTTTTTTACTTTAACGAAGCGGAAAAATTCAAGGATAGGAAGGGAGAACAGTGAGTACACGCCAAGACTTTACAAAAAATGGCACATCAATGAATGGTGCAACTAGTTTGGTCAAATCACTTGAAGCCGCTGGTGTCGACGTTATGTTCGGCATTCCGGGTGGCGCAATTCTTCCTGCTTACGATCCAATTTTTGATTCATCGATCAGGCACATCTTGGTTCGCCACGAACAAGGCGCGGGTCATGCTGCAACTGGATATGCACAAGTTTCTGGTCGCGCAGGTGTTTGCATCGCAACTTCAGGACCAGGTGCTACCAACTTAGTTACACCACTTGCTGATGCTGCAATGGATTCTGTTCCGCTCGTAGCGATTACTGGACAAGTGCCAAGTGCTGCAATCGGTACGGATGCATTCCAAGAAGCTGATATCCGTGGCATTACGATGCCATTTACAAAACACAATTATTTGATTACTGATCCTGCCGAGATTCCACGTGCCATTGCCGAAGCTTTCCACATTGCAACAACTGGTCGCCCGGGTCCAGTTCTGGTTGATATTGCAAAAGACGCACTACAGAAAGAAACTGTTTTTAATTGGCCAACTTCTGTATCGCTCAAGGGTTACCAACCAGCTGTAGCACCAAATGCACAATCAATTGCTGATGCTGCTGCACTTATTACTCAGTCACATCGACCAGTTTTTTACGTTGGTGGCGGAATTATCAAAGCGAATGCTGCCAAAGAGTTACGCGAAATTGCAGAATTATTAGGCGCACCGGTTGTAACGACTTTAATGGCTCTCGGAACATTTCCACATAGCCATCCATTGCATATGGGCATGCCTGGCATGCACGGCTCTGTTGCCGCTGTTACTGCTCTTCAAAAGTCTGATTTGCTGATTACATTGGGCGCACGATTTGATGATCGTGTGACAGGAAAGCTTTCCACATTTGCTGTCAACGCAAAAGTTATTCATTGCGATGTAGATCCCGCTGAAATTGGAAAGAATCGTTTTGCAGATGTTCCAGTAATTGGCGATTTGAAGCACACATTAATTGCACTTATTCCTGCACTTAAAGCCGCGCTAGCAAAAAATCGCCCAGATTTGTCTACGTGGCTACGTCAAGTAAATAACTTAAAGAGCACATATCCATTGGGTTATGACAAACCTACAGATGGATCGGTTTCTCCTCAGTACGTAATCGAACGAATTGCCAAACTCTCAGCACCAGACAGCATTTATGTTGCTGGTGTTGGTCAGCATCAAATGTGGGCTGCGCAATTTGTTCCGTATGAAAAACCACGCACATGGCTTAATTCGGGTGGACTCGGAACGATGGGTTATTCAGTTCCTGCCGCGATGGGCGCAAAAGTTGCTGCACCTGACACAACTGTTTGGTCTATTGATGGTGATGGTTGCTTCCAAATGACTAATCAAGAATTAGTGACATGCGCACTTAATAACATTCCAATTAAGGTTGCAATCATTAATAACGAAAGCCTCGGAATGGTTCGCCAATGGCAGACACTGTTCTACGAAGGTCGTTATTCAAATACAAACCTTGAATCAAAGCGTGTACCAGATTTTCCGAAGTTGGCTGATGCAATGGGTTGTGTTGGATTGAGCTGTGATCGCCCAGAAGATGTTGATAAGACAATCGAAAAAGCTCTATCCATAAATGATCAACCTGTAGTAGTTGACTTTCGAGTTCATCGTGATGCGATGGTGTGGCCAATGGTTGCTGCCGGAACATCAAATGATGACATCATGATTGCGCGCGAAATGGCGCCCGACTGGGATTCACAGGAGCTCTAATGAGTAAACACACACTCGAAGTTTTAGTTGAGAACTCACCAGGCGTGCTTGCACGTGTTGCCGGGCTCTTTTCACGTCGTGCATACAACATCGATGCACTTAAAGTTGGCCCTACAGAGAATCCTACAATTTCTAAGATGGAAATTGACGTAAACGTCGAAGGCCATGCCCTGGAACAAGTGATTTCACAATTAGACAAGTTGATCAACGTAATTTCGATCAAGGAAATCTTGCCTACAAATGTAAAACCAGCACCAACCGATACTCAACCTGATTACCAAAACTAACACCAACAAATAAGGAGAAAACCGTGGCAACGATGTATCACGAAGAGGATGCAGATCTTTCGATTATCCAAGGACGCAAAGTTGCGATCATTGGCTACGGATCTCAAGGACATGCTCACGCACTGAATTTGCGTGATAGTGGTGTTGATGTTCGCGTTGGACTCAAAGATGGTTCACCATCACGCGCTAAGGCGGAAGCAGAAGGCCTAAAGGTCACAAGCGTTGCTGAAGCAGTTAAAGAAGCAACTGTCATCATGATTTTGGCGCCAGATCATTTACAACGCCACATATACACGGAATCTATTTTGCCTAATCTTAAAGATGGCGATGCGCTTTTCTTCGGTCATGGATTCAATATTCGCTTTGGTTACATCAAACCAAGTTCATCTGTTGATGTTGCAATGGTCGCTCCAAAGGGACCCGGTCACCTTGTGCGTCGCGAATACGAAGCTGGTCGTGGTGTTCCAGTGATCGTCGCAGTAGAACAAGATGCAACAGGTTCTGCATGGCCATTGACGCTTTCATATGCAAAGGCTATTGGCGGATTACGCGCAGGTGGAATCCTTACAACATTTACCGAAGAGACTGAAACAGATCTATTCGGTGAACAATCTGTTCTCTGTGGAGGCGCATCACAACTAGTGATGTACGGTTATGAAACTCTTGTCGAAGCTGGTTATCAACCAGAAGTTGCTTATTTCGAATGTCTGCACGAACTCAAGTTAATTGTTGACTTGATGTACGAAGGCGGAATTGCAAAGCAGCGCTGGTCTGTTTCCGATACAGCTGAATTTGGTGATTATGTTTCTGGACCTCGAGTCATTGATCCACGAGTGAAAGAGAACATGAAGGCTGTTCTTGCTGACATTCAAAGTGGTGCATTTGCAAAGCGCTTTATAGATGATCAAGAAAATGGCGCTAAAGAATTTAAAGCATTGCGCGCTAAAGGCGAGTCACACCCAATCGAGGCTGTTGGACGCGAACTTCGCAAAATGATGTCGTGGGTTAAGGCTTCAAATAAGGATGATTACAAAGAGGGAACGGCAGCGCGTGGCTAAACCTGTCGTACTCATCGCTGAAGAACTAAGTCCAGCAACTGTTGGGGTACTTGGTTCGGATTTCGACATCCGTTATTGCGACGGAGCAAATCGAGATGAACTTCTCGCTGCGTTGAAATTAGGCGTTGAAGCTGTACTTATTCGCTCCGCAACCAAGATGGATGCAGAAGCTATAAATGCTGCGACAGGACTAAAAGTTATTGCACGTGCCGGTGTTGGTTTAGATAACGTAGATATCCCTGCAGCAACTGCTGCAAAGGTTCTCGTCATCAATGCTCCAACTTCTAACATAGTGAGCGCGGCCGAACTTGCAATTGCACTAATGCTGGCAAGTGCGCGAAATATTTCAACTGCACATGCATCACTTCGTGCAGGCAAATGGTCTCGCTCGAAATTTAGCGGTACAGAAATGTTTGAAAAAACTCTTGGAATTGTTGGGTTTGGAAAAATCGGTCAATTAGTCGCGCACCGAATGAAAGCATTCGGAATGAACATAGTTGCCTACGATCCTTATCTCACTGCAGAAAAGGTTTCAGCGTTAGGAGTAAAGCTCGTAGAGCTCGATGAATTATTGAAAACTTCAGATTTCATAAGTATTCATCTACCTAAAACCAAAGAAACTCTCAATTTAATTGGTGAACAAGCACTTTCAAAAGTAAAGCCAACAGTTCATATTGTTAATGCTGCGCGCGGGGGAGTCTTAGACGAAGCGGCGTTGTATAAAGCGATCACCGAAGGCCGCGTTGCAGGTGCTGGAATTGATGTGTACTCAACTGAACCTTGCACAGACTCACCTCTATTCTCACTTGATCAAGTTGTTGCGACACCTCACCTTGGTGCTTCAACTGAGGAAGCTCAAGAACGTGCCGGAATAGATGTCGCACATTCTGTTCGCAAGGCACTCGCTGGTGAACATGTCTCAGATGCTGTGAATGGTTAAGGAAAAATAATGTCAAAAAATTTTAATTTAGCAGTCATCGCTGGCGATGGAATTGGTCCTGAGGTTGTTGCAGAAGGCATTAAAGTTTTAGATGCAGTTGGTAAGAAATATGGAGCAACCTTTAACAAGACTTCCTATGATTTAGGAGCGGGATATTGGCATAAAACTGGAGAAGTTTTGCCAGATGCCATCCTGAATAAAATTGCAAAAGCGGATGTAATTCTTCTTGGAGCAGTAGGTGATCCGACCGTTCCTAGTGGAGTTTTAGAACGCGGACTTTTACTAAAGCTTCGTTTTGCTTTTGATCATTACATTAATTTGCGTCCTGCACGTTTAATGCCGGGAGTTATTTCTCCGCTAGCCACGAAACAACCAATTGATTTTGTAGTGGTACGTGAAGGCACGGAAGGTCCATATGTCGGCGCAGGTGGAGTTCTTGCAGAAGGAACTGATGCTGAGATCGCAACTGAAGAGAGCTTAAATACTCGTCGCGGTGCTGAACGGGTAATCCGAGATGCATTTAATCGCGCAATGGTTCGTGATCGGAAAAAACTAACGTTGGTTCACAAAAATAACGTTCTTACACGAGCTGGCGGATTGTGGACTCGTACATTTAACGAAGTTGCGAAGGAGTTCCCAAAAGTTACAACAGATTATTTACACGTCGATGCAGCTTCGATGTTCTTCGTTACTAATCCAGAACGCTTTGATGTCGTTGTTACTGACAATTTATTTGGAGATATCTTGACTGATATTGCAGCGGCAATATGCGGCGGTATCGGTTTGGCAGCTTCTGGAAATATTAATCCAACTGGCAAATTCCCATCTATGTTCGAGCCGGTTCACGGTTCGGCTCCGGATATCGCAGGAAAAAATATTGCAGATCCAACTGCAACTGTTATGTCAGTTGCAATGATGCTAGATCATTTGGGACTCAGCGATGCTGCTCGCGATGTTGAACGCGCAGTCGCCGCAGATCTTGCTTCCCGCGGAGATAAGAAACGCAGCACAAGTGAAGTAGGAGATGCGCTCGTAGCAGCGCTATAAATCCATGAAAATTTCACTTAATCCAAAGGCTAAGGACGCAGCAACTCGTGATGCACTAGTTGCTGAAGGCGGTTTTGGTAAGTACTACACAGATCACATGGTTGTGTGCGAGTGGAACGAAAAAGAAGGCTGGTCAGAACCTGAATTAAAACCGTACGGACCAATTTCGTTAGATCCTGCAACAGCTGTTTTTCATTACGGACAAGAAATATTCGAGGGCATGAAGGCGTATCGCCAACCTGATGGCGGTATCGGATTATTTCGTCCAGAAGCAAATGCTCGACGTTTTGCAAAGTCAGCTAATCGTTTAGCACTACCTGAAATGCCTGAAGAGTTGTTTATCGAAACTGTTGAAACTCTTGTAAAGCAAGATGCTGGTTGGGTACCAAACAAAGTTGGCGAATCTCTTTATATACGTCCATTTATGTTTGCCACTGAAGTTGGTCTCGGTGTTCGCCCGTCCAATAAGGCTTTGTATATGTTAATAGCTACTCCAGCCGGTGCGTATTTTGATCCGTCCAAAGCTGTAAGTGTTTGGATTTCAACTGAGTATGTGCGTGCTGCACAAGGTGGCACTGGAGAAGCAAAGTGCGGTGGAAATTACGCGGCTTCTTTGGTTGCTCAAAAAGCTGCAGCAAAAGAGGGTTGCGATCAGGTTGTGTGGATTGATGCAAAAGAGCGCAAATGGATCGAAGAAATGGGTGGCATGAACCTGTACTTCGTTAAGGGTTCAGGCACGGATGCAACAGTCGTTACTCCAAAATTAACTGGAACACTCTTACCTGGAATCACTCGCGATTCAATACTCACTGTTGCGAAAGATCTCGGCTATAAAACCGATGAAGTAATGCTCAGTATCGATGATTGGCGTGATGGCGTTGCTTCCGGTGAGATCACAGAGATCTTCGCATGCGGAACCGCAGCGGTAGTTTCACCTGTCGGAACAGCAAAGAGTGCAATGGGTACGTGGGTCACTGGTGATGGTCAACCAGGAAAAATTACCATGCAAATTCGCAATCACCTCTTGGGAATTCAGCATGGATCAATTTCTGATTCCCATTCATGGATGCGCAAGGTTCTCTAATGCCAGTTAATGACGCTTTTCACATATATGACACAACACTTCGAGATGGTGCGCAGCAAGAAGGATTGAATTTATCTGTTCAAGATAAGTTAGCGATTGCACGACATTTAGATGATTTAGGTGTTGGCTTTATTGAAGGTGGATGGCCTGGTGCTAATCCAAAAGATACTGAGTTTTTTGAGCGTGCGAAAAAAGAGTTAAAACTAACGAATTCGACTTTTGTGGCATTCGGTGCAACGCGGCGCCCAAATGTTAAAGCTGCCGATGATGCGTTACTCGGTGCACTTCGCGACAGTGGCGCACCAGCTGTGACTTTGGTGGCAAAATCTTTTGATCGTCATGTGGATCTAGCTCTAAAGACAACCCTTGATGAAAACCTTGCGATGATTAAAGATTCTATTCAACACTTGCGCGCGGAAGGACAGCGAGTGTTTTTAGATGCCGAACACTTCTTTGACGGATATCGCTCTAATCGCGCTTACGCACTCGAAGTTGTTCGGACTGCCGCTGAGGCTGGTGCGGACGTTATTGCTTTGTGTGACACTAATGGCGGAATGCTTCCTGATGAACTTTCACAAGTAGTTCATGATGTATTGCAAGCGAGTAATGCACGACTTGGAATTCATTGCCACAATGACACGGGTTGCGCCGTTGCAAACTCAATGGCTGCGATAGCTGCGGGTGTAACTCATGTTCAAGGAACCTTAAATGGTTATGGCGAAAGAACTGGAAATGCTGATCTCGTAACTATCATCGCCAACCTTGAGTTAAAGAAGAAGCAGCTCGTTCTTCCAAAAGATGCGTTGCGTGAAGCATTCAGAATTTCGCATGCAGTCGCCGAAGTAACGAATGTTTCATCAAGTGCACGTCAACCATACGTCGGAATCTCTGCTTTTGCCCACAAAGCTGGTCTGCATGCCAGTGCGATAAAAGTCGATCCAACGTTGTACCAACACGAAGATCCAGAATCTGTTGGAAACGATATGCGCATGCTTGTTTCTGAGATGGCAGGGCGTGCATCTATTGAATTGAAGTCCGCAGAACTCGGTGTTGATTTAGGTGGAGATCGCGAACTCATCGGCCGAGTAGTAGATCGAGTCAAAGAACTCGAGTCACACGGCTTTACTTTCGAAGCAGCCGATGCTTCCTTCGAATTGTTACTGATTGAAGAAATCTCAGGAAAGCGTCCATCATTTTTCACTATTAAGCATTGGGCAACGACGACAGAGCGCACATCGAAAGATGGAATTACTACAAAAGCCGAAGTAAGCGTGACTGCCAACGGCAAAGAATTTACTTGCAATGGATCTGGAAACGGTCCAGTTAACGCGATCGACAATGCACTTCGTACAGGACTCAAGCAGTTCTATCCGGAACTCGAAGTTCTCGAGTTAACAGATTACAAAGTCCGCATCCTCGAAGGACGACTAGGAACAGGTGCAATCACACGCGTACTTGTTGAAACAAGCGATGGTAAAGGTGAATGGAACACAATCGGCGTGCATGAAAATATCATCGCTGCATCCGCGATGGCGCTTGAAGATGCTCTAACTTTTGGTCTTCTGCGTCAAGGACGTAAACCCGAGTAATCTATTCCTATGTCCACACATACATTAAACGATGTACGTGTTGCTTTTGAAAATAATCTACACACCAAGCGTGATTTATCTCTGCATACGATCCGTGCCTATGTGGGAGATCTCGAGAGTTTTTTTACACACCTAGAAGCTTTAGGTATTTCAGATGTACAGGCACTCGATATTTCACATATTCGTTCATGGCTAGCAAACATTTCCATCAAAGGAGGAGCACGCACCACTTTGTCCAGACGTGCAGTAACAATTCGATTATTTACAAAATGGGCGCACAAGAATGGGTATTTACCAAAAGATATTGGCGTATCTCTTGCCACGCCGAAAAGTCATAAAGTTCTACCAGATGTACTTAATGCAAGTGAAGCCAGAGATGTCATGGAATCCATGGCTATGCGAGCGGGTGAAGAAGATTCTCCTCTTGCGATTCGAGATAGTGCAATTCTTGAAATTTTGTATGCAACTGGAGCGCGCGTAGCAGAACTATGTGGTCTTAATTTTGAAGATATTGATTACGAGCGTCAAGCTTTACGAGTAGTTGGCAAGGGCAATAAAGAGCGTTCAATACCTATCGGCACGCCTGCATTAAAAGCGTTAAAGAATTGGATAGACAATGCACGTCCTCAAATCGCAAGCGATAAATCTGGCTCTGCACTTTTTATCGGATTGCGCGGCAAAAGAATTGATCAACGTACGGTCCGAACAGTTGTGTATGAAGCATTAAGTGCTATCGAAGGTTTGGAAAAGTTAGGACCGCACTCATTACGTCATTCCGCCGCAACTCATCTTCTGGAAGGTGGCGCCGATCTTCGGACCGTGCAGGAAATCTTGGGGCACGCATCACTTGCAACAACTCAGATTTATACCCATGTTTCTACAGAGCGTTTGCAAAAAGCGTATAAGCAGGCACATCCCCGCGCATAAATCGTGGATTTTGCACTCCCGAACCTCAGGTAAGATTTTCCACGCACCAGAGCAATCTGGTGACTTCTCAGCACTCATTCGACTTAGTCGAAAATCATTTCGGTCCAGTTCGCTGGTAGATGACGAGTGCGACGGGTTTAACAAATTGTTAAACCATTAACCGAGCGGGTTATTTTTGCTAAGCAGAAATAACCTATGAAGGAGCACGCCATCATGGCTGTTGTAACAATGCGAGAACTCCTCGACAGTGGAGTCCACTTCGGACATCAGACACGTCGCTGGAACCCAAAGATGAAGCGCTTTATTTTCACCGAGCGCAATGGCATCTACATCATCGATATCCAACAATCACTTGCACTCATTGATAGCGCATACGAGTTTGTTAAGGATGTTGTTGCAAAGGGCGGACACGTTTTGTTCGTCGGAACAAAGAAAGCAGCACAAGAGCCAATCATCGCTCAAGCTGCACGAGTTGGAATGCCGACAGTTACTGAGCGTTGGCTCGGTGGTATGTTGACTAACTTCCCAACTGTTTACAAGCGAATTCAGCGCCTGAAGGAACTTGAAGCACTTGAAGCAACAAACGATATGTTGCTTACAAAGAAAGAACTTCTAGTACTACGTCGTGAGCGCGAAAAGCTTCACAAAAACCTTGATGGAATCCGCAATATGACTAAGTTGCCAAGTGCAATTTGGGTTGTCGACACCAAGAAAGAGCATCTTGCTGTTGCTGAAGCTAAAAAGCTTGGTATTCCAGTAATCGCTATCTTGGATACAAATTGCGATCCAGACGAAGTTGATTTCAAGATTCCTGGAAACGATGATGCAATTCGTTCAATCGGTTTGCTTACTCGCGTCATCACAGATGCAATTGCTGCCGGCTTACAGGCTCGCTCTGCAGTTGTAAAAGAAGAAGCTAAGACAGAAGCGCCAGCAGTTGCCGCGGGCGAGCCATTAGCTGATTGGGAAAAAGAAGTAATCGACGCAGCACCATCAACTCCAGTGGAGGCGTAACAAGTGGCGTATTCAGCAGAAGATGTAAAGAGACTGCGTGAAGCAACTGCAGCAGGAATGCTCGATTGCAAAAAAGCACTTGATGAAGCAAATGGTGACTACGACAAAGCTGTAGAAATCATTCGCGTAAAAGGTCTTAAGGGCGTTACAAAGCGCGAAGGCCGTTTAACATCAAATGGTTTAGTAGTCGCGAAGGTTTTAGGTGAAGTGGGCGTAATGCTTGAACTGAACTGTGAAACAGACTTCGTCGCAAAAGGTGATCGATTTATCGCACTTGGTGATGAATTAGTGGACCACCTACTTTCCGCTAAATCTGAAACTGTTGAAGCATTTCTTGCTTCAACAATGGCTAGCGGTAAGAGCGTTCAATCAGTTATCGATGAAGGAAATGCAACTCTTGGTGAAAAAATCGAAATTCGCAACGTTGCAGTTGTGAATGGTCCAGTTGGTTTGTACTTACATAAAACAAGCCCAGATTTGCCGCCACAAGTTGGAGTTTTGGTCTCACTTGCTAAAGAAGCTGTTGAAGTTGGAAAAGATGTTGCACAGCACATTGCAGCCTTTGCTCCTAAGTTCGTAAATCGCGAAGACGTCCCAGCGGATCTGATCGAGAACGAGCGTCGCATCGCTGAAGAAACAGCACGTGAAGAGGGCAAGCCAGAAGCATCGCTTTCAAAAATCATTGAGGGCCGCGTTACTGGCTTCGTAAAAGAAGTTAGTTTGATTGAACAAGCATTCGCTAAGGATGCGAAAAAGACTGTCAAGCAAATCCTCGATGAAGCAGGAACCGCCGTCAAAGCATTCCACCGTTTCCGCGTAGGACAGTAAACTATCTTCCAGAGCACAAGAAGTTGTGAAAGGAGCACTCATGCCCGGTACTAGAGGTAAATACGGGCGAGTGCTCCTTAAACTTTCCGGAGAAGTTTTTGGTGGAGAAAAAGGCATTGGTGTTGATCCTGATGTTGTACAAGATGTAGCAAAACAAATCGCAGATGTAGTGCGTACAGGTGTTCAAGTAAGCATTGTGGTCGGCGGTGGAAATTACTTCCGTGGCGCAGAGTTACAACAGCGCGGAATGGATCGTGCACGTGCGGATTACATGGGAATGCTCGGAACAGTCATGAATTGTTTAGCGCTACAAGATTTCTTGGAAAAAGAAGGTGTAGATACTCGCGTTCAAACTGCAATCACAATGGGCCAAGTAGCCGAGCCTTATATTCCTCGCAGAGCAATTCGCCACTTAGAAAAGGGTCGAGTCGTAATATTTGGCGCTGGTGCAGGTATGCCATTTTTTACAACAGATACAGTTGCTGCTCAACGTGCACTTGAAGTTGGATCTGAAGCACTTTTACTTGCAAAGAGCGGTGTCGATGGCGTGTACAACGCCGATCCAAAGAAAGATCCGAGCGCTAAGAAGTACGACACGATTTCTTACGATGAAGTACTCAGTAAATCATTGGCAGTTGCAGATGCAGCCGCATTTAGTTTGTGCCGTGAGAATAAACTACCGATTGTGGTATTTGATCTCATGACTAACGGAAATATCGGTCGCGCGGTTCGCGGTGAAACGATCGGAACCCTTGTCGCGTAAGCGGTGAGGTTACTAAGGAGTCCTGATGTCAGATATCGCCACTGCTCTAAAAGACGCAGAAACAAAGATGAACAAGGCTGTCGAAGTTGCTAAAGATGATTTTAGTGCGATTCGCACAGGCCGTGCTCATCCATCACTTTTCAATAAAATTATGGTCGACTATTACGGTACGTACACATCACTCTCTCAACTAGCTTCAATCCAAGTTCCGGAAGCACGCATGGCATTGATTTCTCCTTTCGATAAGGGCGCAATGGCTTCAATTGAAAAAGCAATTCGCGAATCAGATTTAGGTGTAAACCCAGGCTCAGACGGTGTAGTTATTCGAGTTAACTTCCCTCAACTCACAGAAGAACGTCGTAAGGATTACATCAAGGTTGCTCGCACAAAGGCTGAGGATTCAAAAGTTTCAATGCGCAATATCCGTCGTGCCGCAAAAGAAGCTATTGAAAAATTAGAAAAAGATGGTCACATTGGAAAAGATGATTTAGCTCGCGGTGAAAAAGAGTTAGAAAAAATCACTAGCGATCACGTTGCCAAGATTGACGAACTGCTCAAGCATAAGGAGAGCGAACTTCTCGAAGTTTGAGAATCGCACATCTGACGTGTCTGATCTGCATTCAATTAATGAGGCCATAAACGCTAAGGCGGGGCGCAAACTTCTTCCTTCAATTTTAGTAAGCCTTACGTTAATCGCACTAGTTTGGCTGACTTTGGCGTATGCACGCGTTCTCTTTGCTCTACTTGTAGCGATAGCTGTGGCACTTGGTATACGCGAAATAGCGCGGGCATTTGCAGCAGCAGGCACACACATTTCAACTCGAACCTTAATTGTTGCAACCGGTGGGCTTACATATGCCGTGTGGAGCGCTGGTGTTGAAGGGCTTGCAATTGCAACTGCAATCGCTTTGCCTGTCTTACTTATTTCTAGATTAAGAAAAGGTCCGCAGGATTTTGTTAAGAGTGCAACAGCAACAACACTCGCGCTTATCTACCTTCCATTTCTTGCCGGTTTTTTGATTCTTTTGGCACGGCCAGATGATGGCTTAGCTCGAGTGATGACATTTGTAGTGTTAGTTGGCTGCAACGATACTTTTGGATACCTTGTTGGAGTTATTTTCGGTAAACATCCGTTGGTACCAAAAATTAGTCCTAAGAAATCTTGGGAAGGTTTAGTTGGATCAATAATTTTTACGAGTATTGGTGGGGCTCTGAGTTTTTATTACATCCTTGATCTTCAATGGTGGATTGGCGCACTTGTTGCACTCATGATTGTTTTTACAGCAACTAGTGGTGACCTTATTGAAAGCGCAATGAAGCGCGACCTTTCTTTAAAAGATATGGGCTCACTCCTTCCAGGTCATGGCGGAATGTTAGATCGTTTAGATTCTGTTTTGCTCTCAGCACCTGCTCTGTATTTTGCACTTGAACTCGTTAAGCGTTTCTCATGACCGAAATTAAGCTCGTCTTTGATGAGCCGGCTCAGAGAAAAAAAGTGCCGAAGCATCTTGCGGATTACTCACCCGAGGATCGTCGTGAAATAGCAACTGGTTTAGGTTTACCTGGATTTAGAGCAAATCAGATTGCAAATCATTACTTTACCCATCTTTCAAGTGATCCAAGTGATTGGACAGATATTCCAGCGTCCATGCACGATCAAGTTCGTGAACACTTCATTCCGTCACTAATCACATTAGTGCGTTCTGTAACTTGCGATAACGGGATGACTCGTAAGGACCTTTGGAAATTGCACGATGGCGTTCTAGTAGAAAGCGTTTTGATGCGCTATTCAGATCGCACGACAGTCTGTATTTCATCTCAAGCAGGCTGTGGAATGAACTGTCCATTCTGCGCTACCGGACAAGCTGGTTTAACTCGAAACTTGAGTGCTGCTGAGATTACAGAACAAATCGTTGCGGCCGCGCGTGCTTGCGCCAATGGCGAATTACCAGGTGGACCTACTCGATTATCTAATGTTGTATTTATGGGAATGGGCGAACCTTTAGCAAATTACAACGCAGTACTTCGCACCGTTCGAAATATCACTACACCTAATCCCGATGGACTAGGTATCAGCGCACGTTCAGTGACTGTATCTACAGTGGGGCTAGTAAATGGAATTGAGAAGTTAACCGAAGAAGGAATTTCTGTAACTTTGGCTGTATCGCTTCATACACCAGATGATGAACTACGTGATTCATTAGTTCCCATCAACTCACGTTGGAAAGTAAAAGAAGTGCTAGCGGCTGCGGATGCTTATGAAAAGAAAACAGGCCGAAGATATTCAATTGAATACGCCCTCATCCGAGATATAAATGATCAATCATGGCGAGCAGATTTACTTGGCCGTTTGCTCAAGAACCGCAATGCACACGTCAATTTAATACCACTGAATCCAACACCGGGTTCAAAATGGACAGCATCTAGACCACAGGATGAAAAAGAGTTCGTTCGAATCCTTGAAGGTTATGGAGTTGCTGTCACCGTGAGAGATACTCGCGGTCGCGAAATTGATGGTGCATGCGGGCAACTTGCTGCGGCAGAAAAGTTAAAATAGTTTTTCAATTAGTTTGCCCACAAAACTTGGGCGCTTAGTAATTCTTTCCTCTACATCAGCAATTGCTGAAAGTTTTATCCCCAAGTTAACACCTAACCAACGAAGCGGTTCTGGTTCCCATTTTGCACTCTTCCAGCCGACATATGGCAATGATGCGCGCACACTATTCTTTCCAAGTATTAGATCTGCCATGGAATTTGCTGCAAGGTATGAAAGCGTTACGCCATCACCAACGTAACCACCAAAGGATCCAAAGTGACCGTCCCAATGCAAATAAGGCGCCCAGTCACGCTTGATTGCTACAGCGCCACCCCATGCATGAGTGAACTTATGATTCTTTAATTCAGGAAACCACTGAATCGCAGTCTTGCGAAGTTTTTTGTGAATCTGTTTGTGCTGTTCTGACTTATTACTACGTGCAGATCCCCATTTATAAGGAGCTCCACGCCCACCCATAGCAATTCGATTATCCGAAGTTCGTTGAGCATATGTGACCAAGTGACGATTTTCGTGAAATGTTTCGCGACCATCCAGTCCGTATTTTGCCCAAAACTCATCTGGCAGGGGCTCTGTTGCAATCATGAGCGAGTAAATAGGAATCTGTTCTCGATTTCTTTCGTGGTATGCCTCAGTTGCACGTACTACGAATCGAGCATCAATTGATTTGCCATCAACTTTTACTTTCCCAGTTTTGGAAATATCTGCAGATGTATTTTCAAAAATATGCACACCACGTTGGGCTAAGGATTTAGCAAGAGCTACGACTAACTGCGTTGGATTAATCGTTGCACAATCAGGATTAAAAGATGCCCCGATCGCGCAAGACATACGAATTCGAGCAAGAGTTTCTTCTTTGTTGAGGATGCTTTCGCGGGGGAGTAAACCTTGCTTTATACGCTCTAATTGGGGCTTACTCCTAGCAACAGTAAGTGAACCACTTTTAACAAATGCAACGGAATCTTCAGATGAAAGAGCGAACTGCCCTATTTCATCAATTGACTTTTCAAGTTGGGCATGAAGATCAGAAATACTTTGTGCGCTTACATGTTTTGTCAATGTTTCATCATCAACCGGGTAAAGCGCAGACGCCCAGCCACCATTTCTGCCACTGGCACCAGATCCAACTTCGTGTGCTTCAAGAATTGCGATTTCTAAATCTGGAGATGAATTAAGAAGGTGATGCGCGGTCCACATTCCGGAGAATCCACCACCAACAATGAGGACATCCCAATTGCGATATAGATCCCCGGGAGTGAAGGTTGGGTGCTGTGCGCTACTCCACCAAACGCTTGCTTCGGCCTGATTTCCCACAGGAACATACTAGATGTCACAGGAAAAGAACTACACTTTTTTGCCGTCAGGGCGTAATCTCGCTCCATGGAAAAATTGAGTAATTTCATAAATGGAAAGAGCGTTGAATCTAAATCTGGCAAAACTACTGATTTAGTTAATCCTGCGACAGGGCAAGTTTTTGCAACTGCACCAAACTCAAGTGCAGATGATGTAGATATGGCCATGAAAGCCGCAGCTGACGCGTTTCCTATCTGGCGTGATTCGACACCATCAGAACGTCAACGCGCACTACTAAAGATTGCTGATGCAATCGAATCTCGTACAGAAGAATTAGTAAAAATTGAAAGCCAAAACACAGGTAAACCGATTGGAATTACGACATCTGAAGAAATGCCTCCGATGTTGGATCAAATTAGGTTCTTTGCAGGTGCGGCTCGTAACCTAGAAGGAAAATCTGCGGCCGAATATATGCGTGGAATGACATCCTTTATTCGTCGCGAACCAATCGGCGTATGCGGTCAAGTAACGCCTTGGAACTATCCGATGATGATGGCGGTTTGGAAATGGGCACCGGCAATTGCTGCTGGAAATACAGTTGTATTGAAGCCAAGTGATACAACTCCAGCATCAACTGTATGGATGGCTAATTTGATGAATGAATTTTTACCTGCCGGAGTTATAAATGTTATTTGCGGCGAGCGCGAAACAGGAGCAGCATTAGTTGATCATCCAACTCCAGCAATGGTTTCAATTACAGGTTCAGTTCGTGCTGGTATGGAAGTTGCTGGCGCTGCAGCAAAACAACTCAAGCGAGTACACCTTGAACTAGGTGGAAAAGCTCCTGTAGTTGTTTTCAATGATGCAGATTTGCCCGCGGCAGCCGAAGCAATTGCGCTAGCTGGCTACTTCAATTCAGGCCAAGATTGCACAGCAGCAACTCGTGTGATTGTCCAGGAAGGTGTTTACGAAGAATTCGTGGGACTTCTTGCTGATCAAGCAAAGAACAACATCGCAATTGGTATGCCTGATCAAGATGTATTGGTTGGACCAGTAAACAATGCAAATCAACTCAAGAGAGTTGCAGGATTCCTCGAGCGCACACCATCTCACGCTCGTGTCATGGCTGGTGGATCCCAACTACAACAACCTGGATTCTTCTTTGCACCGACCGTGGTCGCAGATCTAAAGCAAGATGACGAAATGATTCAGAGCGAAATCTTCGGTCCTGTCATCACTGTTCAGAAGTTCAAGGAAGAAGCCGACGCAATTGCTATGGGCAATGGAGTTGAGTACGGCCTAGCATCTAGCGTCTGGACTAAGGATCATGGGCGTGCGATGCGAATGTCCAAAGCATTAGATTTTGGAGTGGTCTGGATAAATACTCACATTCCGATGGTCTCTGAAATGCCGCACGGTGGCTTCAAGCGCTCGGGATACGGCAAAGATCTTTCCCAATATGGGTTCGAGGATTACACCCGAATCAAGCATGTTATGACTAATCTAGGCGCATAAGGACCTATCCGAACTACGGCACAAAGGAGCAAAACCGCATGACACCGAAACGTCCGCTCTCACCAGAAGCACGTTCGATAATTAATTCACAAATTTCACGTCGTGCACTTATTGCTGGCGCGGGTGGAATAGGCGCAGCAGGTTTGCTCACTGCATGTGGTGGCGGTGGCGGTGGAAGTGCAGCAGAAGGAACAGTTCGATGGGCTAACTGGACTCTTTATTTAGATTATGACTCTGATGCACAGGTGTATCCAACACTTGAAAAATTCATGGCGGAATCTGGGATTAAAGTTGATTACAAAGAGGATTACAACGATAACGATGAGTTCTGGGGCAAAGTTCAAGGTCAATTAAAGCTCGGTGAAGATATTGGTTACGACATCGTCGCACCGACTGACTGGATGGCTGGTCGTTGGATCCGCATGGGATATGCGCAAAAATTTGATGAAGCAAATATTCCAAATAAGGTAAACATTCTTGATGCGCTCGCGAATGTTAATTTTGATCCAGGTCGAAAGTCATCCCTTACATGGCAATCAGGTTTTGGTGGTTTTGGTTGGAATAAGGAAAAAGTTCCTGGTGGAATCAAATCCCTAGATCAACTATTCTCAAAGGCTAACAAGGGTAAAGTTGAAGTTTTATCAGAGCTTCGCGACACGATCGGAATCATTTTGCAGTACCAAGGAGTTGATCCTTCACAGAACTTCACTGAAGATCAATATATGAATGCCGTTGATTACTTAGCAAAAATGATTAAGGACGGATTCATTCGCCAAGTTAAAGGCAATGATTACAAGGAAGATCTCATCAGCGGTGATGCAATTGCCGTAATCGGTTGGTCTGGCGATATTTTCCAACTTGCAACAGAGAATGATGGAAAATTTGAATTCGCAATTCCAGAATCTGGTGGAATGCTTTGGAGTGATAACTTACTAATTCCTTCAACATCTACAAATAAGGCAAACGCTGAGAAGGTAATTAATAATTACTATGACCCAGCCGTAGCCGCAGAAGTTGCTGCATATGTGACATATATTTGTCCGGTTAAGGGCGCACAGGCCGAAATGGAAAAAATTGACCCAGCACTTGCTTCAAGTCCATTTATTTTCCCAACTGCTGAAACTCTCAAGCAGGTTAAAGTCTTCCGTTCATTAACTCCTGCAGAAGAAACTTCATTCACAACCGCATTCCAGGAAGCTGCCGGCAACTAATGGCGGATGCTTCCTCATCGACTCGTGGTGATCTCCGAATTGTTAACGTCACAAAATCTTTCGGAGATTTCACTGCAGTTGATGATCTGACTCTGACCATTCCTGAAGGTTCATTCTTCGCACTCCTTGGACCATCAGGTTGCGGAAAAACTACAACACTTCGAATGATTGCAGGGTTAGAAGAACCAACTCAGGGAAGCATTCATATTGGCAGCACAGATATCACTCACACTCGCCCTTACCAACGTCCTGTAAATACAGTTTTCCAGAACTACGCGCTTTTTCCTCATCTTTCAATCTATGAAAATATCGCCTTTGGTTTGCGACGTCGTGGAATCAAAGATGTAAATGAAGCAGTCGATAAGGTTCTAAACCTTGTCGAATTACCGCACTTGGCACAACGCAAACCCGTACAACTATCCGGTGGTCAACAACAACGTATCGCGCTTGCGCGTGCAATTGTCAACCGCCCAGCGTTGTTGCTATTGGATGAACCTTTGGGAGCCCTTGATCTTAAATTACGTCGTCAGATGCAGATAGAACTCAAGTGGATTCAAACAGAAGTCGGCATCACCTTCGTTCACGTAACACACGACCAAGAAGAAGCTATGACCATGGCTGACACGATTGCTGTGATGAATGAAGGCAAAGTCGAACAGATGGGCACGCCGGCTGATTTGTATGACAATCCGAAGACTGCTTTCGTAGCTAACTTTTTAGGTCAATCGAACTTGATTGAAGGCCGAATTGATGGCAATGATGGCGATAATTTTGTTGTTGACGTATTTGGGCAAAAAATTAAGATAAATAAGAGTCGAAGCCACGCTAAAGACTCTTCAGTTTTAGCAGGTATTCGTCCAGAGAAAATTCGAATTCATCCTGCAGGAACTGCAATGTCGGGAAATGTATTAACTGGCGGAGTTATCTCAGATGCGTCATACATTGGCGTTAGCACCCAATACCAAGTTGAAATGCCTTGGAAACAAGAACTCATGGTTTTCGAACAAAATGATGATGGAGTTCCACCACTTGAAAAAGGTGATGCCGTCACACTGTCATGGGAGCCTGTATTTACTTTCGCGCTAGACGGTCGTGAAGATGCATTCGCAGGATCTGAAGTGCATGCGGATGAAGAGTAATGGCCTTTTTGCACACAGCGGGTTCTAAAGTAAGTTCCCTAAAAGAGAAGAAATCGTTACTTCCATATTTATTGCTCGCACCAGGAATTATCTGGCTATTTACATTCTTTGTACTGCCAATTGCTAATCTTGCCCGAACTTCAACACAGACCCCAACTGCAAATGGGGACACCGGCTCTTACGAACAAACATATAGATTTGCAAATTACATAGATGCATTTTTAGATAACAAAGAACAATTCAGTCGTTCATTTATTTATGCATTCTTAGCGACAATCCTTGCCTTGGCTATTGCTTATCCATTGGCCTACGGCATTGCCTTTAAATCTGGAAAATATAAAAATCTTTTGTTAGTTCTTGTAGTTGCTCCATTCTTTACATCATTTTTGCTCCGCACTATCGCTTGGAAGCAGATACTTGGTGAAGAAGGACCGGTTATCGCTGTACTTCGAGGGGTTCACATCATCGGAGATAACACCTCACTGACTGCCAGCGCTTTCGCAGTTGTAACAGGCATGACTTATAACTTTTTACCATTTATGACCCTGCCTCTGTATGCAAGTTTGGAAAGAATAGATCCACGCACTATGGAAGCTGCCGGAGATCTGTATGCAAATGCTTTTACGACATTTAGAAAAGTTACTCTGCCGCTTTCAATGCCCGGAGTTGTTGCTGGAACATTGCTGACATTTATCCCAGCCGCCGGTGACTATGTCAATGCTGCAATTTTGGGAAATCCAAACACCAAGATGCTCGGTAATGTAATTGAATCTCGATTCTTTAAGATTGTGGATTATCCAACTGCAGCTGCTCTTTCATTTACATTAATGGCAGCAATCTTAATATTGGTAACGGTTTACATTCGTAAAGCTGGAACCGAGGAACTCGTATGAGAGTTACGTGGTGGTTTAGAAAGAACCTTATACGTGTTTATATGGTTCTCGGATTTACCTACCTTTTCATTCCAGTCGCTTACACTTTTGCATTCTCATTTAACAATGGTGGAAAAAGTAACCTTGTTTGGAAAGGTTTCACATTAGGCAATTGGCAAAATCCTTGCGGAGCACCAGATGTCTGTGTGGCACTAGGTAACTCAATTCGGGTTGGACTTATTTCTACAGTGGCCGCAACATTTCTTGGAACATTAATTGCTTTTGCACTTGGCCGCCACCAATTTAAAGGCAGGTCTACAACAAACACACTAATTTTCTTACCGATGGCAACACCTGAAGTTGTTCTCGGAGCTTCACTTTTGGCGATGTTCTTAAATCTTGGAATTAATCCAGGTTTCTGGCCAGTTGTGATTGCACACGTGATGTTCTGTATTTCATTCGTAGTAGTAACCGTGAAAGCTCGAATTGCAAGTTTGGATCCGCGATTAGAGCAAGCAGCCATGGATCTCTACGCCAATGAGTTTGAAACATTTAGAAAAGTCACGTTACCGCTTGTTGCACCGGGTATAGCTGGTGCTGCACTTTTAGCGTTTAGTCTTTCTTTTGATGATTTTATTATCACCAACTTTAATTCTGGCACGTTAACAACATTTCCTAAGTTTGTTTACGTTGCATCCGCGCGTGGAATACCTCCACAAGCGAACGTTATTGGTTCCGCAATGTTTTTCTTAGCATTATTCATCGTAATAGCGGGTCAACTTGTAAGTCGGAGAAAAGCCCGCTAAAATTTCTTTAGTCCACAGCGAACTACAGATTGTCTAAGAAAATCTGCACTGTGGGGTTAGGTTCCGGAGGACCCGGGCCAACTACGATTTGTGATTGAAGGGGTGATTCCGGTCAAGGCCGGATAGCGCGATGTCTGACATCGACCCTCATATTCTTAAACACCTCTCAGTAATGCAGCCAGAACTTTATTGGCTAGATGAAGATCCACTCGAACCAGAACCACATCCAACACTTGTTGGTGATGTAACTACCGAGCTCTGCATTGTTGGCGCAGGTTACACAGGCTTGTGGACTGCTCTGCTTGCAAAGGAACGCAATCCCGAACGTGAAGTCATCATTGTTGAACAACGCGAAACAGGTTTCGGCGCATCTGGACGAAATGGTGGATTCTGCAACTCATCTCTTACCCATGGATTCATTAATGGTTACCGTCGATTTAAAGATGATATGCAGGATCTTGAACGCATGGGACGTGAAAACTTTAATGAAATCGAAGAAACAATTAAGAAATACGGTATTGATTGTGATTGGCAGCGCACCGGTGAACTCCGAGTTGCTGTTAAGGAGTGGCAATTAGATGGGATGAAAGAAGAGGCTGCACTACGCAATCAATACGGAGATCACGTCGAAGTTTTATCTCAGTCCGAAGTTCAGGCTCGAGTGAATTCTCCGATTTATAAAGGTGCGCTATGGGATGCCGATGGCACGGCATTGGTTGACCCTGCCAGGTTAGTTTGGGGCTTGGAAAAAGTTTGTCTTAAGCTCGGTGTAAAAATTTATGAAAATAGTAAAGTGGAATGGCTTGAGCGAACAAGCGATGGAATTATCGTTCATACGCCTTATGGAAGCGTTTATTCTGACAAAGTAGCTCTGGCTACAAATGTATTTAAATCATTAATCAAACGTGCACGTAAATATGTTGTCCCTGTTTATGATTTTCAGTTAGTAACTGAACCATTAACTCCTGAGCAATGGAAAGCAATTGGTTGGTCTGGCAAAGAAGGTTTATCTGAAGCCGGAAACCAATTCCATTATTACCGAGTAACTTCCGAAGGAGCGATCCTCTGGGGCGGTTATGACGCCATTTATCATTTCCGGGGAAAAGCTCGTCAAGAATATGAAACTGATGCAGAAACGTATGCGTATTTAGCTGCAGATTTCCTAGAAACTTTCCCGCAGCTCAAAGGAATTAAATTCACACACGGATGGGGAGGAGCAATTGATACGTGCTCTCGATTCGCACCGTTTTGGGGCCGTGCGTACCGCAAACGTGTTGCTTACGTTCTTGGATTTACAGGTTTAGGTGTTGCCTCAACTAGATTTGGGGCACAAGTTTTGTTAGATCTTGTTGATGGATTAGATACCGAACGTACGCGGTTAAAGATGGTTCGCAGAAAACCGCTGCCATTCCCACCAGAACCCTTTAGATTCCTCTTTATTCGTCTAACTCAATGGTCCATTAATTACGCAGATGAGCATGATGGCAAGCGAAATCTCTGGCTGAAACTCTTAGATCGACTCGGATTAGGTTTCGATTCTTAATTGATTAGACGTATTCTTAACCCATGGCAAACCTTGGAAATATGTATGGTCCGAAATTTACCTTTCTTGGTATAGACGAATGTGACCTTGATGATCCAAAGACATACCAAGGTGCCGATGTAATTATTCTTGGCGCACCAATTGATAGTGGAACATCACATCGTTCTGGTGCAAAATTTGGTCCGCAAGCAATCCGTGGTGGAGATTATTTGCCACATGATGGCGAACGTCCGCACATGGCACTTCGCACTGATGGACTCAAGGACCTTAAAGTTTTAGATGCTGGTGATTTATTGATGCCAGGGGGAGACTTAAAGAAATCACTCGAAGTACTTGCAGTTGCTACGGAAAAAATATCTCGCGCAGGAATAATTCCAGTCATTCTTGGTGGCGATCATTCAATCGCTTCAGCAGATGTCGCTGGCATCGCTGCACATCGAGGTTTAGGCAAAATCTCAATGATTCACTTTGATGCTCACGCAGACACCGGTGATTCACAATTCGGCGCTCTTGAAGGCCACGGAACACCTATGCGTCGCTTGATTGAATCTGGCGCAGTTCGCGGAGATCGTTTCTTGCAACTTGGGTTACGCGGATATTGGCCAGGAGATGAAACCCTTAAATGGATGCGCGATCAAGGCATGCGCAGTTATGAAATGACTGAGATTCATCATCGTGGATTAAATGTTGTACTCGATGAATCTTTTGCAACGCTCACTGATCAATGTGATGGTGTCTTCTTATCCGTAGATATTGATGTTGTTGATCCTGGAATGGCACCAGGTACTGGTACTCCCGAGCCAGGTGGAATGACTAGCCGCGAATTACTCGAAGCGGTACGCAGGATTTGTCTAGAACTTCCCGTTGTTGGAATTGATGTTGTTGAAGTTGCGCCACCATTTGATAGCGCAGACATCACAGCGATACTCGCTAACCGCGTTGTACTAGAAGCGTTGAGTGCAATTGCAAAGCGCAGATCAGGTAAGCCGTACTCACCAACTCAGAACTTATTGGACCGCTAACTCTTTAGATAGTTGCTAAAGCTTCATCGAGAATAGATAAACCTTCTCGCAATAAATCTTCAGGTATGACAAGCGGTGGAATCAAACGGATGACGTTTGAATAAGTACCGGCGGTCAGAATAAGTACTCCCTTTTCCTGGCAGTAATTAACAATCTTTCCAAGGGCGGCAGTATTTGGTTCGGTACCACCTGGAATAACAAGCTCAATTGCTTGCATTGCTCCACGTCCGCGAACTTCACCGATTATTGCGTGCTTTGCTTTCATCTTATTGAGTTCATCGCTCATGATTGTGCCAATTTTTTTAGCGCGATCAACGAGCTTTTCTTCTTCAATAGTTTGAATCGCACCTAGTGCAGCAGCGCAAGCAACAGGTGATCCACCATATGTGCCACCTAAACCACTTGCGTGAATTGAATCCATAACTTCAGCGCGACCTGTCACGGCAGCAAGTGGTAAACCACCAGCAATACCCTTTGCGGTCGTAATTAAATCTGGTTCCAAGTTTTCATCTTCTGATGCAAACATCTGGCCGGTGCGTGCAAAACCAGTTTGAACTTCATCAGCGATAAATAGTGCACCATTATCTTTTGCGTACTTTGCTAGCCCAGGTAAAAAGCCTTTAGGTGGAACGATAAAACCGCCTTCACCTTGAATTGGCTCAATAACGATTGCGGCAATATTTTTTCCGCCAACTTCCTTATCTAATTTGTGAATCACAACATCAAGTGCGTTTTTTTCACAAGCAGCTGCGCCGCCTTCCCAGCGATATGGGTAAGCCATAGGCATTCGATAAATCTCTGGAGTAAAGGGACCAAAACTATCTTTGTATGGCATGTTCTTTGCTGTCATGCCCATAGTGAGATTTGTTCGACCATGGTAGCCATGCTCGAAAACAACAATTGCTTGTCGCTTTGTAAATGAGCGAGCAATTTTGACCGCATTTTCAAGTGCCTCAGCACCGGAATTAAGTAGTACAGATTTTTTTGCAAATTTTCCTGGCGTTAAGCGATTGAGGGCTTCACATACTTCGATGTATCCAAGGTACGGAGCGACCATAAAACATGTATGAGTAAACAATTCAACTTGTCGCTGCACATTTTCAACAACGTGAGGTGCACTGTTACCAACATTTACAACTGCGATACCAGCACCAAGATCAATAATGTGGTTTCCATCAACATCGACCAAGATTCCACCTGCTGCACGTTCGATGACGGCAGGCATTGCCATGCCGAGGGATGCTGAAACCGCTGCAGATCTGCGCGCAATAATCTGCTCGGATTTTGGTCCCGGAATGGCAGTGACGACTTTACGTTTCTGTTCTACGTCCGTAGTTAATGTGCTCATTTCGCCAGTCTACTTTGGTCATGAGAAGATGACCACATGAGAGACCTGGTGATTCTTGGTTCAACAGGATCTATCGGTTTCCAAGCCCTCGAACTAGTGGCTGCTAACCCAGGAAAGTTTCGTGTTGTAGCCATCACATCGGCTGGAAACAACCCCGCAGTTATCATCGAACAAGCTAAGAAATTTAGCGTCGGGGTAGTCGGCACAATTCATAACGCCGAATTAATTCGAGAAGCCCTACCCGGCATAACTGTTATCGATGGCAAGAATGCCGCAGCAGAAGTTGCATCGATCACATGCGATGTTGTTCTCAATGCTATTTCGGGATCCATCGGTTTAGCCGCAACTGTTGCCGCACTTAAAGTTGGGAATCGCTTAGCTCTTGCTAATAAAGAGTCACTTGTTGCAGCAGGCGATTTTGTAATGTCACTTGCAAAACAAGATCAAATTATTCCAGTGGATTCTGAGCACAGCGCGCTCTGGCAATGTCTAATGGCTGGAAAACGAAATGAAGTTTCTCGTTTAGTTCTTACTGCTTCCGGCGGTCCGTTTCGCACTCGAAAAGATATGTCAACAGTTACTGTAGATGAAGCGCTTTCACACCCAACATGGTCGATGGGTCCAGTTATTTCAATCAATTCTGCAACACTTGTGAATAAGGCTCATGAAATCATCGAAGCACACCATCTTTATGGCATGAATTATTCACAGATTGACGCTGTCATCCATCCACAATCGGTTATTCATTCCATGGTCGAATTTATTGATGGTGCAACTATTGCGCAGGCAAGCCCACCAAATATGAAAGGTCCAATCTCGTACGCAATCAATTGGCCTGAGCGTTTAAAGGCGGCAACACCTGCATTGGATTGGACGCAAACGCATGCCTGGGAGTTTGAACCCATAAACCAAGAAAAATTCCCTGCAATTGAGTTAGCAAAGCGCTGTGGAGAGCTTGGAGGAGGATTACCGGCAATCTTTAACGCTTCCAATGAAGTTGCAGTCGATGCTTTCCTTAAAGGTTCTATAGCATTTAGCTCAATTATGGAGTGCGTGGAGCAGAGTGTGCATCGACTAGGCGGATCAAGCCCGAGTGCAATTCGAGATTTAGGTGATGTCAGTGCGATAGAGCAAGATGCACGAACAGTTGCCCAAGAAGTATTACAACGAATGGTTTCTTCATGAAAATTATTGGCGTTTTAGCTTTTGTTATTGCACTTCTACTGTCCGTAATGATTCACGAATTTGGCCACTACATCACTGCCAAGAGATATGGAATGCGCGTAAGCGAATTCTTTCTTGGTTTCGGAAAAAGAATCTGGTCATTTACACGAGGCGAAACCGAATTTGGCATCAAAGCAATCCCAGCCGGTGGCTATTGCCGTATTGAAGGAATGAGCGCTACTGATGAGATGCCACCAGGAGAAGAGTCTCGAGCATTTTTTAAGGCAAGCTCGGGGCGCAAACTAATAGTTCTCGGGGCAGGTTCATTTTTACACTTTGTCTTAGGTTTCATTATTTTGTTAATAATTTTTGCAGGAATTGGAACCTCTAAACCCACGACAACAATTTCAGAAATTTCGGCATGCGTTCCTCGAATCAATGCCGCCTGCACAGAGTCTGATCCAAAATCTCCAGCACTTTTATCAGGACTTCAAGCAGGAGATGTCATCACATCTCTTAACGGAGTACCGGTAAATAACTGGGCGAAAGACGTTGAAATAATTAGAAATTCGGCAGGGAAAGAGATTTTAATTGAAATTGAACGAAATGGTCAGGTTCAAACTATCTCTGTAATCGCTGCAACTCGTGTTGTTGATGGCAAGGAATACGGATTTTTAGGAATTGTCAACGGATACGAATTAGTCAGAGATGCACCATTCA
>Ga0214921_10000927_pt1 | contig 51771 bp, 54 predicted proteins | sample LL1505_MetaG_FD_177992 | JGI IMG/M metagenome (GOLD analysis project Ga0214921, IMG submission 177992) | Freshwater microbial communities from Lake Lanier, Atlanta, Georgia, United States - LL-1505 | ecosystem: Environmental > Aquatic > Freshwater > Lake | place: USA: Georgia | collected... | reverse complement strand
TATGGGGTATGTTGTGTTTTTTGTTTTTGTTTTTATATTTAAATTTTAAATATAAAAGCAGTTCAATTTTTTTATTATACGTTCATTTATTATACGTTCATTTATTATACGTTCATTTATTATACGCGATGAGCTTATCCATAGGTCGCGCGCATTTCAGCATACGTCATGTGACGCCCCGTCTTTTCTTTAAATTCTTTATCGCCATCGGTCATTATTTTTGTTAATTCATTTATCATTTTATTCGGGTCGTCTATTTCTTTATTATTTAGTTCCGCGGTTTTTTCCATACCTTCTTTTTCTAACTTTTTGATTAATTTATTTAAATCAACGGGTTGGGTGGTGGTCTCTTGGGTAAGAGGGTTTTGTATTTGTTTTTCCATTATATTCTCTAATTCAAGTAAATATTTATATTATTTATAATTTATAATTTATAATTTATATAATAATTTTATAATATTTTATTTCACTTTTGCTTTCTAAAAAGTGATGTGATGAGAGAAAGTTAGGGTTTCTTGGTGGTGCGTATTTTTATTTTGGATTTTTTGAGAGGTCAACAGTGTAAATAAACATAGAACATTATTTATATTTAAATTATAAAAATAATATTATTTAATTATATAATGACGAAAACCGTAAAAAGAGGAAAGTTAAGAAAACTAAAAAGAGCAAGGTTTAGTAAAAAATCGTTCAAAAAAGGGGGAGGTTTCATGTCTAGTTTCTCTATGCCCGGTTTCTCCGGAAATAAGGTGCCAGAAAAAACTATGTATTTCGATTTTGATAAAGATTTTAAGATTTATCGTAAAAGTGGTGGTCAACCTGTTTATATGGAAACAGCTACAAGACTTGAAGATGGTAGTAGACAAATTATTATTGATTTTTCAAACGCCACTAATACAGCGAGATGCCTTGGTTTAGGATTGGCAATAAGAAAAGCTATTATTTTTTTCATTTCTAAAATATCATACAATAATCCTAGTGCGATTAAATACGCAAATGATAATATTAAATTGAATAAAGATAATGTTTGTCTTAGTACAAATAATAAAATCGTATTAGTTTACAATACGAATGGGGTGAAAGAATTTACACTCAATGGTATATCCCTCATAGCCGATAACATAAGTTCTCCTAGAGATATCAATGAACTTATTAAAGACTACCATGATACGTTAGTAGGAAAGGGTAAACTATTTAATGCGAATGGTGGTGAGAAATTAAGTAATGAGAGTTCCGTAGTGATAGACCAAGCTGAGAGAATGGAAGGTAATAATCAAGTATAGTTCCATTATAGAATATTGGTTAATCAAAAATGATTATATTCCAGACAGCACTCGGCAACCCTAACCCCCGGTAACCCTGGTAACTCGCCCGTAATGCACCCAACACCAAGTTTTCTATCGAATGAGACGACCCTTGTGAAAAAAGACCCCTCCTATAGGGCATTTACGCGAAACGAGAAATGAGTGACAAAAAACGGATATGAGTGACAAAAAAGGACCCCTTTATAGGAGCCCTTTTTTGTTTTGTTTTTATTTTTATTTTGTTTTGTTTTTAATTAAGCGACGACGACGAGTTGGGTGTCTAGATGGAGTACCTTTTTCAAGGCGTTGGTTTTTGCGGGGTCTTGTTGGACGGGTTCTTCTTCGTCCCCGGATTCGGAGGAGGTGTCTGATGCCCAACAATGTTTGCGCTTGGGCTTGGGGTCGGTGTTTTTCTGGATGTAGGCATTGAACGCCTCGACGGTGGCAATGACGGGCGTTACCTGGACGGCTTGGACCGGTTTGATAACAACAGGTCGTGCTGGAATAGTCATGAGTACGGTGGCATAGGATTGTTTGTCGGGCGTTTTCTTATGGATGACCATGGTGGAAATAGGGGTGACCTTGATGTCGGGTTTTTTGGGTTCGGGGGCAGATTCTGGAGGTGTGGATGGTTCAGGACGCGTCGCTGGTTTGGTTTCGGGGCAATACTTGACGGTATGCCCTTTTTGTTTACAACAGTGACAGGTGTTGTTCAACAAAGTGGGGCAAATAACTTTTCCGCGGTTGTTTTTGGTCTTGTGCGAGGTATATATCTCTTCGGGTTTTCCCGCATCAATACATACTTTACATGGTTTTTTGTTTGACGACATATTTCGATTTTGAAGTGTTTTGAGTTTTGATGTGTTTTGTTTTTTGATTACTTATCTTTTTTATTAGTATTTTAAAATCAATTTTTTTATTTTTTATATAAGTTTTAAAAAAATTGAATATATTTTTTGGCTGTTATAAGTATTCAACAAACTACATCAAACATATCAAATATGAACATTCAGGAAAAATATAACGAATTCCTCGCATACAAGGGGATTGACTACAAGCAACACCAGTACGACGGGTTGGAATGGTGCGTCTCCCGTGAGACTGCTAAAGCGCCGCTTCACGGGGTGCGTGGCGGATTCATCGCGGACGAGATGGGACTCGGCAAAACCATCATGACCATTGGTCTCATCGTGGTGAATTTCTTGGAATACCGTCGCACGCTGGTCGTGTTACCAAGCATACTCGTGGACCAGTGGGCACAGGAAATCTACCGCACCACCGGTCATGTCGCATTGGTTTACCACGGGTCATCCAAACGAAAGATTACCAAAGAACGCCTACAACGCGCGCCAGTAGTGCTTACTACCTACGGCATACTCGTGGGAAGCAAACGCAGTAAAAAGGAAAACCTATTACATGCGGTTGAATGGGACCGCGTGATTTTCGACGAGGCTCACCATTTGCGCAATAAGAACTCGCGATTTTTAAGCGCCAAGAATTTGAAAGCACGTTCCAGGTGGTTGATTTCGGGCACTCCGGTACAGAACAAGATAAAGGATTTCTTCAACATGTGTAACATGCTGGGATTACCCGCGTCGTTTTATACGCACGCCGACAATCGCGAGGTGATACTAAGGGAATTCATATTGCGCCGTACCAAACAACAAGTGGGAATACAGATGCCAGCGGTGGAAAGCATTACCAAGACAGTCGCATGGCAAAACGAGGAGGAGAAGAAATTCGCCAAAGATATTCACCAGGCAGTCGCCTATCCCAAGACCAAGCTCAAGATGATGAATTATGCTCGACAGACTTGTATATTGCCGTCGATGATGACGTCCAAGGTGAGTTCATTGATTAACGACAGTATTATCTACCCTGAGCATTTCATGACGACGGCTACGAATTACTCGTCCAAGATTGACGCGCTTATTGCTGGACTGGTCGAGCGCCGGGATAACGGCAATGGCAAGATTATATTCTGTCATTATCGCCAGGAAATCGACGAAATTAAAAGGCGCCTTATGATGTCGGGATTTGAGAAAATCGTCATCTTTGATTCGCGATTAGGCTTAGCAAAACGCATGAAACTATTGAATGAAACCGTTATCGAGGTATTGATTATACAAATAAAGACTGGTTCTGAGGGTTTGAATTTACAGAAAAATTTCAGTGAGATATATTTCGTAAGTCCTAATTGGAATCCGGCGATTCAAGACCAGGCAATCGCCAGGTGCCACCGCATTGGCCAGACCAAAGATGTCCAGGTATTTCACTATATCATGGACTCCTTCGACGATGAGAACAGGTTGATTACCATGGACAAGTATATCGAATTAGTACTAGAGGATAAACGTATCATCATTGAAGATGTTATTCCTCAATAAATTTTAAAACAATTTTACTCTTGTATATTTATGTCAATGAGAGAAAGTTAGGGTTATCCCCTTTTTCTTATTATTTATCCACCAGGATTTCCTTAGCTACGGTCCTGATGATTTTATTGTAATTCTTTTGGGCTTTTTCTTTGTCTATTTCACCCAAGCTATTATCAATCAGTTTCGTATAAATATCACTTTTTTTACTAGTAGGGTCTTTGTATTCCGGGTTGGCTTTCGCCCAAAGATTCATTTGCTTGACATTCTTGTGTTCAATCGCCTTGATGGCTTTTATCATTTGCTCTTTATCCTGGTCTTTATGCCAGGTGTCGTTGTTTTTCACATGAATGACCTCCCTTTTTAGGTCACTACAGTGAATCGGGCGTTTCGTTATATCTAACTTATTTAATCCATTCACTAATATGTTAGTGATGCCACCGCAATACCCAAGAGGTCCAAAATTCTCAAAATCGGTAAGGGTTAGTATCAACGATTCCAAGAAATCACTGAGATTTAACGCGTCTTTACAAGTCTCATTCAAGAATACCTGAAGATTAAAATTGTTGTTTTGTGTTAGATTATTATTACTATTCGTTGTGATGATGCTTCGTTCCTTACTCATCTCAAGCATTTGTTTGTTCTGTTCAATGATGAGTTCCTTGAATTCCTGGTTCTGTTTCAAAAGCTCAAGTATCAAATCGCCAGAGTATTGATTGTTTCCCGGATGTGGTTCTGGCTCTTCTACATTCATTGTTATGTTTTCTGGTTTTGAGTCACACTTCTTTTTATGATACCATAAACTTGAATGATGCTTATATGATTTTCCACAAATACATGTATAATTATTATCACTCATTTGGGGTAAATGGGGATTTTTTGTAGTATTTCCTGTAGTATTTTGTAGTATTTGCGTTCTTTTAGCATGTTTAGGTGTCATTATATGTTTTTCGTAATCTTTTTTGTTACGTGTGTTGTATTGACAACATTCACATAAAAATTTGGGGATTTCTTGGGGTTTTATTGTAGTATTCATGTAGTATATTATACTACAAGAAAATCCCCTAAATCCTTTTCCTTAAAAAACCTTAAAATTATGCTCACAAAATTATGCTCTCGTGGTTTATTCCAGGTAATTTCCAAGAGAGCTTTATGCTCTAAATGACCCTCAAAAACACTGTTTTTAACATGAATCCCTGGTATTTTCAAAAATGGACATACCAAAAATGTCCATTTTTACTTTTTCCAATTACTTTTGACTGAAAATTAGAATTTTCAAGATAAAACAAGGCCTTACCATAATTATCAATTTTTTTCAAACCTCGAAATATGGGACATCTTTTAGTATACCTTTTTTAATACCCTTTTTACCTTTTGAAAATAGGGGTCAATGAGAGAAATAGGGGGCAACCCTAACTTACACCCCTGAAATCGCCCATTTGTGTTCAAGGGTCTACGCATTTGTTCAAAAACGGGGGTACCGTTTATGGCTATATGGGTGAACCATGGATATACCGCGAAACGAGAAATGAGTGAGGAAATACGGGTATGAGTGATGTTTTCCCTACCGGGAATGCTATAGGTGGCGGGGTTAGGGTTCGCCTGGGTAGACCCGGGTTAGGGGAACACCTAGCTTTCTCTCATGGGGTGTCTTTTTTGAAAGTAAAAAGGGGGGATAAACAAGTCAATAAATACAGTACAACATCATTATATACTTGATTTATTGAGTTGTTGAATTATATCAAAGAGAGAAAACATGGGTCATTTATGGGGGTCATGGGACTTATTGACTTGTTGAATTGTTAGTTCTTATTCAAATGTTGAATTATTTACCCCTTATTGACTTGTTGATTTACTATGTAATGAGAGAAACGCCGAAACGATAAATGAGTGACAATCTATGGAAATCGCCCATGTTTTTACCCTATGCGATTGTTGAGTTATGCTATAAGGTAATATTGGGATAATTCCCGTGATACTTTATTTATATATCGTTTTGTTTTATAATACAACAACTAGATATCTCATTCTTGTATTATGCTGAAACGAGAAATGAGTGACAATCCATGGAAATGAGTCACAAAAAAGGTCGTATTATAAACAAGTCAACAAATGGATATCTAGTTGTTGTTTTATAATACAACAAACGGATATCTACTTGTGCGTTTCTTTTATTTACTTGTGGGATTGCTATTTAGATGTTGAATTGTTATTTAGATGTTGACTTGTATAAAACAACATCTTAACGGACTTGGCAATTTTTGGCACTCATTTTTTGGAAAAAAATTACAAAAATCTTCTCTCCCTTGATTTCAGTGCGTTCAAAAAAAAATTGAAAACTTTTATTTCCAATGAAATCATTTTACTCAAACAAACCAAACAAAGCAACAAGCAAACAACAACAAAACAACAAAGCAACAATGTCATCAATTTCTAAAATCGTTAACATCTTAAGTGCCAAGTACGGATTCGACATCAAGGAAGCTACCGAACATGTCAAAGCCGAAATCCAAGCCTACAAGAACATGACCAAGGAAGAAAAGGATGCCATCAAGGAAGCCGAAAAGCAAGCTAAAGTGGCCGCAAAGGAAGCCGCTAAGCAAGCCAAGGAAGAAGCCAAGCTTGCCGCCAAGCAAGAGCGTGAAGCCAAGAAGGCCGAAAAAGCCAGTAAGCCTAAGGCGCCACGCACTGAAAAGCAAGAAGCAGCATTCCAAAAGATGATTGCTGCCAACAAGGCTAAGCGTGAAGCCAAGTTAGCTGCCAAGGAGCTTGGTGAAAACGTAGTCGTTTCTGCGGAATCACCTGTCAATGACGAAGCATACCAAGCTGAAATGAATGCCAAGTTCGAGCAACACGAGGCTGCCGAGAAAAAGGTCAAGAAGGAGAAAAAGTCCAAGAAAACCGCTGAAACCGTCGAAGTCTCTACCTTGTTACCACCATTACTCATGCCTGAAGAGGAGGTCGCACCTGTTGAGGAAAAGAAGAAGGTAAAGAAGGAGAAAAAGACCAAGAAACCTGTCGAGGAATCAGCGGATGACAAGATGTTGGCGGTATTCGATAACGTATAAATAAAAAAAAAATAAAAAAAATAAAAAAAGGGGGCTAACAACCCTCTTTTTTTACGTCTCTTGCTTGTTTTCGCCCTCTTTCAAAAAAAATTGAAAACCTTTTTTTCCAAAGGTTTCATATTACTCAAACAAATCAAACAAACGCTACAAGCAACAAATCAACAAAACAACAATGTCAAGTATTACTAAAATCGTCAACATCTTAAGTGCCAAATACGGTTTCGACATCAAGGAAGCTACTGAACATGTCAAAGCCGAAATCCAAGCGGTCAAGAATTTGACCAAGGAAGAAAAGGCTGCCATCAAGGAAGCCGAGAAGCTAGCCAAAGCTGCTGCCAAGGAAGCCCAAAAGCTCGCTGAAAAGCAAGTCAAAGCTGCTGCCAAGGAAGCCCAAAAGCAAGCCAAAGCGGCTGCCAAGGAAGCCCAAAAGCCAGCCCAACAACCTGAAAAGAACAAATATTTCGTTACCTTTCACAACAAGTCAAAACAAATGGATGCGGAGGACATTTCTTTGATTGAGGAGGACTACAAATTAGAATTCGTTTTCCAAGTTGAACAAATCACCGACGTCGAGATTGTTCCGCTTTGCGCCTCTAATCTCTCCGATTATGCCAAATTTGTCAAGAAAAACGCTGATGATATTGATGATAATGAATTTGATTCCATATGGTTCTCTTATCAAACACCATCTCAAATGAATTATACCTTTGTATTTCACGGCGAAGAGTACCAAGTCAAATTTCATATTGTCGAAAAGGCGCCATGCGCTAAAGCACCTGCCAAGAAGGTCCCAAAACCAGTCAAGGAAGTCAAGGTAGTCCAGCCAGTCCAACAACCAGAAAAAAACAAGTATATTGTCACCTTTAAAAACAAGTCAAAAAAAATGAATGAGGAGGACATCTATTTCATTGAAGAGAACGAGGACTACAAATTTGATTTCATTTACCAATTTCAGCAAACCGCCAACATCGAAAACATCGACGACGCTGCGATTGTTATGTATTGTGATTGCGCTATAACGGAAGGTGGGACATATCTTGATTTTGTCAAGAAACATCCGGATGTTGAATTTGATTTCATCGTGTTCTGTTTTGAACAGCCATCTCAAATGAATTATACCTTTGTATTTGATGACGAAGAGTATGAAGTCAAATTTCATATTGTCGAAAAATAAAAAAATAAAAATAAAAAAAGGGGCACCCTCTTGCCTCTTTTTTTAACACCCCTTCGCCATTTTTTATCTCTATCCATTTTTCGCCTATCTATAAAAAAAATTGAAAAGCTTTTTTTATTACTTTTTCATGTTACCCAAACAAATCAAAACTAACGCAACTAGCAATACTAACTTAACAATGTCTACTAAACAACAAGTCAAACAAGTCAATAAAGTTTTTAAACCTGTATTAAAGGAATTGAAAACTACTTTCAAGATTCGAGTCCAAACAGAAAAAGAGAATACCAAAGAAATGAAATTACGTGCGAAGGAGGAACGCGAACGCGCCAAGGAACAGCGAGCGCGCGAAAAAGAAAACGCACGTAATGCTAAGGCACAACAGCTGGAGCGTGAAAAACGTCAGCGTATCCACGATAAACAAACCAAGCGTTTTGAGTCGTTCAATCGTATGGTGCAAGTTGGTATTGCGTTACATAAGACGCATCTCGATGGTTTCACTACAGCACAATTCGTTGAAAAATACAAACAAATGTATGGCAATATCAATGCTTGGTCTGGCGTGGTCAATCCAGAAGATTATGATGGTGATGCCAGTATTCGTTCATTAATCTACGAAATGTCTCCGTCCTCTGCTCAGCACTGGTTTAAGTATGGTATGAAGAAGAATTCCTATCAAGTCGCGCCTTGGTCCTTTGTCAATAAGAAATTAGCCGATTTGAACCATGAATATGAATGGATGGTTACTACCGCAGGCACTGGTCGTGCCAAATCTAAGGGTACCTGGAAATTTGTATTTCATTTGTCGCGTGACAACTGGGACAATGAATTATTTGGACCACTCCCCGAAGATGATACTCTTTTGAAGGCAATAAATCAACGTAAAATTGGCAAACAAAACCAAAAAAACTAAATTTTAAATTGTAATTAACCTAACACGAAAAAGTGACCCACCACTTGGAGGGAATACCTTTTTTCACCCAAGTGCAATCCGGAGGTTTCAATCTTTCGTATAAATAAAATAAGGAGTTAAATAGATGCTTAAAATTAAAAATACTATATTCGTATCAAAGCTTCTAGTATTCAATAACGCACTTAATATGACCGCAAATACTACCAAAATACTATCTCCAAATAGAGCATTTATTCCAACTTCTTTAGCATATCCCTTAAAAAAGTCCAACATATTATTTGTTCCCAGCGGCATTATGGTAAATAGTATATAAAACAAATAATCAAAGATTACTTGAATCACTACACACAAAAAGGCAAACGCAGTTAACCCAACCTTTAAATCTAGGGTGTAAACTAAATATCTACCTAATAAAATGTATAAGACACCAATCAATATATCAGCAATCATGGCGGATAATCGGTATTTTTTATACCAACCTTCTAAAGTTAAACTCTTGTAATATATTCGTGAAAATGTGGCAAAAATAATGAACAAGTCTGCATATATATTTGCTGTAATGATTGGTATATATTCAAATTTATTTTTAAAGTCAGTCGTGGGTTTTACATTCGTTGTTTTTTCAACAATATAACAAATTAAAAATAATAATACAACTAGTAATATATTTTTCATTTATTTTATATATTTCATGTATAAAAAAAAGAAAAAATATTTTACTTAACTAATATATAAATGAGTTTAAAAAAAAGATCTTTTAGAAAGATACTCATTAAAAAAGGAGGAGGTGAAAAAGAAGATAGTGAAATGATAACAGCAATCTCGGAAAATAAAAAAGATGATGTCAAAGAATTACTAAATAAAGGTGCCAACCCCAATACAAAGGGCATTAACGGTATTCCAGGAATAATAATGGCGTCATTTATGGGTTACACTGATATTGTGCGATTATTACTAGAAAATGGAGCAGACATCAATGTTAAATACAACGATGGTAGGACAGCATTAATGTCAGCATCCCTTGAAGGTAATACGGATACTGTGAAATTATTACTGGAAAATGGTGCAAACATAAATGATAAAAGTAAAGATGGACGGACAGCATTAATCGCAGCATCATATTATGGTCACACTGATACTGTGAAAACATTACTAGAAAATGGCGCAAACATCAATGATCAAACCACTGATGGTAAGACGGCGTTAATATTTGCGACAACTAATGATCGTAAAGATACTATGAAATTATTAATAGAAAATGGCGCAGACGTTAATTTACGGGGTGGAAAAAGCCGGCGTCGTGGAAGAAAAATGAAAAATAGTCGTAAAAAGAGAAAAACTAGAAAAATTAAAAAATAAAAAAGAAAAATGTTCATAATGTATATTTTTCTTTTTTACATTTTTCCCCTCATTGTAAAAAAATTGAAATGCTTTTTCTCTCCTTGTATCATTTTACTAAAAACAAATCAAACCAAAACTAATAGTTAAAAAACAAAAAATCGAAAAATGTCAATCCCAAACATGAACGAAATCCCAGAAATTACTTTTGACGCATTCATCCAAGGCATGAATTTAGAAAAAGAATTCGAAATGGAAACAACAATGGAAACCATTGTCGCGGAAACCATTGAATGTCCTATTTGTATGGATGCGATTGAAGAAAACAAAAACAGTGTTATCACTGAATGTGGTCATAAGTTTCACTGTAGTTGTTTAATGAAAAATTCTTGTCATAATGGCTTTGATTGTCCATTATGCAGAGCCACAATGGTAGAAGATATGGAAGACGAGGATGATGACGATGATGAAGAGGAAGAATACGAGGATGATGATAGCAATACCGATGATTCTGAAACAAATGAAAACGAAGACCGCGAAAATATTGACGTTGTCGTTATTGAAGATTTAGAATGTTTATTAAATAATATGTGTTTTTATACAAATGCCTATTTAAACGACGATCATTTAAGCGGTTTCTCTGTTGAACATTCAATCATGGTAATGTTAAAATTAACCAATAATGAAGATTTATTGGATAATTTTGAAAGGTTTGTTATTAATGCGCATACTGAAAAAATATTAAAACTCATTGAAATTTACAGAAGAACTCGAATTTTAAGCGAACATTTCAAGAAACAAGCTGAAAAAGTGTCGCAAAAAAAAGAACAAGAATTATTTGCTCAAGAAGACATTAAAATGGAGGTTGTTGTTGCCGAAAAACCAGTCATGACAGTTGATGAAAGCATTCAAAAAATAAAAAATGTCTTGAAGGAAATCAGCGAACTCAATAGTTATGCTATTACCTTGATGAAACAAGTGACACCTGAGATTTTCCACAACAAATACCAACGAACTAACATAAGTGAATTCTTGAAAACATTGAACCTCAACAAAGCACGCGCTGGAAAGAATTATTTCATGGAAAACAAAAATCTTATTGACGAAGCGTTAAATTTATTAGAATGTAAAGAAAAAAACGAATAATTGTAGATGTAATTAATTAAAGAAAAAAGTGACCCGACACTTGACGGGAATACCTTTTTTCCCGAGTGTCACCTCGGGATGACAATAAATAAAAAAATTGAAATGCTTTTTCTCTCCTTGTATTATTTTACCAAAACCAAAACCTGAAAACAATAATACAAGTAAAATGAGTGAATATGTTCTTGATGTTGTGAATGACATGTTAAGACCACCTCCACCGTATGATTGCGGTGGAAACGCTGTAAAAATGTATATAAAAATAGATAAATATGGTAATGTAGATATAAAACAACAAGGTATATCTATATGTTCTGGTCACCCAAACCAATATTACCCGATAAGTGATTTGTTGATTATAAATGATAATATACCTATACCGGATTATATCATTGAAATTTTAAAAGAATTATTACCATCTAAAGCATGTCAATATACTGGATTATATCAACAACATTATCAAAATGTAATTTCATGTATAAAAATATTAAAAGAACAATTAAAAAAAAATGTGCGTAACCCTGAGAATGAAAAAGATGTAAAACTTAAATTAAAATATTCCACTACAAAAAATGAAATGTTGGAAAAGGAATTGCGAGAAATGGAAAATAAAATAAAAAATATACAAAAATCATATTTTGACATGGTAAAAGATAATGAAAAAATAAAAGAAGAAAATAAGTCATTACATGAAGAGGTTGTTCTGTTAAGAGATAAAAATAAATTATTAGTAGAAAAAAAATATAATAAATATGAAAATAAAATTATTGATAGTTCGATAAATTATTCTTATCATAATGAAAGAACTCCTCCAAAAACTCTACATAATTGTTGGACGAATCCTGGAGGTGCGACAATATATACTACAGAACGCGCAGCAAATAAAATGGTATATAATGATGAAACTGGTATTTATGAAGCTGGATATGAATAATGATGTCAAATTAAATAATCAAACGAAAAAAGTGACCCACCACTTGGAGGGAATACCTTTTTTCACGCATGCTTATCACGCCGATTTATTTATTTTTTCATTTTACTATCCAACACTACTTTTTTTGTTTGTAAATCAACTACATGAGCCCATTCAAATGAGTTTCTCTTGGTTGAAGGGTTTATATTCCGGTATTTTGTGAGAGGGTTCATTTCTTTCCAAATATCAGGTTTATCATTCCAACTTGTCTTTACTGTAAGTATTTTTTCATAAATTTCGGTAGCTTCTTCTAAAGTTTCTGTAAAATCATATATATCTCCAAAACCACCTGAGGCATCATAATGGTCACCCGCAAATATGGCATATTTTTGTATACTCATTTTGATTATTGATGATTTGATTTATCTATGTAATTTAAATTTATACGTAAAATAGTTATTCAATTTTTTTTATTTTAGCGATTCTGTAAAATAAAAAAAATTGAAATGCTTTATATTCAAATATATAATAATACCAAACATAAAACAACATATCATAAAATGACTGAAACTCAACAAAATATTATTGATTCCTCTTGTGAAAAAGCGACATCTACTGGTTCTGGTGAAAAACGAAAAAAGTTAAATCAAAAATTACCAACAAAAAAGCTGAAATTTGTGATTGAGGAAGACGAAAAAGAACGATTTGTAAAACAAGACATACGTAAGGATATTTTGGAAAATATGTTATTAAAGACTCATTTAAAAGGTAAGGAATTATTTGAATTAATTATGACAGAAAATGGACATTTGATTGATGAAAGAAGACAAGGATGGATTTTTGAAGTCCTTTGTCAAATCCTTATCATTCTAAAGTGTATAGAAAATATAAATTACACAGAAATTTATGACGGGCAATTAGATAATTTAAAACAAATAAAAAATATAAATTCTTTGTTAAAAGTCAGTATTGAGGGTCAAGGTGGTAAAAAGGTTGATATCGTCATTAAAAATAATGAATTTCATATTCCGTTTTCAATTAAATATAAAAATAAATTTTGTAGAACCGATGTCGTAGATATAAATGATGAAATTAAAGAACGAAATATCAATATAAAATTTAACATAGGATTAATTGTTAAGGATAAAGACATTTTTATAAATCACAAATATAAAAACGATACGGATAATGGTAAATTACATCACGATAAAATTATAGAAAATGGTTTATTATTTGACGAAAACGATGTTATCAAAGCTTTAGATGTGTTTAGTCAAAGATTCCGTAACAATACATTAAATGTAAATGATTTTATTGATTTCGTTAATACGGAATACTTATTGTCCCCAAGACAGCAATTGGTAAAAAAACTTCATCAGAAAATGGCTGAGCAAAAATTTATAAATTCATTCTTGTTAAATAAACATCGTATGTGGTGTATTGCGCATAAACCACGAAGCGGCAAGAGTATACTTATATTATCAATATGCAAGTATTTATTAGGAAATGGATACAATAAGTTATTAGTCATGACATCTGTTCCTCAAACGATAAATAGTTTTACAAAAGATTTAGACAAATGGATTGATTTTAAAAGTATTGATTATAGATTACAAAAAGATTTTGACTCAATTAATGAAACATTCAAAGGTATTGTCTTTTGTAGCACTGAATATTTAAAAGTCAATAAAAACCAAAAAAAAGAATACTTAAAAAATATTGGTTTCGATGCGATAATCACGGATGAAGCACATTTGGGCGGTTCAACCGAAAAAACCAAGACCGACATTTTGAATGTTGATAATGATATCGACGACATTCGTAAAAATATCAAACTCAATATATTTGCTTCTGGAACAGCAGACAAAACTAAAAAATATTATGGTATTCATGGTTCTTGCGTTTATGAGTGGGAAATTCAAGACGAAGCCTATATGAAAGAATTAATGAAACCTAATGTAAAAGACCGTGAAAAAATTATTGAAATAATGGTTAATCGTCATGGAAACATATTTGCGGAATGCTTAAACGAGGATACCTTAGATAAAGATTATTCAAAATACCCAACTCAGGTGTTAATGAAACATTCTATTCCTGAACCATTGATTGCGGAAATAGAAACATATAACAGTAAATATGGAACAAATTTTGGATATAATTGTTCTTCTTTGTTTGCGCTAAGACAATTTCTAAATGACAAAGGTGAACCCGAATATGCCGAAGAATTTGAATTATGCAAAGACAACGATGGAATATCTATATTAAAATATTTCTTGGAGTGCGTGATTTCTAAAAACAAGATGAAAAAAGATACCATAATGAAACAAATCGAAAACACTCAAACGAGTTATAATTCTAGAAAATCAACCGTTGAAAATCCATTACTATTTATCATGTATCTTCCTACGCATACAAGAAATAATACGATCGCATTATTACAAAAAACACTCAAAAAATTTATAGAAGACCATGAATTATGGGGTGATTACAACATTGAATATTCAAATTCTACCAATGATACTGGTAATGTCAAAGAAGAATATAATGAATACATTCGAACCATAATGGATAAAACCAAAAAAAACAATAAAAGAGGATGTATTTTACTATTAGGAAACAAAGGTAGTGTAGGTATTACATATCATGATTGTGATGTAACCATATCACTAGACGATGGTCATAATTTAGACAATCAAAAACAACGGTTTTCACGAGCATTAACAGAGGCAGATGGTAAAACTATTGGAATAAATGTTGATATGAATATTCAAAGAACGTATTTATATTTGATTGATATAATTCAAAAATATCGAAGAACCACCAAAACAACCAAAACAAATGCGGAAATTTTACATTATTTATTTGAACATAATATATTCTTGTTCGATCCTCAACAGATTAATAACGGGAAAATAACAACAACTGAAATACTATGTTATTATCAAAAAGAAGCAGATAATATGATGAAAGAAATTGACGACACTATTATTTTAGAAAACATAAATTGTAATAGTGACGATTTGCGTGATATGTTAATAAATATGATGGTTGAAAATAAAAAAAACCAAAATCAAATTAATAAAGATTTGGAAGGTGAACAACAAGATTGTCCTAAAGGCGATAAAACAAAGGTTCAAATTGACGCACCTTATATTGGAGATAATTTAGATGAAGAAATAGTTGAAGAAATTATTACAGAGAATCAAGTAAAATTGATAAACAAAACGCGTGAATTATGTAAATATATATTTCCGTATTTAGCTATAATTTCAAAGTCATATAAAATATTTGATTTTAAAGAAATACTAATATCTGAAAAAACTCAAAAGTTAGTTGTTTCATTATTAGAATATAAAAAAATTGAATTAATTAAAGATAATTATAGTATTATAGTAAATATAATGAACATTATTATAGACAATAATTCTGAAATTGTTAATAATATTCGTGAGATTTATAGCATAGCTCCTGATGATAAATTAAAAGGGTTAATCGAAAAACATTTTATACCTACAAATGATGAAAAAAAACAAAACGCAGAAGTTCCAACTCCTGCTAAATTAGTTGATGAAATGTTAAACACTATGCCTGAAGAGTTTTGGAAAAAACCTCACAAAGTATTTGAACCTTGCTGTGGTAAAGGAAATTTTGTATTAGGCATTTTCGATAAATTTTATAAAGGTCTTGAAGAAATGTATCCGGATGAAATAGATAGATGTCGTGTTATTATGACTGAGTGTATTTACTATGCGGATCTAACCGCGTTAAATGTTTTCATCACAACAGAAATAATGAAATGTCATGTTCAAAGCCGTTGTGGGTTGGATGAGTTGGATTATGAATTTAATAACTATACAGGAGATACTCTTGAATTAAATATTGAAGATAAATGGAATATTCATTTGGAAGATGTTTCAATAATCGGTAATCCTCCATACTCTACGGATCCATCAAAACCAGATACAAAACCTTTATATGATAAATTTATTGAAAAATATATTGGTGGTAAGTTATTATTATTTGTTGTTCCATCCAGATGGTTTATTGGTGGAAAAGGGTTAGATGGTTTTAGAGATTTTATGATGAAGCGAAAGGATATTGTGTTTATCCAACATGAAGAAAATTCTAAAAAATGGTTTGGGAATAATGTTGATATTGAAGGAGGTGTTAATTATTTCCTTAAAAATTCTTCTCACGATGGAGTCTGTTTATTTAATGGAGAACCATATGATTTATCCAAGTATGACTGTATTATTAAGCCAAAATATCATAAAATTATTGATATTATAAGTAATATGGAAAGTATTATAAAAAAATATTGCTCGTCGGGTTATTTTAAATATAGGACAAACGACAGCAGATTAAAAAATAACGGAAAAATAAAATGCTATGTTTCTTTACAAAAATCAAGCGATAGATGTAAATATATAGACTATTATGATTTTAATGAAACCAACACATTTTGGAAAGTTATTACCGCAAGGGCAAATGGAAAAAACCCTAATTTTGGGGCAAAATTTGTAGGAAACCCAACTGAAATTTATACTGATAGTTATATATCATTTCGTGTAAATAATGAAGACGAAGCAAAATCTTTATTAAGCTATTTGGAGACAAAGTTTGCGAATCATATGTTGTCGATTAGAAAAATATCACAAGATATAAGCGAGAATACTTGTAAATGGATACCATTAGTTCCATTAGATAGAACATGGACTGACGAGAGAGTATGCGAATATTTAAAAATAGAGCAAACTATGTATATTTAACTAATATAAATTTATAAAATAAAGAAAAAAGTGAATCGACAGTTGAAAGGAATATCTTTCAACATGTAAGATTCTTTATCAAACTTTTTTCTTGTGGTTGAATGAAACTTTGTATCTGTCTTTTTCTTGTAAGTTTGTTCTATTTCCTAAAAATATAAAATATTTATTTGCCAACGCATATTGTTTTGGTTTTTTGTCCTTTAAGACTCCGAGACGAACTTTCATAATCATTCCAACTTGCCATATTCGTTTATGTGTATATTTTTTGTTTTTGTATAACTTTTCTAATTTATCAATTGTATTTTGAACATCTTCCAATGTAGTATATTTTATGTGTATAGTGTCTTTGGGGTTTTTGTCAATATACACGTCAAATGATTTTTTGGGGTCATCTGGATTGAAAAAAAACTGTTTTTTAGTTTTATTTTTAGATTTCCTATTTACTTTTTTTGTTTTATGTTTCATAAATATACTATAACGAGAGAAAATAGTTACGATTATTTATTTATCACGTTATTCAAAAAATATTTATATATTTGAAAAGTATATGAAATATCTTGGCGGTAAACAACGTTTAGGAAAATATATTGCCCCGGTTTTATTAGATTTATGGGATTTATATGAACAAGTTTTCAACATAAAATTAACGACTTATTTTGAACCTTTTTGTGGTTCTCTCGGTGTATTAAAAAATATGACGGGGGTTAAAGCAAAAATAATCGCAAATGATTATCACCCAGACTTGATTGAAATGTGGAAAGAAGTAAAAGAAGGAACATTCGTTTATCCAAAATCCATTTCAGAGGAAGAATACTTGGAGGCAAAAAAACTTCCCAGTCCAAACGCATACAAAGCTTTTGTGGGTTTTGGAATGAGTTTTGGTGGAAGATTTTTTGGAGCATATTCTCAAAAATATTTGAATGATAAACCAGAAGATTTTTGTAAAGAAATGACCAACAGTTTAAAAAGAATCGCTCCACTGATACAAAAAGTGAAGTTCACCAACAAAGACTATACAGAATTTAAACCAAAGAAAATGTTTATCTATTGCGACCCTCCATATGCCTTTAATAAATATCCTATAAAATACCGCCGGGATACAAAAAAATACGATGTTTTTGACAATGACAAATTTTGGGAAGTCATGCGTGAATGGAGTAAAGAAAATATGGTTGTCATATCGGAAATCACCGCACCACCTGATTTTATCAATATATGGGAGCAAGAACGTTATCGCAGTGCGGCGCAAAGTAAAAAGACTCGTTTCAATAAAAACTCGGCAGTCGCATCAAACACGCACAATACCGAAAAATTATTTGTCCATGAATCAATTGCTAAAATATTATTGCCTTTATTGAAAAATTTGCCTGCGGTAGATGTATCAAAAAAATAAAATTGAATTATAATTGTGTCATTATGTGAGAGACATAATTATATAAAGAAAATTATACAAAGAAAATGACTATTCAAGTTTTAGTAAGTAATATTGATAACGAAACATTCCAAAAAATTCTGGATTATTATAACTCAAATAAATCCGGAGATGATGAAATCTTGGAACGATTAGACCGAGCCGAAGGTGGTTTTCAAATTAAACTTCCAGAAAATGAAATTGTTAAACGCGGTGAAAATTATAGGATCCGACAATTACGATGGAGTAAAGGCAATCTAATTGTCGCGCCGTATACCATCGGTTTTACAGAAAAACAAGAAATGTTATTATTTGACGCTTTGAATTATGCTTTGAATGGAAATGTCACCTGGAGGTAACTTTACGCGTACGACTTTTATTCGTTTTTCGCTGTTTAATGGTTTTGTTTTTCGCTGGTTGTCCGTGTGGATGATACGCATAAATCTTTTCATATTTATAAAAACGACTCGTCTTATCCAAGGTCCGTCTTTTTTTTATTTTCCACACCACCTTAAAGTCACTTGGTGCGTTTTCTTCTGATACAAAAACACAATTATCTTTGCTCCATTTTCGCATAGTATCCCAAAATAAATCATGGTCGAAATCGCCTGTAGAATAACCCTCGGTTGATTTATATGGCGGGTCACAGTATATCAACATGTTTTTGGGTTCATATTTATCATATGATTTATTATAAAAATATACATTACTTTTACGAATCGCGGGTGTTATTTTATCAATAGATGTTTTGAATTCATTCAAGAAATTACGACCACTATTTCCCGCCCATTTTTGAGCATAACCGGCGAAAAATTTCCCCCCAAAACTTAAACCAAACCCGGCAATTGCTTTCATCGCATTCGGGGATTTCGCATTTTTTAATCGATTGTATTGTTCTTCAGTGATATTTTTTGGAATATGAAGTGTGCCGTTTTTTATTTTTTTCCACATCTCAATTAAATCTGGTTGTTTATCTGATGCTATGTATTTTTTATAATCAAGATTAGTCATTTGTTTAAACACGCCGAGAGAACCGCAAAAAGGTTCTAAATACCCATTGACATTTTCTGGTGGACATTCTTTTGATATGAATTCGGCAATTAATTTTCCTATTCCATGTTTTCCTCCCAAATATTTCATTTTTATACTTATATTATAAGTATATTTTATTTACAATAATCAAAACTACACAATAAATATTATACAAAATACAATATTTATTTTATATATTTACATTTGTTTTTGAATATAAATCTAATCTTGTAAAGCATTATTCAACCCAGTATTTCTATAAATGCTTACTTGATTTACAATCAAATAAAATATAAACAACATATAAATACTCACTAGTAATTGAGCGGTTGGAGTAACTGGAGTGATATCACCATATCCAGTAGTAGTTAAAGTAGTAATTGTAAAATATATAATCGAAACTAATCTACTAAATGGTTCTTTTGGTAATCCTTTTATATCATCGTCTGTCGCCCAAAAAAATAGAAATAAAATATATACTATATTGAATAATATAAATTTAGTCCACATAAATATATATATAAAATATAAAAAAATTGAATATTATTTATAATTTTATACAAATAATATTATTACTAAAAATGAATATAGAAAAAAATAAACAATTAATGGTTCAGTTATTACACGGTATATTATCCATGCCTTATTTTAAAAATTATGCTTCCGCTAGTGGTGCTGTTCATAATATTGCGTCACATGAAACCGCGGTTGAAATATTATTTAATGCCTTTAATTTAAAGGAATGGAAACCTTTTATAAAACCCACACACGAAATCGTTTGGAATTGGATAAATACATCATATCAAAATATAACTCTAGATAATCCAGTTATGGTTGTCAATGATATGCCATCTTATTCTTATTTGTCACAGCCATGTGGTACGCATGATTCGCCTGATTTTATAGTCAAATTAAATGATTCTATCATGTTTGGAATAGAATGTAAATCAAGTGAAAATGGATACACACCAATGTATAATAGCGGTGGTATTAAACAACCGTTAATCTACATATTTTGCTCTAAAAAAACAAATTCAACAACTATTTATTGCGGCAAAGATATAATGACCGTAAAACAACAACAATTACTTGACGAATTAATTGAAAAACAACGAATTGTCGAAAAAGAATATAATGAAAAGCTCAAGGAATGCGACATAAATCACCGAGGTATTTGTTATTATACTCGTCCTATGATTCAACAAAATGGCGGTGCTAGTTATACCAATTACTTCACACATCGTGATAGAGAAAAATGTGAAGAAAATGTATATGAATATGTAAAGTTAATGATTGACAAAAACACCCAAACAACTAGTAATATTACAGGTGATGTTGAACCATAAAATTGCTCTTTATTATTTTACGAGGTTTATTACTTTTTTTCAATATAGTAAATGTATTGCTAAAGGTCTCGCTAAATGTATTGTTTTTTATTTTATCTATTAAATATTCCGTTTTTGATTTCCCGTGAATAATTTTATCGTTTATTTTCTCTCCCCGTTTTGCTTTTTCAAGTAAAATTTTTCTTTTTCTATCACACGCAATACAACTACAACCACTATCAATATAATGTTGGTCTTGTATTTCATTCATATGATGATTGTCCATGGATATTTTATTGTAAAATTCGTATTCTTCGGTATTGAAAGAAACAAAATCATTGGATTCCATTTTTTCTTCCCAAGTTTTCAAATACTCATTTCTCTCATTGATGTCATTATAAAAAAGAAATTGTGGTGAATTTTTAATACTATCTATAAAATTTTTAGGTATTTTATAGTTTGTTTTGAATTTTTTATAAACTTCCTTTATATTTTTATTATCCGTTTCGTAATCACTTACTATATAAATATCCATTTGTAATATTTTCTTGAAAATATCTCTCCATAAATGAGAATCTTTTAAACGTAGTTTTACATATGTCACGCCTTTATGTTGTGTGAGTAAATATTTATTTTCAAAATCAAATTCGGTGTATTGTTCTGTGGGAATATGATATGTCTCTCGATAGTAATCCCCGGTGACTAAATGTGGAAATAAATAATTAAACCGTTTTATAATACGGTCAACCGAATAAGTTTTCAAATTTTCAGTACTTGTATTAAAATGAAACGTATCTATATTTTCAAAAAAAGACGACATTTTATGTTCTACTGGAGTTCGATAAATATCAATTACATAGACCTTTTTTCCTAAAAACTTGTTAAAATGAATGATTTCGTTTACTGTCGTATTTGTAATATTAAATAGTACTTTTAGCATAACATCATTATGTAAATGTATTACTGTTAATTTGTTTGATGCGGATAATCTCAATGAAGAAACAATCGTGGTTGAACCTACTTTAGGTAGACAATATACAAAAACAAGTGTCCTGTTCTTTTCGACATTCAAATCATCTTTGATTCCAATACGTGTGTTTACTTCTTTTAATTCATTTATACGGGTTTCATTAAAAATAAAATCGCTCATATTATATTTTATATTCTATATTTTTATATTTTATTTTTGTTATTATAACTAGATTACAAAAATAAAACTATTCTACTTTTTATATTTTCTACTTTTATTCATCCTTTGATGCGACTGGTTTTCTTGGTTTAGATTGTTTTCCTGAGCCTCTTACTACAGACCAGTCACTTCCTTCACGGGGACCAGTTCCTCTTGGTTTTGGTGCTCTAACTGAGCGAGGAACCTTTACTGGCTCACTCGACTCTTCCTTACCATCACTCTTGTAAGAAACGCGAGTCTGTCTAAATTCTCTTCTGGTCTCGCACATTAACTTACCTCCATTGATGCCAGAAACCTTCACTGCTTGAATTTCATGAGTACTGTCCTTTAATAAATCAATACTAAATTCAATATATTCTCCTTGAACTAAATACTTGTATTGCTCACTTACAACTGAAATACCACTGTGATGAACAAAAATATCCGAACCTTCTTTAGGTCCTGTAGTGACAGTAATAAAACCATAACCTGCCTTGTTGTTAAACCATTTTACACGACCAATGAAACGATCGCCTGAAGTTGTTACAACTGTATCTGTTGACATATTGTATATACTCTTATTATTGAGGTGTCTTTATATTATTTTTGGTTATAATGTTTTTACTTATTTTCTATATCTTCTTTTTGATTTTTTAATTGATTTTCTTTTGAATTTTCTAGATTTTTTAGATTTTCTAAATTTCCTGCTTTTTCTTCTTTTTCCTCCTACATTTTCAGGATTCTCTCGAGGATTTGCTTCACTAAATAATTGATGATATTTACTTTTTAATTGATATTTGTAATCATCCTCTGGATAATGATATATTTTATCATCATCACCTTGTTGTTCTTCGGGTGGTATATATTCCATTGTTACGGGTGTTGATTCGTAATAATCCTTTTTTTCTGGAGATAATTCTTCGTATTCACTATCTGATAAAAACATACGCATACCTTTTAAATTTCTTATTATAGCCTCTTTTTCGCTAATTTGTAATTCAGCCATTTATATAATAATATATTTTTATTTTTTGTTTATTTATTTACTTTTTTATATTGTTGTAAAATAATAATGGAAAAAATTACAAAAAAAATGGTTGAAAAAATGAATCAACAACTATTGGAGGTGGAAGAAAAAAGAAAAATGAAAAATAAATTACAGGCTCAAACTATAAATAATGAATACAAAAATGATATGTTGTTAACTGATTCCATGTTACGCAAACAACAATATAATATTAAAGTTTTAGAAAAAAATATTAACAATTTAACAATGAAAACAATTTTATATACCCAACGGTTAACCGCTGATTTTTGTGTAAAATATATAATGAATGAAAATTACGCGTCTTGTGTAGAAGATACTTTTATTTGTATAGGTGATGTATTACATGCCCAAAAACACCTAACTCGAGCTTCTATATACGAAGCATATAATAAATTAGACGGAAAATACGATGGAGAAACATATTTAGAAAAATAAAAAAGGTTATTACACCCTTTTTATTTTTATTCTTTTTTATATTTTTATTTGTATTTTTTGTATTTTTGTATTTCTTTAATACCGTACATGTTTCAAATTCTTGAGATTTTTTTTAATATAATTTACAAGTGATGGGTCTGTTAATTTTACATTATTATATCCAGTAATTTCCCGTTTATGATTATTCTTCTCGTGAAAATCATAAAAACCCATTTCATCAAACGATTCGTAACGGGAATAAAAATTATCATAGTTATATAAAATCATGGTTAAATCATTTCCCATATCAAATATAGATAGAATGAAATCCATTACATGTTTCTTTTTTCGACAATAAAATTTATATGGTTCACCCCATTTATTATTTATGACATTTTCTTGGTCTCGTGTACCAGTAATCAGAAATTCTCCTTCGTCCTCGTCATATACAATATAACAAGCCATATCAATCACCTTTGATTGTTTTTCGGATTCGTTAATATATAGTACTAATTTATCTTTAGTAAAAGTTTCTTCTTCGTATGATGTCATTTTTGAATGCGATTGTGCCATAAATATATTTATATTATATAACATATAAAAAATATTTACTTTCAATTTTTTTATTCATCAAGATAAATTGGCAATATATAATTTAATTCAGTCGTATTCATCGCATTATTCCCAAAATATAAATTTATAAATTCATTTGTTTTTTCATTGTTCAATGATTGAATGACCTTGTTGTATAGTTCCAACAATTCGGGTTTCGTCTTTTGCTCACCGTATTTCACACAAATTAAATGATTTTCCACCAAATAAGGATAATCCACGTCTATAATACAATAATTAAAATGATAATTACCTACACCATAACCTCGATTAATGACTAATACTACATCAGTTGAACCCGGTTTATCAATGTAATTCTTTTTGTCTTTATTTGTATATTCCTTTACAACCAAGTTGGAATCTACGATATCTGAGCTATAAATCAATCTAGTTTTTTTTGTATCATTCGTTAATATTGCCTTACATTGATTCCATACAACATTACCCACAGACACATTGAAATTCAGCTTATTTAGTGTGGTACTGTCCTTATATAATTCACGCATTTTTACGATATTATCAGGAGTATTCAAAATCGTATATTCCCCAATATGTATGATATATTTTGTGTTTTCTTTTACGCTTTTTTGATTATTTTGAACGATAAATAGTATGGTTTCTTGTTTTGTTTCGATGAAACTGTCATCGCTACAATCAATCAACTCTAAGATAGTATATTTATCCGCAATATATTTGCGCAATTTATCATAGTATAAGCAATTGGTGAAACTTTTCGGCAATATAAAACTCAATATACCATCTGGGTTTAACATTTGTAGACTTTTTACGATGAATATGGTAAATATATTCGGTCGTCCATCAAAATAATCATAATATTCCGCGGAAACATCGTCTTTTTTCATGACAAAATACGGCGGATTCCCAATAATCAAATCGTATTTTACCTGAGGAGTCCATTCTAGGAAATCGGTATTGATGATTTGGGCAGAATTTTTGAATTTTATTTTTTTGACTTCGTCGTATATAATTTCATTGTTTTCAACACCCGTCATTTCAATATTTGACGCGTAAGCGTCGATATAGTTTAAAAACTCGCAAGACCCGCAACTCGGTTCTAATACTGTTTTTATTTTTGAAAAATATGAATTCAACGCATCTATATTTTTTTTGATAATTGTTGCCGGAGTAAAATAGATACCGTTTTTCTTTTTCTCATTGATGTCTATCTTTTTTGTCAACTTTTTTGATAAATCACTATAATTTGCCATTTGTATATTTATATATTAATTATAGTAATGTATATTTATATTTTATTCAATTTTTAAATATAATAGAGATAAAAAATAAATTGAATAAAATATTATTAGAATATAATAACAACATATCATACCAGCAAACATGTTATTATTAACAAAATTACTTCATTTCGTAATGCTTATTTCATACAAATACAATATTGACGAGTCTCACAGTTTGGGACACAGTCTTGATGTATTAAATTATGCCCACAATATTTATGAGAGCGAACTACCTAATAATCCACAGTTAAAATTAGACGAACGCGCCATTTATGTTTCCGCTATTATTCACGATATGTGTGATAAAAAATATGTAAGTCAAGAGGAAGGACTATTAAATATTCAAAACTTTTTAAAAGAAAAAATGACTTTCAGTGAAATAAAAACCGTGAAAAACATTATAAGTACCATGTCATATTCTCATGTAAAAAGCAAAGGTTTCCCCGATTTAGGCGATAAACAATTAGCTTATAATATTGTTCGAGAAGCCGATTTATTGACTGCGTATGATTTCAACCGTTGTATGTTGTATAAATTATACAGAAGTCCAACTGGGACGATTGATGACGTATTTGAAGACGCCCATGATTTATTCAATGTTCGAATCTTAAAATATGGGGATAATGGTTTGTTTACTACGGATTACGCTAAAAAAGAGGCGTTCAATTTACACGGTCAATCATTAGTACAAATCAATAATTGGAAAAAAATACTCAAAAAACCGCATATTTAGGTCTTTAACTAAGTATCCAAAATAGTAGAAATATAATCGTAATTTGGTGTTTCATCATATACCAAACTACGACAATATAGTAAATACTCGCGAATTTGTCGCGGTATTTCATCTTTTTCTACTATTTTTATTTTCTGTATTTTGATTTTATTATTTACATTTTTGTAATCATTGTAGAATTCAGTAATTTCATTCCACTCTAGTGTTCCATACAGCATATAGAGCATCATATACCCGACCGATTCCAAATCGTCCCGCCTGGACGGTTCTAATCCATCATGGACATTGATACTAATATAATTCGGGGTTCCCAATGGGGTTTTTTCTGTGATTTGTGGTAGATGAACACCGTGATGGTCTATATATCTTTTACAAAACCCGAAATCAATCACATGAACCACATTTTTTTTATCTTCTAATCCAAACAAAAAATTATCCGGTTTAATATCCCGATGTATTAATCCCTTGTTGTGTATAATTTTAAGTATTTGTAATATTTGTTTTGTGATGAATAATGTCATTTTGAGCGAGAGTGTTTTGTGTTTTTCTACCACATAGGAAAGCGTGTTTCCCAAAAGTGTAAGAACCATGTAATTATTCTTTTCATCAACGCCAAACCATTTTGCCTGGGGGAATCCTTTACTATTCCCAATATAATTATATATCTTGGTCTCATTCTTTAACAATTTGGTTTTATTGGTGTGAGGTTCTATTTTGACTGCGACGATTTCTTTGGTGCGAATATTTTCGCCTTTCCATATTTCGCCAAAACAACCTGACCCGATTTTTTCGTTTAATTTATATTTATTTGCTATGATGATTTCGTCATTCATTTATGAGTAGTGTGTATTATATTATTATTGTGTAATATGAAAATTTTATGTTATTTTTTTAACATTACATTTTGAATTTTTATGAATTATGGATGAATTCACCATTTTTATAATAATTGTAAGTCGGTTTATACCCACATGTATCATTTTTAATAAAAATTTCAACTCTGTGGTTGGGATGATTGATTGATGCGTTGATTGCTTCTTCCTTGGATAAAATTATAATCATATCTTCCCATTCACCTCCATCGCTAAAAAGTACATAAACAAACTCCATTATGTATACTATATGAATATTGTTTTATATTGTAATAAGCATAATTTGTTTTTCGTTGTATTAGATATCCAATGCGTTTAATGGCACTACATTTACATCTACAATTGGCGGGTGTAAAACCACTTCTGCTTCAGGTGTTTCCGCGATAATTTCACTTCTAAAGAAAGGTTCATTATATATCCAATTTAAAAGTATTTTTTCTAATTTATAATCTGTAATATAATCATCTGAAATAATTTCAGCACTAATCTCTAGATAACTTGTATTATATAATAGTGATGGATAAAGAATCAAGGAATCTAATATGTCTAGAAACAAAGTATCGAAATCTACATCTTCAAAATATTTTCGGTGTAACTCAAATATCGCCATCATCATCTTTGTTTTATTTACTGCGTTGGTAATTTTCTCGATTACTTGAATGACAACTGGCTTACCACGGAACATACGAAATATTCCGCTTATGCTGAACCATTTGTTGTTTCCATTTGTTGTCATGTTTGGTATAATATAATAATTTTTATTTTTATTATATTATATTATTTTATATCAATTTTATTTTTAATTGGCACAGCATGTATAGGTTACGCCGACTAACGGATTGCCCTGGCACCCTCCTGTTTGCCAGGTGCATACACCATCGGTGAAGTAATAATTGTTAGTGCCTAACTGGTCTGCACAGTATTGGCACATGTATGCACAGCCGGTTCCGCTTCCAACTGAAAAATGAATACAAGTTTGGGATTTAAGTGCTCTTGGGACTGCACAAAATTCCTCTTTTAACTCTGGGTGTTTTGAACCAGCAAGAGCAACAGACGAGAACAGGGCAAAGAGTAATGAAGTAAAAAATTTCATTGTTATATATTAGTATGATATTGTTTTTTTATATTGTTTCAAAATTAAAATTGATTTTATTTTTATTTATAAAATACATCAACACACAAAACAACATACAAGACACACAAAATGGTGAAAATCTGCTCTGAAACTTATCCAAAACAAGGCGAAGAAAAATACAAAGAATATATTGAAATCTTTCCGTTCCCCTTAAGTTGTTTCCAAAAATATTCTATCGAAGCAATTGTAGAAGGACACCATACGCTGGTTTGTGTGCCCACGGGTTCGGGCAAAACCTTACCAGGTATTTTCGCGATTGACTATTTCACCAAGTTAGGCAAAAAAGTCATCTATACTAGTCCTATCAAGGCGCTTTCCAATCAAAAATACCACGAATTCACTGAAAAATTCCCAGAGGTAACGATTGGTTTAATTACCGGTGATATTAAGCTCAACCCAGAGGCGCAAGTATTGATTATGACTGCAGAGATATTAGAAAACACTTTATATATGAAAAAACAAAAATCAAGTGATGCGTCACTCTTATTATTCGATATGAATTTCGACACGGAACTCGGTTGTGTCATTCATGATGAGGTCCATATGATTAACGACGCAGGCAGAGGTCATACCTGGGAAAACATGATAATGATGATGCCGTTACATGTTCAAATGGTGATGCTTTCAGCGACATTGGATGGACCAGAAAAATTCGCGGCGTGGGTGGAAAATCGCCATGCGGAAAGCGAAATGAAAAAACAAGTCTATTTATGTACCTCCAACCATCGTATTGTTCCGCTAACCCATTATTGTTTCATTACGACAAACCAAGGTATTTACAAGGCAATCAAAAAAGACGAGGTCTTGGAAAAAGAAATCAAAAAAACAGTCAACAAACTCCATGTCATACAAAGTGCCACCGGTGAATTCAGCGATGCGACTTACCATCAAGTAAAGAAAATGCTGGATTTATTCCAACAAAAACAAGTATGGGTCAAACGCCAGCATGTCCTGAACGAGGTCTGTAAGTATATGGTAGAAAACAATATGCTCCCAGCAGCATGCTTTATCATGTCCCGAAAACAAATAGAGGTCGCATCCAAAGAGGTGACTGTTGTCTTACTTGAGGACGATTCCAAAGTGCCATATACAGTCCGCCGTGAATGCGAACAATTGTTACGACAAAAATTACCGAATTACCAGGAATACTTGGAATTACCAGAATACAATAATATGGTGACCCTATTGGAAAAAGGTATTGCGATTCATCACAGTGGGTGTATGCCCATCTTGCGAGAAATCGTGGAAATCTTATTCGAACGCGGGTATATCAAATTATTATTCTGTACGGAAACATTCTCTGTAGGTTTAAATATGCCAATCAAAACCGTCTTATTCACGGATTTGACCAAGTATGACGGTACAACCAATCGTATGTTTTATTCGCATGAATATATGCAGACCGCGGGTCGCGCAGGTCGTCGTGGTATTGATACAGTTGGCCATGTGATTCACCTGAATAATTTATTCCGTAATGTCAATCTACCCGATTATCGAATCATGATGAATGGCAAACCGCAAACACTGATTAGTAAATTCAAGACATCATATAATTTGATGCTAAACCTGGTTGAAACCGGCGACCAAACACTCTTACAATTCTGTCAAAGGTCAATGATTCAAGACGATATTGTGGGCGAGTTGAACGAATCCTATAAAAAAATCACGAAATTAGAGGAAGAAGCGCAGAAAATGGAGTGTCAAATGGAATACATGAAAACACCGAGGGAAATCGTAGAGAAATATATTGACGCACAGGAAAAAGTAAAAGTCAGCGCAAACAAGAAACGAAAAGAATGTGAAAGAGAAATTTTGGCAATAGAAGATAATTACAAGAGCATTCAAAACGACATAATGGTTGTGAAAAAGCTCAATCACAAACTCAAAGAAATCGAAAAAGAAAAACAAGGTTATGAAAACACGAGCGGATATTTGAAGAACAATGTCTATATATTGGCAAAATTTCTTGAAAAAGAGGGATATTTAACAAAAGACGAATCCTGCGATGATGGTGTTGAACATTTAAAAATGACTGATTTGGGCCGAGTCGCGTCACACTTGAGGGAAGTTCATTGTTTAATATTCGCGCGATTAATTCAAAACGGGACATTAAACGAATTGTCGTCTTTACAGCTAATCAAATTATTCAGTTGTTTCACCAATATTAATGTGGACGATTCGGTGAAAACAATACGTCCGTATAGTGACGTCAAAACAATTCTCGAAAAAATAGAAGAGGATATGCTATATTATCAAGATTTTGAAACAAATTATCGCATCAATACAGGAGTTGATTATACGATACATTATGATATATTGAAAGCGGTTGAACACTGGGTCGACTGTAATTCAGCCCAAGAATGTAAAAATATGCTCCAACATCTGGAAAACGAAAAGGGAATCTTTTTAGGAGAATTCATTAAAGCCATATTAAAAATAAATAACGTTTCTAATGAAATGGAAAAAATAGTGGAAAGTATTGGAAATATGGAGCTCCTTCAAAAATTAAAACAAATTCCTGAAATGATATTGAAGTTTGTTGCCACCACACAATCATTATACGTTTAAAAGATTTAAAGATAATACTATGTAATACTATATTATAATATATGAGGATTACCAAGCATATAACCTTTTTTAATTCGCCAAAACTAAGATACCGTTACAATCATATTAATCGTATCATAAAAGAAGTTTGTAAATATCCATATGAAACTGACATTTATATACACACCAATGAAGATATCAAACCACATTATTTAACAAAAAACACGAATGGAAAAATCCAAGTTATTGTTCACGATTTTACAAATGGTAACCCTCTTTATTTAACTTGGTCTTGTAGGTCTTTCTTAAAACAACAAAAAGACGATTATGATATTTTTATTTATATTGAGGATGATATGTTGATTCCGGTGTCGGCATTACAATATTGGTTCGACCATAAAGACGATTTAATTAAGCATCATTTTAATTTAGGGTTTTTACGAATTGAAACTGACGCAGACGGAAATGAATACATGGTTGATATTATTCGTAAATTAGACACGAATAATACGGTAGTTATTAATGGAAAAAATTATGTAATTAATAATGTGAATACATTTGTTGCTTCATGGATTTATGATAAGAAAGAGTTTAATGTATTTTTAAATTCACCATATTACAATGGTAATGGAAATATTCCAAATTATGATATACAGGCTGCGAGTGGTGTTGGTTTTCACGGTAGTGGAATGACGCGATATAAAAATACGATTATACCTTTTGATTACGATAAGAAAGAATTACATCCTGGTTGTAAAATATATCATCTAGATAATGTTTATTTATATAAACATGATGAATGCCAATCAAGTACTATTTTATTCAATGATGCGTTACACTAAATAAATAACAATAACAATGAATAGATGAATTTACTAAGAAGTTATATTTTATTATATCAAAATAATATATAATCACATTTAAATGAAATCAAGAAAATTTAGGAAAATGAATAAAAACAAAAGTAGAAGAAATAGAATGACTTATAAAAAAAGAAGCTATAAAAAAATAAATCGAACTAGAAAAGGGGGGATGCCTAGTAAACGACCATTTCTTCCAACAGGGAATAATAAAAGACAAAAAGTAAATGAGTCTTTAAATAGTAGTACAAGTAGTGGTAGTAGACCACCTTTTTCTGTATCTACTAATAGTACAAATCGTACACCTCCTCGTGCTACTTCTAGTATAAATTATAGTAGCCCACCGACCATTCAAACTATAATTACGAATAATAATAACCCTCCTGAGGGTCCTTCTAGAAGGATGCAAAATGATTTAACTTTCGATAATGATGACGGGTTAGATGTGAATACTCAAGTTGTTAAACTTCCTTCTAGACGTAGTAACAGGGATGCAGCTTTAAAAAAACAAAATGTACATGTATTTCAGTATCCGAAAGAAGAAATTCCAATAACGAAAAAAAGCGACCCTCGAGATCAGGAAGTTACTCAGTATGTAGTGGGCTCGAATGTTAAAAATACTCAACTACCTAAACAAACCGTATTTCAAAATATTCAACAAAATATTCAACAAAAAATTAAAGAGAATATTATACGTCCATTTTTGTCATGGTTTGGTTTTTTAGAAGATGATATTCAAAGTACAATTGTCTCTACACCACCACAAAATACAACAACAACACCACAAAAGAGTACACGCGTTGAATCATGTGAGTCACCTCAAGGCGTCAATGATGTAAAATGCGATTCAACAACACCAATTGGACAAAAGGTTACTTTTAAAGGAACCCCTGACACCACGGGAGTTATAGTGGGTACTTCTTTGGTAGATTTTTCAACTATAATCGTAAATTATCTTAATAAAAGAATACCACAAATACCATCAAATATAAGAACTTCACTCAAAACTCCAATTACTGAAGATAACTATTATGACTCTTTTTTAAGATATCTACAAGAGGTAAAAAAATTTCGTATTTATGATAATAATCGTAAAAACAAACTGAATGACTATTTTAAAACTAGTAATCTTGACCCTGATGCTGAAAATAATATAACCAAATTTGATAGAACTAAATTTATTGATTTTGTAAATTCAATTTTACCAGGAACATTAACATTTGAACCAAAAAAACTTCGTATTGATTATAGTGGTAAAACCCTAGCAGAAAGTACACAAAGACAAGTTGAAAGAGCTGATAATGGAATATATATAAGTAATTTTAAAGATAACACTAATGAAGGAGTTCAATGTAATGATGAAAAAGAATGGGTTTTTAAATGTATAAACAGTAGAAATAATAATTATATTTCTAAAAAAGAATGTGGTGAATGGAAATTATTAATTAATGACACTCGTGATACGAATAAAAAAAGAAAATTAATAAATGATTTGGAGGAAGGTAACCTATTTAAACAAAAATGTGGTACATGTTGGATATGTGGGAAAGAAATATATCATTATTATGTTGTAGAATCTAACAGCATCGATAGAACATATTTAAATACCAAATGTGGTGAAGATGAACATATATTTCCGCCTACTGTTGGGGATATTATCGGTACATTGAATATGGACGCTGGTTTAACTAAACAGACAATAGATACATATGGAAAAAATACTTTATTAACATATGGAATTAGACCATCGCATGCGTTTTGTAACCAAATGAAGTCCGATTTTTTATTATACGGGTTATTACTAACTCGTGATGGAGATGTAAATAGTAATCAACTTGTAAATGAGAAATACATTAAAGATAAATGGAAGGATATCGTACAAAAATGGTTTGGTAAAGAACGGTATAATAGTTTGGAAAATATTCAACAAATATTTAAAAATATATCTACTACTAATAACGTAAATATTGATATAGTAGGACCTACAATTCAAAACACTAGTAATAATCCTGACCCTGCCATAAATTATTTTAATCGAACATTAGATAAAATTAAAGAATATTTAAATAAAAATATTGCGCCCATGATACTACAACAAGCAGCACAAGGAAAAAGTAATGTTGGAAATATGTTAAAATTAAAAATACTAATTTATATTATACAAATAGGTAAAAATATAATTGGTAACCCATTTCTTGAAATATGGAACAAAGATATGACAACTAAATAATTTTGCGTTTTATTGACATTTTTATGTTATGTTATTAAGATAATATAATATGAAAATCACGGCACACATGACGTTTTTCAATTCCATACGTTTGAGGTATCGATTTAACTATATTAATCGTATTATAAAAGAAATCTGTAATTATCCTTATGAAACAGATTTATATATACACACAAATGAGGCGTTTGACAACAAGTTTTTAATCGAAAACAAACAAGGAAATATCCAAGTAATTACACACGATTTTTCAAAAAACGACCCCTATTATTTAGCTTGGTCATGCCGTTCTTTATTAAAACAACAAAAAGACGATTATGATATTTTTATTTATATTGAGGATGATATGATGATACCGCTTGAATCATTAAATTACTGGTTAGAACATAAAGATATTTTAATCGAAAATAAATATAATTTAGGTTTTGTAAGAATTGAAACAGACGTTTATAATAATGAATATTTAGCAGATTTACACGATAAATTAAAATTGGTAAATACAGTAATCATCAATAATAAAAAATATGTAATTAATGATGTGAATCCATATTGTGGTTCTTGGATATACGATAAAAAAGAATTCGAGATTTTCTTGAATTCGCCTTACTATCATGGTAATGGAAATATACCATTTATATACGGAATACGTGAGGGTAGTGCGGTTGGTATGCACGGGTTTGGCATGAATATATACAAAAATACGGTGATTCCATATGATGAAAATAATCAATTACATACTGGTTGTAAGATATATCATATAGATAATGTTTTACTTTATCGCAACGAAGGTTGTGGGTCATCTACGATTCAATTCAAGGACGCATTACAATAATTTTACCGAAGAATAATATTTTTACAAAAAAATACTATTTATAATCATTTTTTTCGAAGAATCTATTTATTAAAAATTGTAATTTTCAAACAAAAGTAAATGGAAAAAGTAAAAATGGACATTTTTGGTATGTCCATTTTTCAAATATGGAGAGATTCTCTTGAAAAATAGGGTTTTTTTGGTCATTTTACAGCATAAAGCTCTCGCGGGCTTTTCGTGGAAAAAACTACGAGAGCATAATTTTGTGAGCATAATTTTTATGTTTTTTGAGAAAAAGGATTTAGCAACTTTTTTGTTTCATTATTATAGAAACAATGAAACAAAATGAAACCGAAAAAGTTGCCAAAGTTGCTCAAAAATACAAGTGTGAATTTTGTGACTATATTACATTTAAATTAAGTAGTTTCAATAAGCATACCACAACCCTAAAACACACTGTCAATGCGAATGAAACACAAATGAAACAAAAAGTTGCTCTAACTTTAAAATGTAGTGTTTGCGAATTAAACTTTAAAAGTAGAACTACATTATGGAGACATAAACAAAAATGTATAAACAATAATACAATATTGCTAGTAGATAAAGAGAATGATGAAAATCAGCAATTCCATGATAACAATACAAATAAAATAATAAATGATTCCACTGATAATGATAATAATGATGAAAATGACCAAAACAAAAATACAATCCACGAAAGTCCACAAATGGAAATATTAATTAATTTATTTCAGGAACAACTTAAAGAAAATAAGGAACTGAAGGAGCTGATTATTGAACAGCAAAAAAAGATTTTAGAAATGGGTCCAGGAACAACAAACAATATTACAAACAATAATACGATGAATAACAAATTCAACCTGAATGTTTTCTTGAATGAGACCTGTAAAGATGCGTTAAATCTAAGTGATTTCTTGGAATCGCTTATTCTAACCCTAACCGACTTTGAAAATTTTGGTCCTCTCGGGTATTGCGGAGGGATTAGTAACATCCTGGTGAATGGATTAAACAAATTGGATATAAGCAAACGACCGATTCACTGTAGTGATTTAAAAAGGGAGGTGATTCATATCAAAAACAACGATACCTGGCATAAAGACGATGATAAACAGCAAATGATAAAAGCCATCAAGGCGATTGAACACAAGAATGTCAAGCAAATGTCTCTTTGGGCGAAAGCCAACCCGGAATACAAAGACCCGAATCATAAAAAGAGTGACCTGTATACCAAGCTAATAGACCAAAGCTTAGGTGAAACCGATAAAGACAAGGCTTTAAAAAATTATAATAAAATTATTCGCACGGTCGCAAAGGAAATCCTCGTGGATAAAAATTAAATATTTATTAGAATTTATTAGAAATTACATTTATCACAAGAAAAATGTAATTTGAGTCGTATTTTATTATTTCCCTCCAAAAAAATTCTTTGATGGATTATCAGTATGGAGTATTACTATATTTGTGACCATATCTTAATTCAATTGGAATTTCATTCAATTCTCTCTGTGCCTGTTGTTGTTGATAGTAATAAGAAGATGGTGGATATGGTGGAACATGTGAATATGATGATGGTGGATATGGTGGAACATAAGAATAGGAGGACGGATGCGGATATTGGCTTCCATAAGTTGTGCGATAGTATGGGTTTTCCATTTGTTGTCGCGACCATTCCATTTCTTTATTATACCGGTCAAATTCCTCAAATTCTCTTATTTTTTTATCAAATTCATCGCGTTTTTGCTGTACTTCCTGTTCACGTTTTATTCTTTTTTGTTCCTCCCTTATTCTTCTATGTTCTTCATCTTTTCGTCGTTGTTCTTCCGCTAATTTTTCATTTATTTTTTGTTGTTTCAAATTTTCAACGCGTTTTCTTTCCTCTTGTTCTTTTAACTGTTTCAATAAAAATTGACGTTTCTTTTGTATTGTATCTAAAAACGTCTTGTCTATTTTCGAATTGCTCGTTTTTTTGTATTCGTTTTCCAATAATGTAATAAAGTCGCCCTTTTCTAAAGCATTTTTTGTATCTACATTCAAAAAATGTAAAATCTCTTTTAATTCTTTAGGTGTCATATCAGCTGGTTTTTTACGAATGGTTTCACTACTTATGGTTATAACGGTATTTTCAGGGTCGATTTCTTTTATCGCCACCATTTTTTCTAAAATAGTCATGGTGTATTGTTGATTTTCTAAATCATATAATTTCTCAAAAGGGTTTTTGTTTTTTGGTTTTGACGAGGTAATTCCCCTTGCTTTATCACTACGTTTTCGATAAGTGTGTCTTATTCCCCTTTTAGATTTATTTATTTTTGTTCTTCGTTTGTTTTTTCTCAGTTTCACACTATGTTTTTTCATAATGAAATATATTATATACTATATAGAAAAAAACAAAAAACCAGTGTACATGGGTTTTTGTTTTTTATAGTTTTTTAATTAAACGCGCCATTTGTTTCTTTATGAATAGTGTCCTTGATTTCATTATTTGAAACAGATATTTCGTCCACAACAGTACGACACATAAAACAAACGAGGTTTTTATTTTTTTTGTTATTATTCACGATTTGAATCATACAATCACAACAACAGTGATGCTTACAGTTAGTCTTGACACAATTCGTATCTTGATTTAATTCAACAAAACAAATAGGACATTCTTGTTTTTCATTTTCTTCGGTTAGTTGTTCTACGATTATTTTAGCAGGAGTACGTACGGTTTGCGGTTCATTCATAAAATTGTTTAATGAAAACGGGTATAATTGCGGATTAAATACAATATTTTCAAAATATCTATCACTATCAACATGTTCATCGACATAATAGGAAATTTGATTTGACAGCATAATACGAATTCTTTCAAAATTCAATAAAAACCGACCACTATTTTCAATCACATTATTTAATACCACGTTACCGTAACGTTCTCGAAAACTAGCAGACGTCATTTGTTCAAGATGAGTGTAATAAATATCTTGTATCATTCGCGGATTAGACAAATGATTGTTTACTAATTGAAGCATAGCATAATCAAAATAAAATTCATGCAACAACCGGAATAAGTCTTGACTAGGAAACATCATATTTTCAATTTCAGTTAAATCGATTCCATTCACACGACATAATATTTTTTTTTCGGGAATCGTTAAATTCATTAACCATCTTGTATGAATCATTACATCATGATTTTCTGGGTCTTCTGGATTTATTTTGTGATAGTCCATATTGTAATGAATACTTTTCAAATAACGAATATTTACTAAATAGATAAACATAGCACATCTTTGTAATAAATCAATATGACCATGTTGACAATTTCCAGTAAGATGTCCATAGTCTCCGCAAAAACCACATGGTCGTTCAGTGACATTCAAACGAGATATTTCATCATCCATAAATAAATCCACCATTGACGGAGAACGGTTGATTTCAAATTCTACGACTTCTGTTTCTGCCATTTTGATACTGGGGGTGTTCTTTAAGTTGTTTTGGTATTATAATTAATTCAATTAAATGTAATATAAAGTAATTCAATTTTTTTTAATAGTCGGTTTTCCCACATTTATATATCTTTAATATAATGTGAATTTGGCAATACCCTCAAAGGGACACCATATATCATACTCGACCAAAATACAAAATTAGAGGTCCAATCATATATAGAATAGGATGTTAATGATTTCGCATTTTTTATTAGAAAAAAATCAATCATAATGTCTACAAAATTTTCGTCTGTTTTTTTGCTATTATCGACCATAAATGAATTCGAATGTACTGGTTTATTTAAAAAAACTTTGATATCACTTTTAATACTGGCTATTTTTTTTTTGAATTCAAATGAGTCGGATATTAAAACTGAATTTTCTTTTTTGTAATTCAATAAATGGTTTACGCAAAACTCCAGATTTTTTACACGCTCGCCATCATTCATAACACTGTCGCCTAAACGATAATGGAATAAATGATAATCATTTCCTAATTTTTCACAACGTTCATTAAAATATCTTTCAAATTCGGGAGTAAATGTAAATACTTCTTTCATAAAGTTAATCATGTCTTGTTTTTTTTCTTCATCTTCAAACAAATGTAATACTGGATAGTGATTCGTATTAAAGGCAATTATATTAAAGCCCTTGTCAAATTCATTTTGAATAATATCCCTTATATGAAGTAAATTATTTTGGTCGTTACCGTATAATTTAAAAATAGTATAATGCTCATACATGATAGGACAATGGTCTTTGAAAAATTTACCAGCAAAATAACCCTTCATATCTACCAATAGTTTAAATCCAAGCATTTGTTGGATTTGTTTGATTGAAATGAGTCCTCTAACCATATCACCAAACCCGTTTTTATGTGTATGTTCCGCATTGAATTCACAGAATTTGAATACAACTACAACCATATAATAATAGTAAAAAAGATTTTTTTATATCATTTACAACGTATTTATAGATTTGTCATTGTAATTAATTGTAAACGAACTTTTTTTTTGAATTTTTCTTCGTCATTGAATAAATACATCTTATAGTTGCGCGGTGTATATAATAAATCTTCTTCTTTACTAAAGAATCTGCTAGTTATATTCATATTCGGCAAATATACTAAATATTCATATTTATATTCGCTGTTTTCATGGGTGAGTTCTTTTTGAGAAAACGCATATCCTTTATGTATTTGTTCCATTAATTCAGGTTTTTTATCGCAAACGTAAAGCAAATTACAATCCGCATGAATTTTTTTAATTGATTTTGTGTCTTTATTAATGTCATCTATTTTTAAACACCAGTTTTCATAAAATATATATGCGCTAGGCGATAATTCTAATAGCCCCATATTTTTTTGTATTTGTATCATATTGAGTAAATCGACCAATCTTCTAATGGGCGATGTGATATGTACATATGCGTCCATATTCATCATTTCGTGTGCGAGGACTTCCGCAGAATGTCCTGATTTTTGTATATCTACATATTTTCCCGAATAACTTTTTATCATTGTTATAATATTCAATACACCAGGTGGTAGAGAAGGTATTTTCTCATTATCATCCCCATGTCTCCTACTCACTGCCCGAAATATTCCATTTTTTTTGCCAAGTAATTCCTTGGCACAATGGTAGTTCATAAATATCATCAAATATTGTACCAAATCATGACTGTCTCCAATGTGTTCCATGTAGGCATATTTATTAATTTTAGATAAGCCGTCCTTTACAAGACTATATAATAATTTGTAATTTTCATCCTTTAATAATGCGGACTCTTCATACACATAGTTTTTATATAACTTGACCCGGGTATTCAAATATTTGATATCGCAAATTTCAAATGTAGTATTTGATATGTACATGTCCATGGTAAACGCATATCTGGTATATTTTGACAATAAACTACATAAATTATCAGATAATATGGTTGGTAACATGGTTCTTTTTTTATCGGGTAAATAAATGGTTGAAACACGGTTCGTCAAATGCTCCCATAGATTCAAGACATCTAACCAAATGGTTACATTCGAAATATAAATACTCACCATTGTAATATCGTTGCCCATTTGGCGCACGCTAAAAGCATCATCAAAATCAATACTACCATCTGGGTCAATTGAAAACACTTGCCATTTTGTGCGGTCCTCAATGTTGGAGTATTTTTTATCAATAAATTCATAAATTTCAGTATCACCTATATTTTTTAAAGAATCCATGGTTTTCTTTGTTACTTTTTGTAAACTCACATTGATATTTTTACAGTATAACTGATATTCATAAAAATTCACCAGCTCATCAATGGGTCCAATCACTTGGTGAATCACTCCTAGAGGATGTTTTTGAGTCCATTCACTGAAACAAAATGTCACGTAAATATTCATAAATACTTTGGAAAATCCCATCTTTTTCATTTCATACGGAACCAAGAATGATGGTATTTTGGGGTCATCTGGAATACATTTATACAATAATTTACCATTCGTATGACGTCCATAGGTCTTGTTATGTTTCAATACCAGCACACCCGGAATCACCATTTTTTTTATAGGAGATTCGACAATTTCAACCACATTTTTATTCAAAATAAAGACATCATCGTGAAACATTTTATTTTCCACTGGTGACGCAGTGATTGTTTCGTCACATAATTTATCCTCATTTTTCGTATAGATTGACCATTCCAAATATTGACGGTCTTTGATTTGAATTTTATATAATGTCATTTATATTTTGATAACAGATTTTAATACTTTTTATAAATGATATTATATTTTGTTTTATAAATCAATTTTATTTTCAGTTGGGTTTTCACTAGATTTTTCATTTGTTGTTTCTTTTTCTATCTCGGGTTTAGATTCTGTTTTCCCCGAAAATTTATTTATATCCACCTTTTTAATCGTTTCAACCTTAGTGTTTTGATTTTGTAATCCGTGCATAATTATATATGGACTAATTGCTAAATTATTCATATAAGTCCTATAATGAAAACAAGAAATACTCGATTCTTTACTAAATTTAATAGAATACCACCAGTATGCCGGTATATGAATCACTTTTCCTTTTTCAATAAATACATCTAAACATTTCATTTTATCGAAATCAGCCATATATTTCGCCTGGACTTTCCAAGGATTCACGGGTGTCCTAAATTCAAAATTCGTATAATCATATACAGGATATAAATATTTTGAACTCGATGGAGGTGCCAATTTAATATGAACACTACCCTGTGTCACCAGGAAAAAATTTCGATAATTGATTTCATAACGAAAAGGTGTTGCGGTGTTTTCAGCCGCCATCATTATATCATAATTATAATTTGATAACATAGGTGGTCGCAAAAATTGGTCATTGTATTGTAAATTTTTGATTACACCTGTTTCTTGTAAAAAATCATTATTGTTTTCAGAAAAATAACTCGATGTTTTGTCTTCGTTTAATAATTTGGAGACAGAATGTAATGCTAAGGGCATGTATATTTCACTATTGTAATCCACATCATTTATATTGCGCACTTTCATTTCAAAAGCGTGGTAATGATTTAATAAAAAATCTCTATTGGTGGTTTCAATCATTTTTTCGCTTTCTTCAAAATCAAATATTACCGGTTGTCGAATATCACATATTTCTTCTAATTTATCTTTGGATGGATCATCTATTTCGTATATTTCTAAATCATTACTTGTTTTTAAATGAAACTGGACATGTAAATATACGAATAAAACAATACAAAATATAAAAAAGGCAAAAAGTATTTTCATTTATACTAATAAAAAAAAATATTTATATATTCATTTTTTTACTCATTGTTTACTTATTATTTATGATTGAAAAATCTAATCATCGCTTTTTGGCGCTAAATAAAAAACACAATGACTATCTTCCCCTAAATCATATTTGATTTTCATGGGAAAATTATTCCCAAAAGAAAACCCGATTTCACTAGACAACTTCGTGTGAACACACATTTTTTGTAAATAAGATAACCCAAAAAATAAATTCAGTTCTTCGTCATCTTCGGTAATCGAATATTCACTCAAATCGTCCACCGAAATATGAACTTTCATTTCACCATTTAATCCACTCGATATTAACGTGACATTTTCCTCATTACATTTAATATTCATAATATCACCAAAACTCGTCAGCTGTGTCATGATTTCATTTATTTTCTTGGAACTGATACTAAATTCCGCCTGATAATCCACCTCCGGGATTTCAAAATAATCACTTTCAATATCTAACAAGGTTATATTGAAAATTTTGTCAAATTCGCCTTTTTTATTCTTATCATGAATCCATTGTATTTGAATATGTTCGGGGTCATTTTCGTATTCCAATACTAATACATGATTTTCTGAGCACATCGACATGACCGTGAAAAAAATATTGGTATCAATACATATACATTCAGTATCTTCATCATTTTTTTCATAACTGGTAAACCAAGGACTCATTATTTTAATGTCAAACAAACAAATATGCGATTTATCCATACCTTGAATATACAGGTGGTCTTCTTTAAATGCGATTTTCAAGGCATTTGTACTGTTTTTTAAAAGTTGAAACAACGATACAAATAATTCTTTTTTGTGCTTTTCTTCAATGGTGACTTTCATTTTCAAAATATAATAATAAATATATAATACTATATTGATATATATTTATACCCTTTCATTATATAATAAAACAATGTACGATACAAAATTTTAAAATAACATCAACATCGCAATACTATGTGGGTCTAAGGCAACAGAAACATTACCATTATCTACAAAATCCCACGGAATTTCACCAGACTCCCAATCTTCTTCTTCGTTTGTAATTTTGGGAAATATTGTTATTTTGGGTCTTATTTTTTCTGGTCTCAATAATGCGTCAATTATTTTTTTTAATTTAGTAGACCTTTCGACTTCATTATTTGAACAAGGTTCGTCTCCATTACAACAACAATCAATGCCCTTTTTTATTTTATGATTTTTACAAAAATGAAAACTCCTTAATGGTTGTGTTGTTAATAAAAATGTTGTGAATAAAAGAAACACAAAATTCATTTCTTGTTTATTTGTATATTATATACAAATAAATATTCTTTATATCCTAATCAGAATCAACAATTTTAATTTTTTTTAGGGTCGCCTTATCAATAAAAACAGAAAGAATACTAAATAACTTTGAAAAAATAAAAGGTGCGTCATATACAAAACATTTATCTAAATTATTTGGAAATGTTTCCTTCATAATAATAGATATATTTTTTATAAACAAATAATACTTATCTATATCCATCATGGTTAAATGATTGGAATTTATATGAATAATAAAATTTTTATAATATTTAACGGTTTCTCTAAATATATTCATTATATATTCAATCAAATATTCATTCGTACAAATACCATTTTTCATAATCCATTTCAAATAAGAATAATTAATCACAATAATATTATCTTTATAAAGAAAACACGCTTTTTTCAAATAATCCTCTTGATTATTCATTCTATTTTGAATTGACACACTTTTTATATATTTATAATCATTTTTTGAAAAATATAGGTTTATGTCTTTTTGAATATTTATATTTACTATATTTTCCAATTCCATTAATATATTATATAAATACTCTTACTAAATATTTATATAATTTTTATTATAATTTACTATAAAAAAATAATTAAAAACAATAAGTTTACAACATCGCAGATGCCCTTTCTTCCTCAACTGCGGAATCGTCATTCATGAGTTCTTTTTTAACTAATTCTTTCAAGTTGGTAGATTGAATCGTATTTTTTAATTCATCATCGATAATTTCAACACCCTCGTCATCGAGTCCTGAATTATCACTGTCTTGTGCTCCGTCTAAAATTGTAATTCCACCATTCATGTTCATGTTGAAATCGGAGTTATGTAAAGACATCATAAATGCGTTATTTAATGCCGATTTGTCCTCAACATCAAAAACAATATCCGCCAATTTTTGATTCGTTTCCATGGTGAAACTCTGTAATTTCAATAATAAATCCTTCATCGTCGACAATTCACTCTTTACATATTGAATACTTTCCTCCATGGGTTTTAATTTTTCCTCTGTAACATCATTTACAATAGTTCTTTCTTCTGGTGCTTGTGTAACAACTACAGGTGCTTGTTGTTGTTTTTCAATCAACAGTTTTTGATTCTTTTCCAAAATGCTAAGGCGTTGTTCTACTTGTTGATTACCAGGTCCCGACACATTTCGAGCCTTTTCCAACGTGTCTAATCTAGAAACAATACTGTTAAATACTTGTTCATCGACCATTCGCATATTTTCATCGTAATTCATTTGTTGGTTTCCTCCACTAGAAACCGCATTTGGGTCATAATTTGAAACAATTGTCTCAACCCTTCCTAAACGCAATGTAATCAAGGCAATCGCATCCGAAATAGATAACTTGGGATTCATCGGTGGTTGTGGTGGTTCTTGTTGTTGTTGAACAAATCTTGTTTTTGAACCACTGCTGTTATAAGAAGATTGTTGTTGTGTCGACTGTGTATCACCTGCGCGTCTTTGTCTCGCCGCAGCATTTGCTCTACTTGAACTCATATGATATAGTTTATATGTCCTTTGTTTTTAACTCGTTTATTGAATATATATTCTAAATATCCTAATTAATTTTCTACACATTTTTTTTAGATATTTAAGCAATCATATTGAATTTAATCGCATCATGATGTTGATAATCGTGAAGTTCAAAATCCTCCAAAGTATAATCGTCGATATTCTCCCGCACTTGTCGAATGGAAACCGTTGGAAAAGGAAACGGCTTCCGTGTAATTTGTCTTTGTAAACCTTCGATATGCTCCTCATAAATATGGCAATTTCCCTTGAAATATACAAATTCATGCGCCTCGAGTCCACAATGTTTCGCTAGTAAATGAGTAAGAAAACTATACGATGCAATATTAAAACTCGTCCCTAGAGCCTCATCATTACTACGCTGATATAACGCACACGACAGCTTGTTACCCCCATGGACATTAAACTGGCACAAAATATGACACGGTGGTAATGCCATTTCGTCCAACTGGCAGGGATTCCATGCGGTCATTACCAGACGACGAGAATTACGTTTCGCTGGGTCTTTAAGTTGTTCTATAATATATTGTAACTGGTCTACTCCATGACCAGAATAATCGGTGTTGCAATCCCTATAGGCAGCATTAAAATGGCGCCATTGAAATCCATAGATGGGTCCCAAGTCACCCTCTTCTCTCTCTGTTAATCCATGGTCATCCAAAAAATTACGTGTCGAATTCGCATCCCAAATATGGACCCCTTGCGCATTCAAAACGTGATTACTGGTATTACCACTGATAAACCATAATAATTCCTTTAAACAAGTTTTCCAGGCTAATTTTTTAGTGGTTAAAATAGGTATTTTTCCATGTTGAAGAGAGAAACGCATACAATTCCCAAAAATAGATTTCGTTGTTCCATTACGCCCCACCTCGGTCGTTCCGTGTTCAAGTATTTGTTGAATTAAATCTAAATATTGGTTTTCTTCCTTGTTTTCATTTAGCGGTTTTTCTCTCGTTGACATATGAAAATAATTAAGAAAATAGTTTTAAATATTAAGTTATAAATATTCATTTTATATTTTATATTTTATATTTTATTTTTATTTCTTATTATAAAATATGGAAAGTTTAGATGAAACAGGAAAATCCATATCTTCAAAAATGGGATTTTTTAAATATGTATTTAACTTTGATGAAGATTCCAAGAATGACATTATGAATATAATTCAATACGCATTGTTAGCCGTTGTACCAGTTGTTTTATTAAACAAAACTATGCAAAAATTTGTACCAGAAGCCGACGAAGAAAAAGGAAGTTTCGAAATTTTAGCAGAAGTAGTCATTCAAATTATTTTCATGTTTTTGGGTTTATTAATTATTCATCGTATTATTTGCTACATCCCAAGATACAGTGGAACCAAATACCCTGATTTCAATATCAACTGTATTATTCTTTCTGTTTTAGTCATTGTTTTGAGTTTACAAACCAAGTTGGGAGAGAAAGTAAGTATTTTAGTTGACCGGGTCACTGAATTATGGGAAGGCAAAAAGGAAGACGATAAGAAAAAGGGTAAAGGAAAGAAAAACGGTGTAAAAGTCTCTCAACCAATATCGCAGGGACAAAGCGCCATGACTCAATCTTTGTATGCGGGTAGCACAAATATGGGCGCCTCTAGTGATGGCACATCGATCAGCAGTTTACCAACGATGCCAACCGCACAACAACAGTTACCTGATTACAATGCTATGCATCGCAGTGAATTCAATCCAATGCCTGGTGCTGCGACTCCTGGAATGGAGAACGGTGGAATGATTCTTGCCGCCAATGAGGTGTTAGGTGGCAGTGCTTTTGGTGCCAATTTTTAGACCATAACTGGAATTTTATATAATATAATTTGAATAATTATATAAAATTATATCTATTTAGTATATTAGTACTATTATATGACCTCGACATATATTGATGTGTTAACAGACGAAGAAATTGCTGTTATTGCCTCACTTGAATCAGTAACCCTCGCTGAACAACAATTATTAACTAGTTCAAAATTATCTAGTGTTAAATTCACCTCTGTATTGCCGGATTCCATCAAAGATACTTTAAAAACCAAACTCGGTCTTGATTTGTTTAGTATTACAGATGTTCCTATGAGTTATATTAAAGGTGATAGCAGTCCACATATTGATAAGGGGGAGTCTTCCTTTGAAAACACATATATTCTTTATTTAACCGACAGTGATGGTGAGTTTATTATCGGCGACGAATCTTATGAAATCAAAAAAGGTAACGCATATGTATTCCCGCAAGGTTTGACACATGAAACTAAAGGAACTAATGAGACATTGCGTTTAGCGATCGGTCCCATGAGTGAATCCGGATTTCCAGTTGGCGCAAATTTATTATATTATTTAACTTATGACGAGGCTATAAATCCAATAGGACCACCTTATTATTTTGATTATAATTATACAATTACAACATTACCTTCTCCATATAACACATGGAAAATCGCACCTAATAGTTCTGGGTCATCATCACAAAGTGTTGTTTACAAACCGGGGGATGTTTTAAATTCACCGGGAATTTATTATTTATACTATTCCGTCGCTTGTTTTTTGGAAGGTAGTACTATCCTTTGTTTGGTAGATAATGAAGAAAAATATATTCCTATCCAGGAGATGCGAAAGGGAACACTGGTAAAGACTTATAAAAACGGATACAAAAAAGTAGAATTAATCGGTAGGAAAATATTTATCAATTCGGGGTCAAGTATGCGCGGAGAACATCAGTTGTATGTTTGTTCCAAAGAAAAATACCCTGAATTGACAGAAGATTTAGTATTAACGGGCGACCATTCCATTTTAGTCGGCTCCATCACTCCTGAACAACGAAAACGAATGACGGAAATATTAGGCGAAATCTTTGTTACCGAAAAGAAATACCGTTTATTAACCTTTTTGGATGAACGTGCCGAACCATGGAGTTCCATGGGAGAACATACTATTTGGCATTTTGCTTTAGAAAGTGATAATATTTATGTCAACTTTGGCGTTTACGCAAATGGAGGGTTACTGGTGGAATCCTCGCCAATTCGTTTTATTCGCGACAAGGCATCTATGGAATTGATTGAATAAAAATAATACGCATATAAATATATATCAAGATAGTATAAACATATAATATACATATATTATATATTTTTAAAATGGACATTGAAAAATTATTAAAAGCACTCGACAATGAAGACAATTCCAAGTTATTGAATTTGACCAATAAAAAATTAAAAGAAATGAAATTTGAAATCTTAAAAGAATTAGATTTGACACGCAATGAACTCGTTGAATACATGACCAAACTGAAAGATTACCAATACATTGACGAAATAAATGAAATACGATATGGTAGATTTATTCGCTGGATACCACTGAAAGACCCGGAAAATATACATTTAGCAACCGGTGGCGTCGTCTGTGAAATCAAAGTGCTCGACACTGGTGTTTCCATTATTTGTAAAAATTTCGCCAAAAGACATTACCATTTGGTATTTGATGAATGCCTTATATTTCAAAAATTGACAGACCAAGAACAAGTATTATTGTCCGCTTTGGATCATTTGGATTCCACAAATGAACATACGTAAAAATAATTTTCGCAGATGTATATATACATGACTACAAATATGAATTTATGTAAATATAAGAACATGTTTGGCGAACCTGGAACAGGGGCACATTCATATCGTTTTTGGAATATTGCCGTCGTAGATGTCATATTGACTATCTTGGCCGGCCTGCTCCTATCTTGGATTACGGGTATGACCCGGGTTCATTCCATTATAACAATGTTTGTTTTAGGAATTATTGCTCATCGTTTGTTTTGTGTAAGAACCACCGTGGATAAATTATTATTTCCCAAAGGTTGAAAAATAAGAATCTTATTTTACTTTTGTAATATTTCTAATAAGGCTTCCTTGTTTATATTTTCATAATCAAACAAATATGGTTTCAACCATACGCAGGACTTCTCGCTATCTGGATTTACCTTTATCGTCTTCTTTGTCGTTTTTTTATCGCATATATATCCTTGTTCAACCAACAATGCTTCAGGTATAACATAAAAAAGTTTTTTATTATCGCAATTTAACCAATAAATATCATTATCACCTTTATCATATTGCACGAAATTTCTTTTTTTATTTATTAAACCACGATTTTTTACTATTCCAAATATAAAATTACCTTTGCGGATTGTGCATAGACCACCTACTTTTTCTTGTACTTTTTTATTTCCTATTTTGAAGTCATAAACTAATCCTTCCATATTGTTGTTATCAAACTGAATAAAGTCCAGTTTATTTTCCCTGAAAAGACGATATTCCTTTTCACGCTGTTGATAAATACATATAGGTGTGTCTATGGTTTCATATTTTGATTTATTTAATGTATTGTAAATATTATTGATTTTTTCCAAATAATTTTCATGTGTTATTTCATATTGATTATATTTAGATTTTTTGAGACCGATTGTTAGTTTGATTTGTCCTTTTACTAATTCATATGGTATTCCCCACATTTTCTTATTTTCTTCACAAATACATAAAATAAGAATATTTGAATAATCTTTATTATCCAAATGAAATCCATAATCTCTTGTAGGTTTTTTACAACTTTTTACTTGTATTCCTACCCATTCGTCGTTATCATTATTTATGGGTTTTAAAATAATATCTGCTTTACAACCATCAAATGCCTTTTTTATAATAAAATTTTCCTTGAATAAATCTATAATATATTCAATACAAGACAATTCTTGTCTAAGATGTTGTATTTTATCGTGTTTCAATTGTTCTTTTTTCTTAATAGAATTTCTTATATTTACGCAATTTGGACAAATAACCCCGGTTTTTCTAGATAAAAATACATGAAAAAATACAATATGTTCGTGACCACAAGATGCGATGTATCTATATTTTCCACGGCTCTTATTGATATTTTTGTATTCTTCTTCACTCGTTAATAGCTTACAATTTTCTTTTTCAAAACATTGGACAATATCATGATATGTTCTTTTTGACATTCTATATTATATTTAAAGATTATAATTTTTAAGTTATTTGACGCAATATTTCTAAATTATATGTTCCTTTATTTTTTCTTTTTTTCTCAAATAATAATTTTTGTTGTATTCTTTTTTTTTATCTGGTGGGATTGTCCTATCTTTTGTTTTAAGTTGTATTTCTTCCTTATGATTTTCATAATATACTTTACTTCTTTTAGGTGCCGTATATTTTTTTAAATGTTCTTTTGTTTCGATTAATTCTTTTTCCAATATAGCATTTTTTTCTTCTAATTGTTTTATTTTATTTAATAAATCTTCCATATATGATGTATTTACATATTATTTTTATATACTTTATCTTTTATCTTTTACATAAAAAATAAAATTTACGCTTCGTGTAGGGATCGAACCTACGACCTAACGGTTTTACCGAGTGATTTAAACCACTGAACAGCCGTTCTTTCTTCCACTGAAATAACGAAGCACACGGGTTGTTCACCCGTAATATAAATCATCGGAAATTCTTTATATTGTTTTTTTGTAAAATTATTTTTTATATTTTTATTTTCTTTTTTGTTTTGCGGGTTTTATTTGAATATACATGGATTCGAAGACAACCAACGCCAGTCAAGTTTGTCGACGAAATGTGTCATGGTATCGTCATACATCATTTTTGCCAACAATTTACCCGCTTTTGGATTTTTACATAACCATCGTAAATCTATTTTGTCCGGGTTTTCCTCTAATAATTTAATCGCACACGGATTCGCCGACAAATAGGTCCAGTCTATTTTTTCTGGATTTTTTTCTAATAACTCCAATGCTTTGGGGTTAGGATTTTTACATAAAGACGCCCATACTATTTTTTCCGGATTTTCCTCTAATAATTCAAGAGCTTTTGGATTCGCATTTTCGGATAACCAACACAAAGAATAAGGGTCATTAATATATTTGATATCTTCTTTAATGATTTCCAAAGCGGCATCACTTGTATTCTTGGTCAAATGCGCAAGAACGATTTGGTTGTTTTCTTTTACAAAATCTATTGCCGCGGGGTTTTCACACATTTCGTGCCAAAAGTATTCCTCTGGAGAATCTTCTTGAAACATATCATCTGGTTGATAGGGTTGGTCACCATATAAATTCTTTTTGTCATCTGCGTTATAATCATAGTCATCTTCATACGGGTCATAATCGTGTTCTTGTCTATAAAAGCAAAGATTTACTGGATTTTCTTTTAAAAACGCAATCGCATCGGGATTTGTATTTATTGACAAATTTTGCCAATGTAATATACAATAGGGGTGTATTCTTTTACCATTGTTGTATTTTTCCATATTCATTCGGTGTCGCTCTTTGATTAAACGAATTGCCTCGGGGTGTGGATTTAAACATATTTGTTGCCAATCAATCAAGCCAGATGGATGATATTCGGTAATACCGTAATCATATACAAACAAATCAATCGCTACCGGATTTGCGCTTAGTACTTTCCAATCTACCATCGCTGGATTGCGCTTTAAATAATCGACTAATTTTGGGTTTGGATTCATTGCCAAGCATTCAGGAACAATATTTTGTTTATCATTATTTATCCAACCTACGAATGACATGTTTATTTTGTTTAGAACGAGGTTTTTATAAGTGTGTTGAAATAAAATACTTATAAAAAGAAGAATCAATTTTTTTATTTGAATGTATATTATATGAATCTTAGCTTAATTCATCCAGATGATGTAGCAGAGGACCTAACTAATTATATACCTATTTATAAAAAGAATGATAACTTAAATTTCAATAATGAAAATTATACTATCAAAGATATTAGAAAATTATATGACGAAATCAGTGAAAAAACTACACCATATTATGTTTATATTCCAACAAAAAATCTTAAAAACCCATTATCCCCAAAAATATATGAACAAATGCCTGCTTATATATTGGATAACATAGTAGCAAGAGAAATAATGAAAAAAAGAAATAGTCTAATAGGAGGAAAAGACAAATCGCGTAGGCGTCGGCGCAGGAAATCTAGGAAATCCAGGAAATCCAGGAAATCCAGGAAATCCAGGAAATAAGGGTCAACCTCATTTATTACGCCGGTGACGCGTAGTGCTTTTTTTTCGGCTTACTTGGCAGTCACGGAAAAGACCGGGTATGAACTTGCCAAGCCGTATCATTTCCATCTCTGTTTTTTT
>Ga0214921_10000926_pt1 | contig 51848 bp, 47 predicted proteins | sample LL1505_MetaG_FD_177992 | JGI IMG/M metagenome (GOLD analysis project Ga0214921, IMG submission 177992) | Freshwater microbial communities from Lake Lanier, Atlanta, Georgia, United States - LL-1505 | ecosystem: Environmental > Aquatic > Freshwater > Lake | place: USA: Georgia | collected... | reverse complement strand
TTGAGTCGCCCACTGTGGAAGAAAAACGTTGGATCAAACAATACTACGGCCTGTCCATTCCAGAAGATGCGATGGACGAGGACATTGAAGAATCTGCGCGCTTCTACGAAGAAGACAACGGCGAATTACACATTCGCTCTGACTTTTTAATTGCCGACGAAGACGAGCCCCGCACAGTTCGCTGCGCCTTCATTCTGAATCTGCAAAACGCCGATCTGCGCAGCATGGGCGTTCTGTTTTCCATCCACGACGAAGACGTGCCCGTGTTTCGCTTGCTGCGTTTGCGCGCGCGCCGTGCGCCAGGCCTGCTGGAAGATGCCAAAGCCGTGTTGCTTAAGCTGTTCGATGCCGACGCTGAGTATTCAGCCGACACGCTGGAGAACATTTACGACAAATTGGAAATTGCCGGCAAGTTAGTCTTGTCTGGTGACGTGACCGATGCCATGGCCGGTGAGGTGCTGGGCGCCATTGCGCGCCAAGAAGACTTGAATGGCCGCATTCGCCGCAACGTGATGGACACACGCCGCGCGGTGAGTTTCATGATGCGAAGCAAGATGCTCAATGCCGAGCAATTTGAAGAAGCACGTCAAATTTTGCGCGACATTGACTCACTCGAATCGCACACTGAATTTTTGTTTGAAAAGATCAACTTCTTGATGGACGCCACAGTGGGTTTCATCAACATCAACCAGAACAAGATCATCAAAATCTTTTCAGTGGCCAGTGTGGCCTTGCTGCCGCCTACGCTCATTGCCAGTTTGTACGGCATGAATTTTCAGTACATGCCCGAGCTGTCGCAAACTTGGGGCTACCCTTATGCGCTGTGCCTCATGGTGGCCAGTGCCGTGGTGCCCATGTGGTACTTCCGCAGACGCGGCTGGCTTAAGTAGGAAATCGTTTTAAAAACTCAGACACAATGGCTGCGCTGTAATGGCTGGCCACGTCTTTCACAAATTGAGAAAAATCAGTGTGCGCTGCATCGTCTGCGCGGTCTGACAAGGTGCGCACCACTGCAAGAGGAACGCCATACGCATGGCACACCTGCGCCAGCGCAGCGCCCTCCATCTCCACAGCCAATGCATCCGAGATTTGAGTTTGCAATCTTAGACTTTCAGCTGCACTAGAGACAAATTGATCGCCACTGATGATCAAGCCGACATGCACTGTCGCTTGCGGCAAAGCCTGACGAGCACTTTCTATCAAGCACTGAGTCATGTTTTCGTCTGATGGAAAGCGAGAGAGATTTAACAAGGGCACTTCATATTGGGGAAACAAAGGCGAGGCGTCGATGTCGTGCTGAAGTAGCTCTGCGCCCACCACCACGTCACCCACCTTCACATGAAGCGCCAAGCCACCCGCAACACCCGTGAACAGAATTCTTTGAACTTGGTATTTTTCGATGAGAACGGTAGCCGTGATGGCTGCGGCCACTTTGCCAATGCCTGACAACACAGCCACCACCCTTTGCCCCTGAAGATGGCCTAGCCAAAATTCGCGGCCAGCAACATGATGGCAACTTGCGTCCTGCATGAGGGCCAACACGGCCGACAACTCTTCATGCATCGCACCAACGAGTGCGATGCGCGGCACAAACTCACTTCGGTGCATCACGCAACTCTCGCCGCAATATTTTGCCTACTGCGGTTTTGGGCAACTCTTTTTTGAACGCAATGACCTTAGGCTGCTTATATCCCGTCATGTTGGCTTTGCAATATTCACGCACCGCCATCTCAGTGAGGGCTGGGTCTTTTTTCACAATCACCAACTTCACAGCTTCGCCTGTTTTTTCATCGGGCACACCGACCGCGGCGCACTCCAAAACACCTGGACACAAAGACACTGTTTCTTCCACATCGTTGGGGTAGACATTGAAACCACTGACCAAGATCATGTCTTTCTTGCGATCGATGATTTTAAAAAATCCATGTGCATCTCGAATGCCAATGTCACCCGATTTGAAAAAGCCATCAGGGGTCATGCTGCGCGCAGTTTCATCGGGACGTTGCCAATAACCCGCCATCACTTGGGGGCCTTTGATGGCAATTTCTCCGGGGTGACCTAACTCGCTTACTTCATGGCCTTCGTCGTCCAACAACTTCATGCTCGTGCTGGGCAAAGGAACACCAATGTTGCCTGTGAACTGTGTGCTGGTAGTTGGGTTGCAACTGGCAGACGGGCTGGTTTCAGACAAGCCATAGCCTTCGCAAATGGGGCAACCGGTTTTCTGCAACCACAATGCCGCCACCGCACTGGTCACCGCCATGCCACCGCCCACTGAAACCTTCAGATTTTTCCAATTGACTGTGTCAAAGTCAGGGTGATTGGCCAAGCCATTGAACAAGGTATTGACCGCCGGAAAACTGTGAAATGTTTGTGTCGATAAGGCTTTCAACACCGCGGGTAAATCGCGCGGGTTGGGGATCAAAATATTCTTGCCGCCTGTGCGCATGCCCAGCATCATGTTGACCGTAAAAGCAAAGATGTGATACAGCGGCAAAGCACACACCGAAGTGGGTTGCTCGTTGGCCGGCACCCGCTTCATGACTGGCTCGTTCCAAGCCTCTGATTGCAACAAGTTGGCAATGACGTTGCGGTGCAAGAGCATGGCCCCTTTGGACACACCCGTGGTACCACCGGTGTATTGAAGGACCGCAATGTCGTCGCTTGTGACCACTGGTTTGACAAATGTGGCACGCTCTCCGAGGCTCAAGGCTTGCTTGAATTTGATGGCACCGGGCAGATCAAAGTCTGGCACCAGACTTTTCACATTGCGAACCACAAAGTTCACCAAGGCCCCTTTGGGCATGCTGAGCATGTCACCCATGGCACACAGCACCACGTGCTTGATTTGAGTTTCTGCGAGGCACTTTTGCAGCGTGACTGCAAAGTTTTCGATGATCACAATGGCCTTGGCACCAGAATCTTTGAGCTGGTGCTCAAGTTCTCGCGGGGTGTACAAGGGGTTCACATTGACCACCACCAAGCCCGCACGCAAAATGGCCGCAACCGCCACAGGGTACTGCGGCACGTTGGGCATCATGATGGCAACACGATCGCCTTTGTCCAATCCCAGAGATTGAAAGTAAGCTGCAAGCGCTTGGCTTTTGACATCGGTTTCTTGGTACGAAATGTCTTGGCCCATGAAACTGTAAGCCGTTCGGTTGGCGTATTTGGCAAAGCTGTCAGCCATCAAGCCAAGCAAAGACTCATACTGGGAAGCGTCTATGTCAGTCGGTACGCCCTCAGGGTAACTGTCTAACCAAACGCGTTCTTCAGACATTACTCGATCGCTTTCACCATATCTTCCACCACTTTCTTGGCGTCACCAAACACCATCATGGTTTTGTCCATGTAGAACAGCTCATTGTCTAAGCCCGCATAGCCTGCGGCCATCGAGCGTTTGTTGACGATGATGGTTTTGGCTTTGTAGGCTTCCAAAATGGGCATGCCATAAATGGCGCTGCCCTTGATGTGCGCTGCTGGGTTGACCACGTCATTCGCGCCCAAAATAATGGCCACATCGGCTTGGCCAAATTCGCCATTGATGTCTTCCATTTCGAACACTTGGTCGTAAGGCACTTCGGCCTCGGCCAACAACACATTCATGTGGCCTGGCATGCGGCCCGCCACGGGGTGAATGGCGTACTTCACCGTGATGCCTTTTTCGGTCAGCTTGGCGGCCAACTCTTTCACCGCGTGCTGCGCACGCGCCACCGCCAAACCATATCCGGGCACGATGACCACGGTTTCGGCATTGCCCAACACGAAGGCCGCGTCATCGGCGCTGCCGGTTTTCACGGGTCGTTGTTCTTGGGCACCCGCAACGGCTGTTGCAGCTTCTCCACCAAAGCCACCCAAGATGACATTGAAGAACGAGCGGTTCATGGCCTTGCACATGATGTAGGACAGGATGGCACCCGAAGAGCCCACCAAAGATCCCGCAATGATCAGCATGCTGTTGTTCAAGCTAAAGCCAATGCCCGCAGCCGCCCAACCTGAATAGCTGTTGAGCATGGACACCACCACCGGCATGTCGGCACCGCCAATGGGGATGATGATGAGCACGCCCATGACAAAGGCCAACGCCAGCATGGCAAAGAAAGCCGTCCAGCTTTCTGTGAACATGAACACCAAGCCCAAGCCCACCGTGGCCAAGCCCAAAATCAAATTCAATTTGTGCTGACCTGCAAACTGCACGGGCGCACCTTGAAACAAACGGAACTTGTACTTGCCAGACAACTTGCCAAATGCAATGACTGAGCCACTGAAGGTGACGGCGCCAATGGCGGCACCTAAGAACAACTCCAACAAGTTGCCTTTGGGAATGGGGGGCACGGTGCCGTCAGCCGCTTTGGTGACGATGCTGAAGGCATAGGGCTCGACCACCGCCGCAATGGCAATGAAGACCGCAGCCAAGCCAATCATGCTGTGCATGAAGGCTACGAGTTCTGGCATCTTCGTCATTTCAACTTTTTGGGCCATGTAGGCACCCAAGCCGCCACCGACCACCAAACCACCAAGGACATAGGTCATGCCCAATGCCTGGCCACCCGACAACTCCACAATCAAGGCCGCCGTGGTCAATGCGGCAATGAGCATGCCGGTCATACCAAACACGTTGCCCCGAATGGAGGTGGTGGGATGCGACAAGCCTTTTAAGGCTTGAATGAAGCAAACGCTGGCAATCAAATACAAGAAGGTGACAAGGTTCATGCTCATGCTTTGTCTCCCTCGGCGCTGATCACTTTTTTCTCTTTCTTTCTGAACATCTCTAGCATGCGCCTTGTCACCAAGAAGCCGCCAAACACATTGACTGCGGCCAAAGCCACCGCCAGCACGCCCATGGTTTTGCCCAAAGTGGTTTCAGTCAAAGCGGCCGCCAACATGGCGCCCACGATGACGATGGCTGAAATGGCATTGGTCACCGCCATGAGGGGCGTGTGAAGCGCGGGGGTCACGGTCCAGACCACGTGGTAACCCACATAAATGGCCAGTACAAAAATAATCAAATTGAGAAGGGTGGGGGACACTGCTTCCATGGAGATCTCCGGTTTTTTAAATAAGGTAGGAAGGGGTGGGCTTATTTGCGCTTGACGTCGCCGCCTTGCGTCATCAAACAAGCCGCCACGATGTCATCTTCCATGTCCACTTTGAATTCACCCTCTTTGGTGATCACGAGTTTCAAAAAGTCGAGCACATTGCGGGCATACAAAGAAGAAGCATCAGCCGCAACCAACGCAGGCAAATTGGTCTCGCCCACCAAAGTCACGCCGTGTTTGACCACTGTTTTGCCCGCTTCAGTGAGCAAACAATTGCCGCCCACGCCGTCGGCCGCTTTGCCCGCGGCAATGTCCACAATGACCGAGCCAGGTTTCATGCTTTTGACCATGTCTTCTGTGACCAGCACAGGTGCCGCACGGCCGGGAATGAGCGCTGTAGAAATAACCACATCGGCCATGGCCACGCGTTTGGCCACCTCTACTTTTTGGCGCTCTAGCCAGCTGGCTGGCATGGGCCTGGCGTAGCCGCCCACACCTTCAGCGGCTTCTTTTTCTTCAGCGGTTTCGTAGGGCACATCGATGAATTTGCCGCCCAAAGATTCGACCTGCTCTTTGACACTGGGTCGGACATCGGAAGCTTCAATGACGGCGCCCAAACGTTTGGCGGTGGCAATGGCTTGCAAGCCCGCAACACCCACACCCAAAATGACCACACGGGCGGCTTTGACGGTACCCGCCGCAGTCATGAGCATGGGGAAAAAACGCTGGTATTTGTCAGAGGCCACCATGACGGCTTTGTAGCCTGCAATGTTGGCTTGAGAAGACAACACATCCATGCTTTGAGCACGGGTGGTGCGGGGTGCCGCCTCTAGGGCAAAACTTGTGAGACCCGCAGCAGCCAATTGGCCCAAGCCTTCAGCGTCAAACGGATTGAGCATGCCCACCAAGGCTGCGCCTGACTTCATGTGTTTGAGCTCTGCAGCAGTTGGCGCACTGACTTTGAGCACCAGCTCACAAGAGAGGGCGCCTGCAGCATCGGTGATGTCCACACCGACCGCTTCATAGGCTGCGTCGGTGACACTGGCAGCAAGGCCAGCACCCGACTGAACGTGCAAGGTGTGCCCTTGGGCTTTTAATTTTTTGGCCGTTTCGGGCGTCATGGCGACGCGTGTCTCGCCAGCTCGGGTTTCGGCAGGTACGCCAATGCGCATAAATGTCTCCTGAAAACTTACAAAACTTACAATGCCCTATTGTCCTCGATAAATGACTTGAGCGAGTCACAACCCAGACCGGTAAAACCCGATCTTGCATCCTGAAAAATTCGGCGACAGGCTTGAGCCCTGGGCATCAGGGTTGTGTGCTGATTTTTTCGCCCGCAGCCACTTGGTCCAAGCGAGCTTGCTCTGCAAGCACTTTGGCCACATAGCCCGTGTCACTTTGCAGGGTGTCGCCCCCTAAGTAGAAAAGCAGGCCATCCTCCACCACCCCGTCCTTCAAACGAATGTATTCTTGAAGCACTTGGGCTCCCACTCGCATGTTGGTGAGCGGGTCAAAGGCGGTTAGTTTGCCGCCATATTTTTCATATTTTTTAACATGGATGTCGGTCATCACCTGCATCAAACCCTGCGCACCCGCTTGGCTTTGAATGTACGGATGAAAGCTCGATTCGATGGCCATCACGGCCAAAAGCAAATGCGGCTTGATCTTGGTGGACTCTGAAAGGACATAGGCCTCGGCCACGAGGGCGGCAATGGGCTCAGGCGCAACCCTGTACTTGCTGGCCAGCCAAGCCGCAACAGCCGCTTGCTTGCGCGGAATGTCTTTCAAATCGGTGGCGATGGCACGGTCAGCCGTGTTTTGCGGCTCCCACCACAAACTGAATTGGCGCGAGCGAAGCAACTCATAAACCGTCGACTCTGTTTGAGCCAAGATATCTGGCCGAAACAGGGCAACGCTGATGCCCATGACGACCACCAGACCCAGCATCGCCAAGCCGCTGTGCGTCAGTGTGAACACACCTTTGCCAACATCTTGCAAAAAGATGCTGGCGGCCGCTCTCACTTTGGCTAAGGTGGAAAGGTTTGAATTGAATGACATGAGGTGCAAGTATAGGTATTTAGATCAGGGGATAATTGGTGGCATGAAGCATCACCGAATTGTTGTGGGTTTGTCTGGCGGCGTCGACTCCGCAGTCACCGCTCACTTATTGAAAAAGCAAGGCCACGAAGTGGTCGGCATTTTCATGAAGAATTGGGAAGACGACGACGACAGCGAGTTTTGTTCCTCCAACATTGACTTTGTTGATGCGGCTGCCGTGGCCGATGTGGTGGGCATTGAAATTGAGCACGTCAACTTTGCAGCCGATTACAAAGACCGCGTGTTTGCAGAATTTCTGCGTGAGTACCAAGCCGGCCGCACACCCAACCCCGACATTCTGTGCAACGCCGAAATCAAGTTCAAATCTTTTTTAGACCATGCGCTGCACGTGGGTGCAGAAAAAATTGCCACAGGTCATTACGCGCGCGTTCGTTTGAATGATGCCACTGGCTTGTACGAATTGCTCAAAGGTTTGGACAACAGCAAAGACCAAAGTTATTTCCTGCACCGTTTGAACCAAGCGCAACTGTCGAAAACTTTGTTTCCTGTTGGCGAGTTACTTAAAACACAAGTCCGTCAAATTGCAGAAGAGATCGGCTTGCCCAATGCCAAGAAAAAAGACTCGACGGGCATTTGCTTTATTGGTGAGCGTCCATTTAGAGACTTTTTAAATCGCTACATCTCCAAAGAACCTGGCCCGATCAAAGACGCAACAGGCCGAACCATTGGCAAGCATGTGGGTTTGAGCTTTTACACACTGGGCCAACGTCAAGGGCTGGGTATTGGCGGCATCAAGGCCAAAGGCGCACAACGTGGCGGCGGCGAGCACACACCCTGGTTTGTTGCTCGCAAGGACATGACTCAAAACATTTTGTGGGTGGTGCAGGGCCATGACCACCCTTGGTTGTTGTCACCCCAACTTGAGGCCGCCGATTCAAGCTGGTGTTCGGGCAGCGCCCCTGTTGCGGGACCCTACGCTGCCAAAACACGCTATCGGCAAGCCGATGCCACTTGCGGGCTGTCAACGTCCAATGGGGCCGAATTTGCCTTGGCGTTTGATGAAAGCCAATGGGCTGTCACGCCTGGTCAAAGTGCTGTTGTTTATGACGGCGAAGTTTGCTTGGGCGGAGGCGTGATCAACTCAGCGGTGACCTTGATCTGAACTTAGTCAGAGCCCAAAGTCAACTTGCTGGGCTGCCGCTTTTCAACCGCAAATCTGAGCAGCGCGGCTGTTCTGAAAATGCCGTGCGCAAATTTCCCATACGGCAAGGTTAAGAACAAAGCCATGACCATGCCCAAATGCACAGCCAATAACACTGGCATGGCCGCGGTGTTTTTGGAAAGCATCAAGGCAAGACCCGTCACACTGATGAAGAACAACAAGGCGATGAATCCACGGTCCATGGGCCTTTGTTGAACATCGCCATGCTGCGGGTCTCGGGCCAAATTCAAGCGCCACAAGCCCAAGGTTCCAATTGCCAATGCGATGCCGCCTACTGTGCCCAATATTTTGGGCAAGCTGGTGAAGTCATAGGGTGCAGGCCAACCCAATGCATAGTGGTATACCGTTGCAACACTGGTGGCTGCAAAACACAACATAAAACCATAAAACGTGAGGTGGTGCATGCGTTTGCGCGCCAGCGAGAATGCGTCGTCTTCGTTGTTGCAACCATCGCCATGGCCACCGCCCAAATATTTCAAACGCAAGGCATCGTGAGCCGCTTCTGCGGTAGCTGGCGAGCTCAAAGGCGCACCACTGGTGGCAGGCGTCACTTCTCGCCAAAACTTAGTCACACCCAAAGCCAGCGCCAGCACAGACCACAGAAAAATGGGCGCAAACATGCTCACCATGAGGTTGTGTGGAAAGATGGCGTAAAAACCTTTTTCAACAGGGCCGCCCCACAGCGTGCCGTTGCTTTGAAGGGCCAACATCAAAAACAAACTTAAGCTTGCGGCCAAGGCCATCGAGACGGTCAGTCCGTTGCTTTTGTAAAGTCCGCCCAATGCTTTGGGCCAAGCGTAATCTGCGTAAGTTTGGCCGCGCACCGTGGCCATCGACTTGGGCACATTGATGGCAAATTCATGCGGTGGCGCATACTGGCAAGCATGCAAACAGGCACCGCAGTTGTGACACAAGTTGGCCAAATAATGAATGTCTGCTTTGCCAAATTCCAAGCGCCGTGTCATGGCAGGAAACACCGCACAGAAGCCTTCGCAATAGCGGCAGCCGTTGCAAATTTGAAGTTGGCGCGCCACTTCTTTTTCAGCGCCAGTTAAAAGTATTTCACCGCGCGCCAATGCCTGCGCTTCTTGAGTCAATTGTTGAAGTGTTTGCATGGTGTTCTATTCAAGCGGCTGCGCGCGTGTCTTGGTCTGCTGTGCCCTGCATCACCTGTGCTGCCAAACGTGGCACCGAGTCAGGAATGCCCAAAGCAGCTCGCGCAGCTTGCTGGCCCGAAATACGGCCAAAAGCCGTGCCAATGGTCATGCCTACACCTGCTGTGTAGCCTTTGCCTAAAACATTGCCCGCCATCATCTCGCCAGACACAAACAAATTAGGGCTTGGCTGATTGCCGAAGCGAACAGCCGTGGTGTCATCGGTTTTCAATCCCAGGTAGGTGAAGGTGATGCCGGGCTTAACGGGATAAGCATAGAAGGGCGCTGTATCAAGGGGCAGCGCCCAATGCGTTTTGGCTGGCGTCACACCCTGGGTATGGCAATCGTCCAAGACGGTGTGATCAAAATGTCCTGGAACGCAAGCTTGGTTGTAAGCGTTCAGGGTGGCCATGAAGGTGTCGACATTCAAGCCCAGCTTCTGCGCCAACTCTGGCAGAGATTGAGCGACAGTGCCTTCAAATACGGGCGGCATAAAACGGCCCACGGCTTTGGCATCGGTTATGGAATAGCCAATTTGGCCAGGCTGCTGAGCCACCAAACGACCCCAAATGGCGTAGCGCTTGGGCCAAAAATCTTCACCTTCGTCGTAAAAACGCTCCGCGTTTTTGTTCACCACCACGCCCAAAGACACACAGTCGATGCGGGTGCAAATACCGCCGTCGTACAAAGGTGCACGTGCGTCGATGGCCACCATATGAGCTTGTGTGGGATCGCCAATTTGATCAGCGCCCAAGTCCAGCAAGTGCTTGAGCAAGGTGCCTTGGTTGAATTTGGTGCCGCGAATTAAAAAGTTGTCAGCAGGAAATTCACCCAACGCATTTTGGCCCCAAGCCTCACGCAGCCAGCCCAAATTGGATTCAAAACCGCCCGCAGCCATCACACATGTTTTGGCGGTCACGCGCTGTGTTCGAAGCAACTCGCCTGTAGGCGTTTTGTGATTCACGATGGCCGCTTTGAAAACGCCATTTTCAATGTCCAGCTCATTCACTTCTGCGTTGTAATGAATTTGAATGCCCAGCTTTTCTGCACTGCGGTAATAGGCATTGATCAATGCTTTGCCGCCGCCCATGAAGAACGCATTGGTTCGCGCGGTGTGCAATGCACCCGACAAAGAAGGCTGGAAGCGCACACCGTGCTTGACCATCCAAGGCCGGCAGTGGTGCGAGTGCCGAATGGCCAAACGCGCCATGTGCTCGTCGGTCAGACCGCCTGTGACCTTCAACAGGTCTTGCCAAAACTCTTCTTCGGGGTAAGCCTCGATCAACACATCTTGCGGTGCATCGTGCATGCAGCGCAAGTTGCGGGTGTGCATGGAATTACCACCACGCCATTCACGGGGAGCTGACTCGAGCACCATGACACTGGCACCCGCTTCGCGGGCCATGAGTGCCGCACTCAAAGCCGCGTTGCCGCCACCAATGATCAATACATCCAAACTCATTCAGGGCACCCCAAAATTAGAACTGATAGCGACGCAAACCACCGTCCACTGGAATCACAGCACCAGTGATGTAGCTGGCCAAAGGCGATGACAAGAAGGTGACCAAATTGGCCATGTCTTCAGGCTCGCCATACCGGCCCATGGGGATTTCGTTTTCGCACTGCCACTGACGGTACTCAGGGGTGTAGTTGCGGAAAATTTGTTCAGAGTGAATGCGGCCAGGCGGAATGCAATTCACGGTGATGCCGTGCGGGCCGACCATGCGTGACAAGCCTTTGGCCCAACTGTGAATACCTGCCTTGGCGCAGAAGGCGCCGTTGACGTGATCGGGTTCGCTCTTGCCGGTGATGTTGATGATGCGGCCCCATTTGCGCGCAATCATTTGATCCACCAAGGCATCGGCCACTTGGCGTGGGCGATGGAAATTCAAGGTGATGGCCTCTTGCCAAGCTTCTTCGCTCACATGCAAATCTTTGAAGCTGCGAGAGCCGCCTGCATTGTTGACCAAGATGTCCACATGGCCTAAGCCTTGAATGGCGGCCGCTGTGAGTTGGGCAGCAGCATCTTCTGGGTACAGGTCTGACTCGATGATGACAGGGCGGTGTCCGCCAGCAGCGACGATTTCTTCGGCCACCTCTTGCAACTTGTCGGTACGGCGCGCAGAGATAGCCAGTTTGACGCCCTCAGCTGCCAATGCCTTGGCAATGCCGCGGCCAATGCCGACGCTTGCGCCTGTGACCAAGGCAGTTCTGTCTTTGAGTTGCAAGTCCATATTGCTTATTTTCCGTTGAACCTTGTTGTGATGTGCATGACTTTAACGTCCACACAGGACAAGCGGTCTGCACTTGATGAGCTGCGAGGAAAGGCTTAAAACGGAATGTCGTCGTCCATGTCGTCAAAACCACTGGCAGGCTTGGCGGCGGGTTTGTTAGCCGGCGCGCCAGCTGCGGCTGGGCGGGCTGCTGCAGGACGTCGCGCAGGTGCGCCACCCTCTTCATCGCCACCACTGGGGGCGCCCATGCCTTCTCGGGCGCCAAGCAATTGCATTTCAGTGGCAATGATGTCGACCGTGTTTTTTTCAACACCCGCTTGGTCGGTGTACTTGCCGTATTTCAGGCGGCCTTCGATGTAAATTGGCCGGCCTTTTTTGACATATTCGCCAGCAATTTCTGCCAAGCGGTCATAGAAGGTGACACGGTGCCATTGAGTGTCTTCAACGGTTTCGCCAGACGTGCGGTCTTTGCGGCGGCTGGTGGTGGCGATGCTGATATTGGCCACGGCCTGGCCGGAGGGCAGGTAGCGAATTTCGGGGTCACGGCCGCAGTTGCCGATGAGAATGACTTTGTTGACGGATGCCATGTTTGTTTCCTTGAAATCTCTTGCGATGAACAAGTGCAATTATGCTTGTTAGCGGGCCGGTGCTTCAATGGGTTCCATGAACCATGCAACCAAAAGCCAGACCAGCGTGGCCAGACCACAAACGGCAAATAAAACCTGCGCACCCCCCGATTTCATGAGGGCGCCGCCTGCCGCACCCCCCACAAAAAAACCCAGAGACTGCAAGGTATTGTAAAAACCCATGGCCATGCCGCGTGCATGCGGCGGAGCGCCGCGCGAGGCGATGCTGGGCTGACAGGCTTCCAAAATGTTGGAGGCGGAAAAAAAGACACACAAGATGCCAGCGATGCACCACAAATTGGGCGTGCCGCCAGCCACCAAGGCCAGGCTGAACATGACCAAAGAAATGACCAAAGCCGAGGTCAAGAACACCGCCCTCAGGTACCCTTGTCGCTCTAGCGGGAAAAGAGTTTTGCCCATGACCATGAAGCCAAACAGCACGGCAGGCAGATAAATCCACCAATGGTGCTCTTTGGGCAAACCAGCATCGACCATCATTTGCGGCACGGCCACCCACATGGCCAAAAGAACACCATGCAACACAAACACACCCAGGTTGTTGCGCAAAGAGGGGATGTGCGAGAGAACTTCCTTCAAACTGCCTTTGGGCACGACTGTCCTGATGGCAGGCTCGGGCGGCACACCCCAAATGACCACAGCCACACCGCCAAAAGCCAACAGGCCTGTTAGCACGAACAAGCCCGACAATCCCGCGATGGTATTGAGGGCAGGCGCCAATACCAAGGACAAAGCAAACATCAGCCCGATGCTGGCCCCAATCAAGGCCATGGCCTTGGTTCTAACGATGTCACGCGTTTGGTCGGCCAACAACGCCGTAACCACCGCTGAGACCGCGCCAGCCCCTTGCAAAGCGCGACCCATGAGCAAGCCAAACAAACTGTCGGCTGATGCGGCCCAAAAACTGCCAGCGGCAAGAATCAACAAGCCAAACACAATGACTTTTTTGCGGCCTAACTTGTCTGAAGCGGCGCCAAACGCCAACTGCAAAGCCCCCTGTGTGAGGCCGTAAATGCCCATGGCCAGCCCCACGAGGCCTGGATCGTCGCCTCCTGGGTAATGCGCAGCCTCAATGGCAAAAACGGGCAACACCAAGAACAAACCCAGCATGCGCAAGCCATAAATGGCTGCCAGAGAAATACTGGAGCGTTTCTCCAGAGAGGTCATCAGGGAAGCATTCACAGCCTCTGAGGGCTCTAGAGGCGAAGTGTTGGTTGGGGTGGGGGATGCGTTCATAGGATTCAGCTTGAGCCCTGATTGTCCCTGATTCGGGAGGGGTTGAGCAGGCAGCTTAAGGCGGCTTCCTCATACTGGGGTACCAGAAATCGTTCAGCCGCCTTAAGCTGCCTGCTCAACTTCGCAATTTGGAAACTCTTCATGAAGAAATCTATTGCTGTTCAGATGGAGACTGCCTACAAACTTTCTTTTTTGACGTTAACATTCGTCGGTTCAGATTTTTAGCAACCTCAATGGAAATTTTATGAAACAAACCAATCGTCGCGTATTCATGATGCAAGTGGCTTTGGGCGGCACAGCCTTGGCTGCACAACAAGCCATGGCCCAAGCCATGGTGAACGAAAAAGACCCGCAGGCTGCTGCTTTGGGTTATGCCGCAGATTCCACCAAAGTTGACGCGAAAAAATTCCCAAAGCACGCTGCTGCACAAAAATGCAACAACTGCGCCTTGTACCAAGGCAAGGCCACTGACGCGGCTGGCGGTTGCCCCTTGTTTGCAGGCAAACAAGTGGCAGGCAACGGTTGGTGCTCTGCATACGCCAAGAAGGGCTAATGCTATTTCAGCGTGATCGTTTTCAATGATCACGCTGAGTTTCTCCAAGCGCCCCTTCAAGGCCTCAAAAACATTTGTTTGACAGCCTCGCGGGCCTTCAATCTTTGCGGCTCTTCTGCGTGATTCAACTCACGCAGGGGGCCGTTCAGCATTTTCTTCATCATGCCCACCGAAAGCGACTCTAAGACGCTTTCAATGCTCTGACCTTTGTCGAGCAATTTGCGCGCACGCATCACTTCGGCCTGTCGCCAGCTGTCTGCTTGAATATTCAGGTCTTGGATCAAGGGGACGTCTTTGCGTTGTGCCAGCCAAGTCATGAATTTTTGCACGCCATCGTCGATGATCACTTCGGCATCGACCACTGCGGCTTGTCTGTGGACTTGGCCGCTGTTGATCACTTCGGTCAGATCGTCCACGGTGTAAAGGTACACATCGCGAAGGTCTTTGACTTCGGGCTCGATGTCGCGCGGCACCGCCAAATCGACCATGAAAATAGGTTTGCTTTTGCGGGCGCGCAAAGCACTTTTGACAGCACCCAAACCAATCAAGGGCAAAGTGCTGGCAGTGCAACTGATGACGATGTCAAACTCGTGTAAACGTTTTGGCAGATCTGCCAAGGAGATGCTTCGACCCCCGTGGACTTGGGCAAGCAGATCGGCCCGTTCGGCAGATCGGTTGGCAATCGTGATTGATTTCGGCGACTTGGCTGCAAAGTGCGCCACGCACAACTCAATCATTTCGCCGGCACCCACAAACAAAATATTGGTTTCTTTGATGTTTTCAAAAATACGCCCTGCCAAGCGCACTGCGGCCGCGGCCATGCTGATGGAGTGCGCGCCAATTTCAGTGGTGCTTCTGACTTCTTTGGCCACCGCAAAGGAGCGCTGAAACAATTGGTTGAGCGTGGTGCCCAAAGCACCGGAGTCGCTGGCCAGGCGCACGGCCTCCTTCAATTGCCCCAAAATTTGAGACTCGCCCAAAACCATGGAGTCAAGGCCACTGGCAACCCTGAACGCATGTCGCGCAGAAGCATCACCCTCAAAGCGGTAGGTGTGCGAGGCCAACACGTTGACTTGTGTTTTTCCAGCATCTGCCAACCAACTCAAAGTTTGGGGAATTTGAACTTCATCGCCCGCACAGTAAATTTCTGTTCGATTGCACGTGGACAAAATAGCCACTTCCTTGTGCGTGGCAAAGCTTTGGCGCAAACCCTTCAAGGACTGATCCAAGCGCTCCGAAGCAAACGCAAAGCGTTCGCGCAAATCAATTGGCGCAGTTTTGTGGTTCAGCCCTAAGGTCCAAACAGCCATTAGCCCACCACCCTCAAGAAAGGTGCGGCCTTCAAATCGGGCCAGCAGTCTTCAATGCGTTTTTGAATGCCAGGCGCAGTCAAGCCATATTGCTGCATCAACTTTTGCGGGTCGCCATGCTCGGTGAATTCATCTTCAAAGCCCACCACCAACACCGGCATGGCAATGCCCATGTCTTGCAAAGCTTCCAGCACGGCCGCGCCTGCACCGCCCTTGCGCGTGGCATCTTCTAGCGTGACCAGGCGATCGTGTGACAGCGCAATTTGCTTCAAGGTTTCAACATCCAAGGGCTTGGCCCAACGCATGTTGACCACCGTAGCGTTCAGGCCTTCAGCCACCTTCAGCGCTTCGTACAACAAGGGGCCAAATGCCAGCAGCGCCACGCCTTGGCCTTGGCGCCTGATTTCAGCTTTGCCAAACGGCAAAGTTTCCAAGTCTGTTCCCACTTGTGCGCCGACACCCGCACCCCTTGGGTAGCGAACAGTCACCGCATGATCTTGCGCATACGCAGTGCTAAGCAACTGTCTGCACTCTGCTTCGTCTGCAGGGCATGCAATGCTCATGTTGGGAATGCAACGCGTGAAAGCAATGTCGTACATGCCTGCGTGGGTAGGGCCATCGGCACCCACCAAACCTGCGCGGTCCAGTGCAAACACCACGGGCAAGTTTTGCAAGGCCACGTCGTGAATCAGTTGGTCGTAGGCGCGTTGTAAAAAGGTTGAATAAATGGCCACCACAGGCTTCAAACCTTCGCAGGCCATGCCGGCGGCAAAGGTGACGGCATGTTGTTCTGCAATGCCCACATCGTGATAGCGATGAGGGTACTGCTGACTGAAGCCCACCATGCCCGAGCCTTCGCGCATGGCGGGTGTGATGCCGACCAAGCGTTCATCTTGCGCGGCCATGTCACACAACCACTGACCGAATACGTTTGTGAACGTCGGCTTGGCAGGGACAGGCGAGGCAGCGCTGACAATGCCAACAGCAGGATCAAATTTACTGGGTCCGTGATAGGCCACAGGATCGGCTTCTGCTTTCGCATAGCCCTTGCCTTTGCGTGTGACCACATGCAAAAACTGCGGGCCGGGCTTGTTGTACAAACTCTTCAATGTGACGACCATGGCATCGACATCGTGGCCATCTACGGGGCCTGTGTACTCGAAGCCCAAATTTTCAAACATGGTTTGCGGTTGAATGAAGCTTTGCGTTTGATGCTCAATCATTTGTGCCAAGGCATACAAAGGCGGCGCATTTTTCAGAACTTCTTTGCCAATTTTTTTGGCGTCGGCGTAAAACCGGCCGCTCATCAATTCATGCAAATAATGGTTAAGCGCGCCAACCGGCGGGCTAATCGACATGTCGTTGTCGTTCAAAATCACCAGCAAATTGCAATCGCTCGCGCCTGCATTGTTCAAGGCCTCGTAGGCCATGCCGGCTGTCAGCGCGCCATCACCAATGATGGCCACGGCTTTGCGACGGCTGCCCATTTGTTTGGCGGCCATGGCCATGCCCAATGCGGCCGAAATGCTGGTGGACGAGTGGGCGGTGCCGAAGGCGTCGTAAATGCTTTCTTCGCGGCGCGGAAAGCCGCTCAAGCCGCCCATCTGGCGCATGCTGGCCATCTGCTCGTTTCGGCCGGTCAAGATTTTGTGGGGATAAGTTTGATGGCCCACATCCCACACCAATCGGTCTTCAGGCGTGTTGTAAACGTAGTGCAGCGCAACCGTGAGCTCTACGGTGCCCAGGTTGGAGCTGAAATGCCCGCCCGTTTGCGAGACCGACTGAATCAAACGCTCCCGTAACTCTGCGGCCAGAGGGGCCAAATTGTCTCGGGACAGTTTTCTAAGCTGCGATGGGGACTTGATCCAATCTAGCAGGGCACTCATCATTTGCCTCAATATCTGTTCAATGAAGCGATAATTTAACTGGATTTGACAAAACGTCAAGTTAAATTGACACTTTGTATAATTTTTTAAGTTGACACTTTGCCATCCGGCCCGTTTTAACCTTTTTATTGAACCAGATGTCTTTGACCTTCCCCTTCTCTGCCATTGTTGGCCAGGACGACATGAAATTGGCCATCATGCTGACAGCCATCGACCCCAGCATCGGGGGCGTTTTGGTGTTCGGTGATCGCGGTACTGGCAAATCGACGGCCGTCAGGGCCTTGGCGGCTTTACTGCCCAAAATGCGTGCAGTGGTGGGTTGCCAATACGGTTGTGACCCAGACAATGCCAGGTGCCCAGACTGCCTGGCCATTGCGGCTGCGGACAAAAAAGCAAGCGGTCTCCCAAGGCCCAGCCACTTGGTCATGGTGCCTGTCGTTGATTTGCCCCTGGGTGCCACTGAAGACCGAGTCGTCGGCGCCCTGGATTTGGAACGCGCCCTCTCACAAGGCGTGAAAGCCTTTGAGCCTGGGCTGTTGGCGCGTGCCAATCGGGGCTATTTGTACATCGATGAGGTCAACTTGCTGGAAGACCATTTGGTCGACCTGCTCATTGACGTGGCCGCTTCAGGCGAAAACGTGGTGGAACGCGAAGGCCTGAGCGTGAGGCACCCTGCACGTTTTGTGCTGATTGGCAGCGGCAATCCTGAAGAAGGTGAGTTGCGGCCCCAATTGCTAGATCGCTTTGGTTTGTCTGTGGAAGTTAAAACACCTGACACACTGGCTCAGCGCGTCGAAGTGGTGAAGCGCCGAGACGCCTTTGAACAAGGGCCACAAGCTTTTACCGACGCATGGAAAAAAGAAGACGACCGCGTCAGGCGCAGCATTGTGGCAGCCCGCAAGCGTTTGGCGAATGTGGCCATTCCTGACGCAGCCCGAGAATTTGCCGCACAACTTTGCATGAGTTTGGGCACGGATGGCTTGCGCGGCGATCTCACACTGGTTCGCGCGGCGCGGGCTGAGGCGGCTTTGCAAGGCGCCAGCAAAGTTGAGCAAAAGCACCTGATCCGGGTGGCGCCCTCTGCCCTTCGCCATCGACTTCGGCGCAACCCGCTTGATGATTCTGGCTCTTCGACGCGCGTGGAAAGAGCCTTGGCAGAGCTCACGGCGCCCAAGCCTAAAGCACTCAACACATAAGGCACTCAGACACCTCTTATGCAAGGCGACGCCGCAACCATCGCTGCACTTTTTGCAGTCGACCCAGTGGGTCTGGGCGGTGTGGCACTTCGATCGCCTGCCTGCGAAAACCGAGACCAGTGGCTGGCGCTTTTAAAAAGCCTCTTGCCTGCACAAACTCCTCTGAGGCGCGTGCCCCTGAACATCAACGACACCGCTCTGTTGGGCGGTCTTGACTTGGGTGCTACCCTGCAAGCGGGCAAGCCCATCGCCCTCAAAGGCTTGCTGTCGCAAGCCGATGGCGGCGTCTTGGTTTTGGCCATGGCCGAGCGCATGAGCTTGTCCTGCGCGGCTCGCTTTGGCAGCGTGCTTGACACCGGCATGGTGGCTTTGCAACGAGACGGTTTAGACACATCGGCCAAGGCCAGCTTGGGCCTGGTGGCGCTTGATGAAGGCGCCAGCGACGACGAGCAAATGCCGGCCGGCCTGGCCGATCGACTGGCCTTTCGCTTGCTGATGGGCGCGCAAGACGAGGACGAAGAAGGGCCCGAATGGACGCCTCAAGAAGTGCTCAATGCGCGGCAGCGTTTGTCCCAAGTGACGATAGACGACGAAGCGGTGCAAGCCCTCTGTGCCGCTGCATTGGCGCTGGGCATTGACTCCCTGAGAGCCAGTGTGTTTGCCGTACGCGTGGCGCGGGCCGCCGCTGCGTTAGCCGGCAGCAACACCGTCGAGGAAGAACACACCGGCGTGGCTGCGCGATTGGTGCTGGCACCTCGTGCAACACGTCTGCCACCAGCAGCACCGCCAGAGAATGAAGCGCAAGACACGCTTGCAGAAACTCAAGAGGCACCCCCCGACCCGCCGCCACAACCAGAGCCACACAATGCTGAAAATCGGGACCAGACCCAAGCAGATGGCGATCAAGAAGAAACTCAAGAGGAAGACCCAGGCCTGCCTGAAAATTTAGCCGAGTTGGTCCTTGAAGCAGCCCAAGCCGCCATCCCTTCTGGCCTGTTGGCCCGTTTGAAAATCGGTCAGTTACAACGCGCCAAAACACCCACATCGGGCAGCGCAGGCGCTCTGCAAAAAAATGCACTGCGCGGCCGGCCCGTGGGTGCACGCAAAGGCGAGCCGCGTGCGGGGCAACGCATCAATGTGCTTGAAACGCTCAGGGCTGCAGCACCTTGGCAAAAGCTTCGCCAGCGACAAACCCATTCTGATGGACAGAAACAGCGCATCGTGGTGCGCAAAGAAGATTTCCATGTCACGCGCTTTCGCCAATCAGGCCAGACCACCACGGTGTTTGTGGTCGATGCTTCTGGCTCCTCTGCGCTCAATCGTTTGGCCGAGGCCAAGGGCGCCGTTGAGTTGTTGTTGGCCGACTGTTATGTGCGGCGCGACAGTGTGGCGGTGCTTGCATTCAGAGGTCAAACAGCGGAGCTGATTTTGCCTCCCACACGCTCATTGGCACGCGCCAAACGAAGTTTGGCTGGCTTGCCTGGTGGTGGTGGCACGCCGCTGGCCCATGCCATTGATGCATCGATGCTGTTGGCAGATCAGCTGAGAAAAAAAGGCGAGACCCCCATTGTGGTGTTGCTCACGGATGGCAAAGGCAACATTGCACGAGATGGGCGACCGGGCCGTGCGCAGGCTGCCACAGACGCTTTGGCTGCAGCCACAGAAATGCGCCTGAGAGGCATTAGCGCATTGCTGGTGGACACCTCACCGCAAGCGCAAGAGGCTGCCAAAAATTTGGCCAAGGCGATGGGCGCGCAATACCTGGCTTTGCCTTATGCCGGCGCCAATTCCTTGAACCAAGCAGTTCGCGCGGTGGCTGGCCGTTCTTGAAACGAAGCTGAATGTGAGCCCACGCCAAGCATTAAATTGGGACACCGATGGCCGCCACTGGCCTTTGCGGCAGCTTTCAAGTTTCATTGAAACACCTAGGCTTCGATGGCATGTGCAGTGCGCTCAGCACCCCAACCCAGAGGCCAAGCGCATTCTGTTGTTGCACGGCACAGGCTCTTCGACCCATTCATGGCGCCATTTGATGCCTTTGCTGAGCGAGCACTTCACCGTGATCGCCATCGATTTTCCGGGTCATGGTTTCACCGCCATGCCGCAAGACTCCGACGTTGCCGCTTTGTTTTCGATTCCGGGCATGGCAGGCGGTGTGGCCGAGTTGTTGGCGCAAATGCAGTTCAAGCCGGACATCGTCGTCGGCCATTCTGCAGGTGCTGCTGTGGCCTGCATGTTGACGCTTGACGGGCATCTTCAGCCACAACGCCTGGTCTCTTTGAACGGTGCTTTACTGCCCTTGGATGGCGTGGCTGGACAATTTTTTTCACCCTTGGCCAAGGTGCTGACCAAGGCGCCATGGATGCCCGAGTTATTTGCATGGCAAGCGGCGCGCGCCTCTGTGCTGCACAAGCTTTTGGAGGGCACAGGCTCAAAGCTGGATAAGGAAGGCACCCAGCTCTACCGAACTTTGATCAGCAACCCCTCCCATGCACAAGCTGCGCTTTACATGATGGCGCACTGGGATTTGCATACCTTCTGGGAGCGACTTCGCGTGCTGCAAGACCCTCTGACCTTGATTGTCGGCTCTCAAGATTGGATTGTGCCGCCGTCAGTGGCCTATCGATTGGCCGAAACACTGCCGCAAATTCGTCCACAAGACATCATTTCGCTACCCAAGCTCGGGCACCTCGCGCACGAGGAGCAGGCGCAGTGGGTGGCCGATGTGATCGTGCCCATGGGCCAGTCTGCTAGCAGCCCGCTTTGAATTTAATTTCAAAAAAGCAAGGCAAGCCCTGTTGACAGACACATTTGATGTGTCTATATTTGTTTACACAAGCAAGTGACAAGCGCAATTGTCACTTGCTCCGTGTTTTACATTGATTGGAGACAAGCGCATGAAGGCAATCACAAGAATCGAGCAGTGTCTGGCCATGGCCTTAGCGTCTGCCGAAGACCCCAGTTGCCCTCCTAAGTTGGCTGGTGCGGTTCGCCATGCGGTGTTTCCGGGCGGTGCTCGTGTTCGCCCCCAGTTGGCCTTGGCCGTTGCCCATGCTTGTGGCATGGACGATCCACGCTTAAGTGAGGGTGTTGCAGTGGCCATTGAACTCATGCACTGCGCCTCCTTGGTTCACGATGACCTGCCCTGTTTTGACGATGCCAAAACACGTCGCGGTCGCGCCTCGGTGCATTTCGCCTATGGCGAACCTTTGGCCGTGCTCACAGGCGACGCCTTGATCGTTCTGGCCTTCCAGACACTGGCTGCAGCCGCCAGCCAATCGCCGCTGCGCTTGCCCGGTTTAATGCACATCGTTGCCTCTTGCGTCGGTATGCCCTCGGGCATTGTGGCGGGCCAAGCCTGGGAATCTGAAACTCGCGTGTCTCTCATGCAATACCAGCGCGCCAAAACCGGTGCGCTGTTTGTGGCGGCCACCAGTGCGGGCGCATTGAGCGCAGGCGCGGATCCCAAGCAATGGCAAGCCTTGGGCGACTGTTTAGGCGAGGCTTATCAAGTGGCCGACGACATTCGTGACGTCATGGGTCAAGCCGATCTGTTGGGCAAGCCGGTCGGTCAAGATGCGCAGCACGACAGGCCGAACGCCATTGCCAACCTCGGACTGTCAGGCGCCATTGCCCATTTTGAATCGCTCATTCAAGCTGCTTCAGATTCCATTCCAGAAGGACCCAACGCCCAATCGATGCGTGAGTTGGTGATGCAACAGTCTGAGCGTTTGGTGCCCCGTGCGGCTTGCAATGCTTACCGCGCCGGCACCAGTACCGGCAACAACCAAAGCGTATCTCATTGATATGAAAACGCTGGATTTGGCCTCACCTGCACAGCGCTTAGGCCGAAAGACGCCTTGGCGAGACTCGCTGGCAGCGGTCTGGGACCGCATGATGACCAGCACGTCTTTGTACCGCTGGAGTGTCTCCAATCCTCTCACTCGGTGGATCACACAACGCCGTGCGCGCCAAGTGTTTGACCTCATGGCGGGTTTTGTGTATTCACAAGTTTTGTTGGCGTGTGTGCGTTTGCGCATTTTGGAAACGGTTGCCGAGCGCCCACGCACCCTCGAAGAATTGGCCCAGCTCACCAACCTGCCTGTCGCTGGTTTGCAACGTTTGTTGCAATCGGCACTGGCCTTGCGTTTGCTAGATTTGCGCAGTGAAGGCCGCTATGGCTTGGGTGCATTGGGCGCCCCTGTCGCGGGTCATGTTGGCATTCGCGCCATGATTGAACACCACGCTGTGCTGTACCAAGACATGCAAGACCCTGTGGCCATGTTGAAGGGCACAGAGCAGCCAGGCGCCATGTCGCAATACTGGCCTTACACCATTGAAGAGCAAAACGCGCAACGCGCGGCGACGAATGCCGCACAAGCTGAAAAATTCACGCGCTACTCCAACCTCATGTCAGCGTCTCAGCCCTTTGTGGTGGATGAAATTTTTGCGAGCTACTCGTTTGAAGAGCACCGCTGTGTGCTCGACGTGGGCGGCGGTCAAGGCACCTTCTTAGGCCGCTTGGCACAACACGCCAAGCACTTGCAGTTGAATTTGTTTGACTTGCCTGAAGTGGCGGTCCTTGCCCGCGCCAACTTTGAGCGCCAAGGCATTGCGGACCGCGCAACCGCCCATCCTGGTAGTTTTTTAGAAGACGCGCTGCCCCGCGGCGCCGACTTGGTCACCTTGATTCGCGTGGCCCACGACCATCCCGATGCCGATGTGAAAACTGCGCTTCGCGCCATTTTCGAGGCGATGCCTGTGGGCGGCACTTTGCTCTTGGCAGAACCCATGGCCCAAGAGCCCGACGAAACACCTCACGGCGATGCGTATTTCCATTTTTACTTGTTGGCCATGGGTGCTGGCAGATTGCGTACAGCCCGTGAGCTGATGGCCATGATGTCAGAGGCTGGCTTCTCGAATTTGGAACTTGTGCCAAACCCCATGCCCTTGCAAACGCAAATCTTGGTCGGGCGAAAGTCACAGGGTTTACACCCATAAATGAATTTATTTGTAAATATTTGTTGACACAAATCATTGTAAGAGTAAATATACAGTCATGCAGTCCACCGCGATCGTTTTCCAGCAACCCAAGTCATTGGCTTTGACAGGTTTGTCCTTGCCTGAAATGGGCGCGGCTGACGTCAAAGTCGAGGTTGAGTTCAGCGGTATCAGTACGGGCACAGAGCGCCTGCTTTGGGATGGCACCATGCCCGCATTCCCCGGTATGGGCTACCCCTTGGTGCCAGGCTATGAAACCGTTGGCCGCGTGGTCGATGCAGGTGATCAAGCCACCTTGAAAGTGGGCACACTGGTCTACATCCCTGGCTCTCAATGTTTCCAAGAAGCACGAAATTTATTTGGGGGCTCTGCCTCCAAATTGGTCGTTCCCTCTGCACGCGCTTTGCCCATCCAAGAATCTTTGGCCGAGCAAGGTGTCTTGTTTGCGTTGGCTGCCACCGCATACCACGCGCACAGTGCGCCAGGTACGCAACAACCCGATTTGATTGTGGGCCATGGTGTTTTGGGCCGGATGATTGCCAGACTGGCTGTGTTGGCAGGTGGCCATCCAGTGGTGTGGGATACCAACCCTGCACGCCGCTCGGGTGCTGTGGGTTACGAGGTCATTGACCCAAGTACAGACACCCGTAAAAACTACAAATGCATTTGTGATGTCAGCGGCGTCAGTTCACTTCTTGATGAACTCATTGGCCGCTTGGCGCCTGGCGGTGAAGTGGTCTTGGCAGGTTTTTACGACACGCCGCTTTCTTTTGTATTCCCACCTGCTTTCATGCGCGAAGCGCGCATTCGAGTGGCAGCACAGTGGTCACCACCCGATTTAGCCGCGGTGATTGCCTTAGCAGGCGATGGCCTTTTATCCCTAGATGGCTTGATTACGCATCGCCAAGATGCAACGCAAGCAGATGCCGCATACCGCACCGCTTTTGGCGATGCCGATTGTTTAAAGATGGTTCTTGATTGGAGACAAGTCGCATGAGCTCGAGTTCAATTCCTTCTGTAGCACCCGTGAATTTCATGCGCGATATTTTGCGCACTGAAGCGGCCATTGAACCCACCCCCGTGTCCACCTCCGAGGTCACGAAGGAAACCCAAATCATTGCCATCTATGGCAAGGGCGGCATTGGCAAAAGCTTCACGCTGGCCAACCTCAGTTACATGATGGCGCAGCAAGGTAAAAAAGTTTTGCTGATTGGCTGCGACCCTAAAAGTGACACCACCAGTTTGTTGTTTGGTGGCCGCGCCTGCCCCACCATCATTGAAACTTCTTCGAAGAAAAAATTAGCCGGTGAAGCGGTTGCCATTGGCGACGTTTGCTTCAAACGCGACGGTGTTTACGCCATGGAATTGGGCGGGCCTGAAGTGGGACGCGGCTGCGGTGGTCGCGGCATCATTCACGGCTTTGAATTGCTCGAAAAACTTGGCTTTCACGAGTGGGGTTTTGACTATGTCTTGCTCGACTTCTTAGGCGACGTGGTGTGCGGCGGATTTGGTTTGCCCATTGCCCGCGACATGTGCCAAAAAGTGATTGTGGTGGCCAGCAACGACTTGCAATCACTTTATGTGGCCAACAATGTGTGCTCTGCGGTTGAATATTTCCGCAAGTTGGGCGGCAATGTAGGCGTGGCCGGCATGGTGATCAACCGCGACGATGGCACCGGTGAGGCCGCCAACTTTGCCGAGAAGGTGGGTATTCCTGTGTTGTCCACCATTCCTGCCAATGAAGACATTCGCAGAAAGAGCGCCAGCTACGAAATCATTGGCCGCCCTGAGTCCGTGTGGGGCCCCATGTTTGCAGAGTTAGCCGCCAATGTGGCTACGTCAGTTCCCATTCGTCCTAACCCCATGACACAAGACCAGTTGCTGGGCTTGTTTGCAGCTTCTGCTGTAGGACGCGATGTGGTGCTAGAGCCTGCAACGCAATTTGACATGTGCGGCAAGACTGACACCAGCAAGCCCACCCTTGAAGTTGTGTACGACGAAGTCTGACCTCATGAGCAAAACGATTCCCATCGTCCCAGCCTCTCAAGCGCCAGCGGGCATGAGCACTGTCATCGAAGGTGATGGTATGGGCTGCCACTCGGGTGGTGAAAAAATGCTGGCCGCCGCCAAGGCCTCCGGCAAGTCCGAAGTGTTGGCGCAATATGCCAAAGACTACCCTGTAGATCCCAAAGCAGGTCCACACGACCAACCGCAAAGCATGTGTCCTGCGTTTGGCTCATTGCGTGTGGGTCTTCGCATGCGCCGAACTGCCACCATTTTGTCGGGCTCGGCATGCTGTGTGTATGGCCTCACCTTCACCTCGCATTTCTACGGCGCTCGTCGCAGTGTGGGCTATGTGCCGTTCAACTCAGAATCATTGGTCACAGGCAAGTTGTTCGAAGACATTCGCGAGTCTGTGTATGACCAAGCCGATCCTGAGAAATACGACGCCATTGTGATCATCAATTTGTGCGTACCCACTGCCAGTGGTGTGCCACTTCAGTTGTTGCCCAAAGAGATCAACGGTGTTCGAATCATTGGCATCGACGTCCCTGGATTTGGTGTGCCTACGCATGCAGAAGCCAAAGATGTTTTGGCCGGCGCCATGCTGAAATATGCGCGCGAGGAAATTGTGGCAGGCCCTGTTCAAGCACCGCGCACAGGCCGTTCCGACAAACCCACCATCACCATGATTGGTGAAATGTTTCCCGCCGATCCCATCATCATTGGCCGCATGCTCGAGCCCATGGGCCTTGCAGCAGGTCCTGTGGTGCCCACACGCGAATGGCGCGAACTTTATGCAGCGCTCGATTGCGCAGCGGTCGCTGCCATCCACCCTTTTTATACCGCCAGCGTTCGCGAATTTGAAGCAGCAGGTCGTCCTATTGTGGGCTCAGCACCCGTTGGACATGACGGTACCGAAGCCTGGCTTCAAGCCATTGGCAATGCAGCCAATGTGCCGCAAGCCAAAATTGACATGGTGAAAAACATCATGCTGGGCGCCATCAAAGGCAGTTTGGCCAAGTCACCCATCAAAGGTCGCATCACGCTCAGTGGCTACGAAGGCTCTGAATTGTTGGTAGCGCGTTTGCTGGTCGAGAGTGGTGCCGATTTGCGCTACGTTGGCACGGCCTGCCCTCGCACACCTTGGAGCGCACCCGATTGTGAATGGCTTGAAGCGCATGGCGTGCATGTTCAATACCGTGCTTCGCTTGAACAAGATTTGGCGGCCATGCATGAATGGAAGCCTGACTTGACCATTGGCACCACACCGATCGTGCAAGCGGCCAAAGAACTCAGCATTCCAAGCTTGTATTTCACCAACCTCATTTCTGCGCGCCCCTTGATGGGCCCTGCAGGCGCAGGCTCCTTGGCGCAAGTGATCAATAGTGCCATTGCCAACAAGTCGCGCTTCGACGAAATGAAAGCCTTCTTTGGCGACACTGGCTCAGGCCATGCCTCTGGCGTTTGGGAAGCCTCGCAGGGCGTGCCGCAAAACCGCCCCGAGTTTGAAGCCGAAACACGCAGACAGCTCGAGAAGTTAGCCAAAAAACGCAAAGCGGAGGCCATGATCTGATGCTAGTTCTTGACCACGATCGCGCAGGGGGCTATTGGGGAGCGGTGTATGTGTTCACCGCCATCAAAGGCTTGCAAGTTGTCATTGACGGCCCAGTGGGCTGCGAAAACTTGCCTGTCACTTCGGTCTTGCATTACACCGATGCATTGCCCCCTCATGAGTTGCCCATTGTGGTCACAGGTTTAGCCGAAGAACAGTTGGGCCGCGAAGGCACAGAGGGCGCCATGCGCCGTGCGCACGCCACACTCAACCCCGACCTGCCCTCCGTGGTGGTCACGGGCTCCATTGCCGAAATGATTGGCGGCGGTGTGACGCCAGAGGGTACCAACCTGCAACGCTTTTTACCGCGCACCATCGACGAAGATCAGTGGCAATGCGCCAACCGCGCCATGTACTGGCTCTGGCAACAATACGGCATCAAACACGTGCCAAAGCGCGAGCGCAAAGAGGGCGAGCGCCCTCGTGTCAACATCATTGGCCCCAGCTACGGCACCTTCAACTGCCCAAGCGATTTGGCTGAAATTCGCCGCTTGGTACAAGGCATTGGTGCCGACGTCAACATGGTCTTCCCCTTGGGTTCGCACCTGGCCGATGTGTCGCGTTTGGTCGAAGCCGATGTGAACATTTGCATGTACCGCGAGTTTGGTCGCATGCTTTGCGAAGCTTTAGAGCGGCCTTACTTGCAAGCACCGATTGGCTTGCACAGCACCACCAAATTCTTGCGCTCTTTGGGCGAATTGCTCGGCCTCGATCCCGAGCCCTTCATCGAAAGAGAAAAGCACAGCACCATCAAACCCATCTGGGATTTGTGGCGTTCTGTGACCCAAGACTTTTTTGGCACCGCCAACTTTGGTGTGGTGGCCAATGAGACCTACACGCGCGGCATTCGCCATTTCTTGGAAGACGAAATGGGCCTGCCCTGCAACTTTGCCATCTCGCGCATCGCGGGTGCCAAAACAGACAACGCAGAAGTGCGCAAATTGGTCACCGAAAAAACGCCGCTCATTTTGTACGGCAGCTACAACGAGCGCATCTATTTGGCAGAGTGTGGCGGTGGCGGCATGATGAAAACCAGTTTCATTCCGGCCAGTTTTCCCTTGCCAATTATTCGTCGCCATACCGGCACGCCGTTCATGGGTTATGCCGGCGCCACTTACATCATTCAAGAGTTTTGCAACGGCCTGTTCGATGCGCTGTTCCACATCCTGCCGCTGGGCACCGAGATGGACAAGATCGAAGGCACCTTGGGTCGCTCTGCGCCCAACACCACTGTGCCGTGGGAGCCAGAAGCACAAGACAGATTAGAGGCTTTGTTGGAACAACAACCGGTATTGGTTCGAATTTCAGCAGCCAAAAGAATGCGCGATCAAGCAGAGCGAGACGCACGGGAAACCGGCCGCTCTCATGTCGAGGCAGAAAGATTCACAGAATTGTTCGGTCAAGCGAATGAAGGAGCACATGCATGAAAGATGTGAACTTGAATTCGTTGGGTCGTCCAATCTCTCGGCCAGTCCGAGGGTTCACCTGTTGCGGTGTCAAAGCCACAACAGTCCGTCCTGTATCTGCAAGGGTACAGGGAGTCGCCGAAAGGCATTTAGAAAGAGGCACAAACTATGACTGATGCAGCTAACCCTTCAGGGCTGTCAGACGAAGAAGCCCAAGAGTTTCACCAGTACTTCATACAGGGCTACCTGTTGTGGGCTGTGGGAGCTTTCTTCGCCCACAGCTTAGTGTGGATCTGGCGTCCCTGGTTCTAAAAAAACCATTCAACGGAGGTAAGTATGACCCACCCGAACGATCGCATGACAAAGGTTCAATCTCACGACCATTTTGATGGTTATGGGGTCACCTATGTTTTGCTGTTTTTAGTGTTCATGGTTCTCGCTTTAGCGGGACAGTTGCTGGTCCTTGACTGGCGTAGCTGGCTCCCTGGGGCCGAGGGTTCAACGGGCACTTTGGACGGCGTGAAGTCTTCTGTCTATACCGTTATTTCTCAATTGAGTTAAGAAAGGAAATTACTATGTGGCGCATGTGGCGTGTAATAGATCCCCGCAAGGCAATAGTTCTAACTGGACTTTTGATTGCCTTTATTTCAACATCGATTCACCTGATTCAAATCAGTGGCGATCGGTACAACATCAACAGCTGGCATCCCGATACGGCCAAGGCCGCAGCGGCGAAAGCACAGCCACAAAATGCGGCTTTGCCGCAAAAATAAGGACCTCTGGTCTTTATGTCGACAGACGCACCTCGCTCAATTTATTTGAACGATGCGTCTGTCCTTTTATTTTTTAATTTGAAGCCTACAAGACCTCACAAACAGTCAATCGGTCGGAGGATGCAACCATGTCCATGCTGAGTTTTGAACGCAAATACCGTGTACGCGGCGGTACTATTTTTGGGGGCGACCTGTTTGATTTCTGGGTCGGTCCTTTCTATGTCGGATTTTTTGGAATCACGACGATCTTTTTTGCCCTCATGGGCACCATGATGATTTTGTGGGGTGCAGCCATGGGCCCTACATGGAATGTTTGGCAAATTAACATTGCCCCACCCGACATTTCTTATGGCTTGCGTTTCGCTCCCATGATGGAAGGTGGGCTTTGGCAATTGATCACGGTCTGTGCCATTGGCGCATTTGTATCGTGGGCATTGCGTGAAGTTGAAATTGCCCGCAAGTTAGGCATGGGCTTGCATGTGCCTGTGGCTTTCGGCATGGCCATTTTGGCGTACGTGAGTTTGCAAGTGATTCGACCCGTGCTCATGGGTGCTTGGGGTCATGCGTTCCCCTATGGCATCTACAGTCACCTTGACTGGGTTAGCAACACGGCTTACCAGTACTTGCACTTTCACTACAACCCTTGGCACATGATTGCTGCCAGCTTGTTCTTTGCTGCCACGCTGGCCCTCTCCATGCACGGTGGCTTGGTGCTGTCAGCCACCAACCCTGGCAAGGGCGAAGTGGTGAAGTCACCTGAACACGAAGACACCTTCTTCCGAGACCTCATTGGTTACTCGGTCGGTACTTTAGGCATTCACCGCTTGGGCCTGTTCTTGGCACTGGCAGGTGTTTGGTTCGGCATTGTTTGTATCGTTGTCAGCGGCCCGTTCTGGACCGGCGCTTGGCCTGAATGGTGGAGCTGGTGGCTCAACATGCCCATCTGGCGCACCTAATTAAAGAGAGGAAATTGAAATGGCCGAATACCAAAATCTTTTCACCTCGGTGCAGCCCGTCGGGCCTTTGCACCATGGCGTTGACTTACCCCGCGGCGATGACAAGCGCACGGGAGAGCCTTTTCTGGTGCACCTTTTGGGTCGCATTGGCAATGCCCAAATTGGTCCTGTTTATCTTGGCTCGCTCGGTGTAGCGTCCCTGATTTTCGGCATCGCAGCTTTCAACATCATTGGCTTTAACATGTTGGCTTCGGTTGACTGGAATCCAATTCAATTGTTGCGTCAGTTGTTCTGGCTGGCGCTCGAACCACCACCCCCTGCTTATGGTCTGGGCATTCCGCCTCTGGCACAAGGCGGTTGGTGGCTCATTGTCGGCTTCTTGCTCACCATCTCCATCATGTTGTGGTGGGCTCGCACATACAGACGCGCTAGACAACTGGGTTTGGGCACGCATGTGGCTTGGGCCTTTGCTGCAGCCATTTGGCTTTACTTGGTTTGCGGTTTCTTCCGCCCCATCATGATGGGCAGCTGGTCTGAGGCCGTACCCTTCGGAATCTTTCCACACTTAGATTGGGTGTCGGCCATCTCTCTGCGATACGGCAACCTTTTCTACAACCCTTTCCATGCCCTGTCCATTGTGTTCCTGTATGGCTCTGCGTTGTTGTTTGCAATGCACGGCGCTACCATCTTGGCAGTGGGCCGCTACGGCGGTGAACGTGAGATTGAACAAATTGTAGATCGCGGCACAGCCTCTGAGCGTGCTGCCTTGTTCTGGCGCTGGACCATGGGCTTTAACGCCACCATGGAATCCATTCACCGCTGGGCTTGGTGGTTCGCAGTGCTCTGCCCCTTGGTTGGCGGTATCGGTATCTTGCTCACAGGGACCGTCGTTGACAACTGGTATCTCTGGTCTGTCAAACACCATGTTGTGCCTGCTTATCCATTGGGCAGCCCTATCGTGGTTGATCCAGCTATTCTGGGAGTGAAACCATGAAAATGATTTTTAAAACTGCTCTGTGCCTGATGGCTGCTGTGATGTTGGCGGGCTGTGAAAGACCGCCCATTGAAACGGTTCAAACTGGTTTCCGTGGCACAGGCATGGAACAAATCTACAACCCCCGCACCCTGGCCAAACAGGCGTCTCTGAACGCCGCACCCGCTGCGCCAGACGCTGCTGACGCCGAGGGCCCCAAGGCCAAGGACGTTTACAAAAATGTTCAAGTTTTGGGCGATCTGAGTGTGGGTCAGTTCAACCGCCACATGGCCTCCATTACCCAATGGGTTTCACCAGAGGCTGGTTGTGCTTATTGCCACAATGTTCAAAATTTTGCGGATGACGAGAAGTACACCAAGGTGGTGGCCAGACGCATGATTGAAATGACGCAAAAAGTCAATCAGGACTACAAAGCACACGTGGCCGAAACTGGCGTGACCTGCTACACCTGCCACCGTGGCAACAACGTTCCGACACAAGTTTGGACGGCGCCGAAAGATCGCCTGTATGCCAACAGCTTATTGGGTGATTTGGCGGGGCAAAACATTGCCACCAAAGCAGCCGGCTTAACGTCTTTGCCGTTTGACCCCTTTACACCTTACCTGAAGGATGCACAGCCTATTCGTGTCAACAGCGATACAGCCATGACGGGTGCAGGCGCTCATGCCAATCGCGCATCGACCAAGCAAGCTGAGTTCACTTATTCGCTGATGGTGCACATGTCTGAATCTTTGGGTGTGAACTGCACGTATTGCCACAACACGCGCAACTTTGCATCGTGGGAAGAGTCACGGCCACAACGTGTCACAGCGTGGCACGGCATTCGGATGGCACGTGATTTGAACAACGACTACATCATTCCACTCACCGACAAGTTCCCAGCAAATCGCCTCGGACCCAAGGGAGATGTGGCCAAGGTCAATTGCAGCACCTGCCACCAAGGGGCTTACAAGCCGCTTTATGGTGCAAAAATGGCCAAGGACTTCCCAGAACTTCAGGCCATCGCAAAGCCTTAAACTCTGAGACTCACAAGGCCTGCACCCGCTGCGGTTCAGGCCTTTTTTAATGGGAAATTCAGACATGAGCGCGCCGCTATCAACAGTTGACAATGGCCAAGTGGTCGTGCTGTTGTTGGCGGACATTTCCCAGGCATCGAGGCTGTGGGGTTGGTCGCGCATCGTCAAAGGTCCCCAAGCTTTGCAAGGCATTCCTGGCTTGCTGTTTTCAAAAGTATTGGGCAGTGGTTATGAGGGTGGCTTTGGCCTGCGACCCAGCCCTTCTCGCCAAGGTTTGTTTGGTTTGTTTGAGTCTTTGCAAACAGCTCAAGAGTTCATTGAAAATTCCAGTGTGTCGCAAGCCTACCAAGAGCGGTCCGACGAGTTCTGTTGGGCCCTTCTTAAAACTTGGTCATGTCGCGGTAGCTGGGATGGTCAATCCCTTGACATTTGCGCGGCGCAGCCCATCAAGGGGCCAATGGCTGCGCTCACACGTGCATCTATCAAACTGGGCAAAGCGCCTGCTTTTTGGCGGCATGCTCCGCCAGCCCAAAACGCACTGACCCATGCCAAAGGCTGCCAGTTGGCGGTTGGCTTGGGCGAAGCACCCTTTGTGCGGCAAGCCACTTTTACCATTTGGGACAGCGTGGCCGACATGAATGCTTATGCGCGTTCGGGCGCGCATTTAGAAGCCATTCTAGAGGCTGCACAAAACGACTATTTTTCTGAATCTATGTTTGCACGATTTGTCCCTTTGCAAGTGCAAGGTCAATGGCATGGCAAAGTCTATGCTTAACCCAAGACACACCCCTCGGGTGGTGGTGGTGGGTGCAGGCATTGGGGGTTTGGTGAGTGCCCTGGTTTTGGCACACCGCGGATTGGATGTGACGCTGCTTGAAAGCGCCGCCACACCCGGAGGCAAAATTCGCCAAGTTCAAGTCGATGGCGTGGGTGTTGACTCTGGCCCAACCGTCTTCACCATGCGCTGGGTCTTGGATCAAATGCTGCAAGAGATGGGCACGTCACTTGCCGAAATTTTGAAACTCGAAAACATCGGCGTGTTGGCCAGACATGCGTGGGATGGCAGCCCACAGAGACTCGATTTGTTGTCTGACACGGCGCGCAGTGCAGAGGCTATTGCAGCCTTCAGCAGCCCGCAAGAAGCCAAAAGGTTTTTAGGTTTCTGCAAGCAAGCACGCAGCCTCTATGACACGCTAGAGAAGCCGTACATCCGAAGCCAGCGACCCGATCTGTTGAGCATGGTGGGCGATTTGGGATTACAAGGCATGGCCACGCTCACGGGCTTGGGGCCTTTCGCCAGTTTGTGGCGCAGTTTGGGCAGACACTTTCACGACCCTCGTTTGCAACAATTGTTTGGCCGCTATGCCACTTACTGCGGCTCTTCGCCGTGGTCCGCCCCGGCCACTTTGATGCTGGTGGCGCAAGTTGAATTGGATGGTGTGTGGTCGGTCTCTGGCGGCATGTTTGAAGTGGCCAAAGCACTGGCGCAGTTGGGCGAAAAATGGGGTGTGAAGCCTCGCTACGGTCAGGCCTGCGCACGCATCCTCACACAAGGCGGTCAAGTCAGTGGTGTGCAACTTGAATCGGGCGAAGTGCTAGAAGCTGACCATGTGATTTTCAATGGCGATGTGGCCGCATTAGCGCAGGGTTTATTAGGCCCAGCAGTGCAACCGTGCTTTGCCAAAGTGCCAGCTCTCAATAGATCCTTGTCTGCATTCACCTTGTCAATGCATGCCGAAAGCAGCGGCTTCCCCATGGTGCGGCACAACGTCTTTTTCAATCAAAATTACCAGCGTGAGTTTGATGATATTTTTCAAAATCGCAAACTGCCTGAGCAAGGTACAGTGTATGTTTGCGCGCAAGATCGAAGCGACGACGGACTGGCCCGGCCTGGTTTGGAAAGACTTTTGTGCCTTGTCAATGCGCCCGCTGATGGCGATACTCATTCCTTCAATTCATCGGAGATACACGCATGCGAAACCAGCAGTCTGGCGCTGATGCGTCGCTGTGGCCTGGAAATCAAGGCCTCACCGCAACAAGTGGTTCGAACCTTGCCGCAGGACTTTGCGCGCCTGTTTCCGGGCAGTGGGGGCGCTCTCTATGGCCAAGCAACACACGGATGGATGTCGGCCTTCGCGCGTCCCTCATCGCGCAGCAAAGTGCCGGGCCTTTACACGGCGGGGGGCAGCGTGCACCCGGGGCCGGGCGTGCCCATGGCAGCCATGTCGGGGCGTTTGGCGGCCGCGACATTGATGGCGGACCTCGGTTTGACCAAGTCGTCCCGCCGGGTGGTTATCTCTGGTGGTATGTCGACGCGCTAAGCGACGACGGCGAATACGGCCTCTCCATCATTGCCTTTGTGGGCAGTGTGTTCTCGCCCTACTATGCCTTGGCACGCAGCCGCGCAGGCGGTGTTGCCGAGCCTGAAAACCATTGCGCTTTGAATGTGGCGCTGTATGGCAAAGGCGGCAAGCGTTGGACCATGACAGAGCGCGGTCGATCGCATGTTTCGCGCAACGCGCAGCATTACCAAATTGGCCCCAGCAGTTTGCACTGGGACGGTCAAGCGCTCACCATTGACATTGATGAAGTCAATGTGCCCCTGCCCATGTCCGTGCGCGGCCGAGTCACAGTACGGCCTGAAGGACTTTGTAACTTTGTCACGCCCTTGGACAATGAAGGCTTACACCGCTGGGGTCCCATTGCACCCTGCTCACGTGTTGAAGTTGAAATGGACAACCCACAGTTCAGCTGGCGCGGTCATGCCTACATGGACTCCAACGAAGGCGATGAGCCCGTTGAAAACGGCTTCCAAGATTGGGATTGGGCGCGCGCCGAAATGGCCAATGGCGATACCAGCGTGGTCTACGATGTGCGGCCCAAACAAGGGCCAGGCAGGGTTGTGGCGCAACGCTTTTCGCCGGATGGCAGTTACACCGCTTTCACAGCACCGGTAAGACACAAGTTGCCTTCTTCGGGCTGGCGGCTTTCGCGGGGCATGTGCAGTGAATCGAGCCAAGCGCCAGAAGTGCTTAGCACCTTAGAAGACACGCCGTTTTATGTTCGATCCTTGCTGCGCACTCAACTGCTGGGGGAGAACGTCACTGCCGTTCACGAGTCATTGGACATTCCTCGACTGGTCTCCTTGCCTGTGCGCTTCATGTTGCCTTTTAGAATGCCGCGACGTGCCTAAGTGAATTTTTTCTGCGTCGCGAGGCCTGGTCTTCTTGTTCAGTCGTTTTGACGAGCGCGTGCCAGGGTCCGCTCCCTCTCTCTGGGCCCAAAGCTAGAAGCCAATGCACCCTCTGCCTCTAGGCCTTCAAGGTAAATGCTTTCAATCTCTGGCGCCGCACGCAGCAATTCGCGCTCGGCAAAATGCATGTGGAGCAAAGCCCTGAGTGCAAATAAAATACGCAACCAACCCGGCACCCAAACTCTGCGCTTGCGCTGAAGCATGCCTTGCACAATGACACGAGCTGTTTCTTCTGGCGAGGTTTCGCTGTTCAAAGGGCCTGGCATGGTGGCGCGCAATCTGACAAAGCCTGGATGCAAGGCGCCTTCGGTGACCAGCGGCGTCCGAACCCAGCCCGCATGCACCACCCCCACACCCACACCATGCGCAGCCATCTCAATGCGCAAAGAATTGCCCATGGCCTCGGCAGCCGATTTGCTGGCAGCGTAAGCAGACATCACTGGAGGATGCGCGAAAGAAGATACCGACGCATTGATGAGCACATAGCCACGTTGCTTCATGATGGCAGGCAAGGCCGCACGAACGGTGTTGAAAACACCAAACACATTGACCTCGAAACAGCGTTTCCAAGCTTCGGGGTCAATGTAGGCCATCGGCCCAAATGCAGCAACACCGGCATTGGCAAAGACGATGTCAATGCGGCCTAACTTGGTCAAGGTTTTTTCAACCACCTCTTGCAAGGCTTGCAATTGCGTGACATCGGCCACCCAGTGAAGTGTTTGAGGGCCGCAGCGTTGGGCCATTTGCGCCAAGGGTTCTGCATCGCAGTCCACCAAAACAGGAACGCCGCCATGGGCCAATACTTCAAGGGCCGTGGCTGCGCCAATGCCGGAAGCTGCACCGGTAATTAGGACGACGCGGCCGTCGAGCGTTTTTTTTGAAGTTGCCATTTGCTCATCCAAGCTAGGACGATCACGCGCGTCAAACCGACTTGGTGACCATGAAATACACAATGGGCAAGGGTAGCACGGTAGAAATGGCGCCGGCTATTTTCCAAATGCGGGACAAGCGCCAATATTCTTCAGTGATCTCTGAATATTGTTGCAACAAAGCGCGCTGTTTAAATTGAATAGGAACCAAAACGAACAACCAAATCAAGCCTGAAAAAGTGAGCAGCCAATAGGACCATTGAATCCAAGGATGGCTGGCACCTCCCCCAAAATTTTCTGCCATGCCGTGTCCCGTCCACACCACACCCACCGCCCCAACCAATGTGAACATGACATCCGTGATCAGAACCATCTTGTTGCTGAATTGAACGATGGCATGATTGCGCGTGCGCTCAGCCAACAAAGCCCAAACACCACTCACAATCACGTTGCCTAAAAACAAGCATGCACACACCAAGTGAATGACCTTGAGGTTGGGTGTCATCTGAGTTCACTTTGTCGGGAGGTCATCGAAGGTGCCTCATCAGGATTGGCGCTCTGCTGCTTAGCTTGGTATTTTTCTGCTTCACGTTGTTGGCGAGTGACTTCTTTGGCGCGACGTAAATCACGAAATTGCCATGTTACGAACAGAACACCGGCAACCATCAACACCACAACTTCAACAATTTTCAAGTCCACTGGCGTAGACCGTTTTAACGCGGTGTTCTCTCGCGTTGTTCTAAACGGCCGAACAAGTCCACCATCCATTCAACACGCTCGTCAAAACTTCGAACGGGCAGCGTCCAGGCCTTCTCATGCGCCAAGGGATTGCGCTCTCGGCTCACAATGTCAACCAAGTAATGGATGGCGGGTACAGGGCTGAGTGTGACATCCGGTACTGCGGGCGCCTTCACCGCCACAGTGGCAGCGCGTGCCAACAAGGCCAGCTTGCGTGCAGTTGAAACCACCGTGCGGTGGTTCACAGAATCGAGGCCTTCACGCTCTAATTGTTTGCCAATTTCGGCATAGACCAATCGCGCGGCTTGAATGGCGGGGCGACAGTCCCAAGGTAATTCAGCCAAACCAAATTCGCCACGCCGGTACAGCGCGTCTGCACGCAACAACAAGCGTTGTGTGAAACCCGCAATGCGCGAATCGAACACAGGATCGGCCAACCAAGCGTCTGCGTCCATGCCAATTTCGCGGAACCAAGCGCGGGGAATGTACAAGCGGCCCATTTGCGCGTCCGCGCCAATGTCTCTGGCAATGTTGGTCAGTTGCATGGCCACGCCCAGCTCGCTGGCGCGTGCAATGGCGGTGTCTGTGCTTGCGCCCATGATGATGGACATCATGGCACCTACGGTGCCGGCAACTCTGGCACCATAAGCTTCAACATCGGACAGTGTTTCGTAGCGTCGGCCTTGCGAGTCCCACAAGAAGCCATCTAGCAAGGCTTCTAGCAAGCCACTGGGAATGCCATAGCGATGAACCACGATGGTCAACGCGCGGTCAGCGTCTTCGGCGCCAGGTCGGCCGGCATAAATGGCCGCCAAACGCGCCTTCAAATCGGCCATGGCCAAAACGGGGTCATCGCCCTCGTCAATGGCGTCGTCGGCCAAACGGCAAAATGCATACAGCGCAATGGCGGGTGGCCGCAAGCGGACCGGCAGCAACCTAGAGGCCGCAAAAAAAGATTTCGAGCCACCTCGCATGAGTTCGGTGCAGGCCTCTAAATCGTAGGGCAAAGACACCGGAGGTGAGTTCAAGCTTGGATCAGGCAAATGATTTGACATCGGGAACCACCGTTTCAAGCATTTTTGCGGACATTAAAACACTGGGCACACCAGCTCCCGGCTGGCTACTGGCACCCACCATGAACAAGCCATCCACATCTTGGCTTCTGTTGTGCGGCCGAAACCATGCACTTTGAATCAAGATGGGCTCGAGGCCAAAACCTGCGCCTTTGTAAGACCACAAACGGTCTTGAAAATCTTGCGGTGTGGTGACTTTGGAAGACACCACATGCTGCTTCAAATCGGGCAGCACACTTTCTTGCAGCACCGTGGCAATGGCATCGCGGTACTGCTCGGTGATGGCGGGCCAGTCGGTCTCGCTGCTTAAATTGGGCACCACAGACAGCGCATAAAAACTGTCACAACCTTCAGGAGCAAGCGAAGGGTCGGTGGCGGTTGGACGGTACAAATACAAACTGAAATCTTTGGACAGTTTGTGATTTTTGAAAATGTCTTGTAGCAAACCTTTGTAGCGTGGGCCTAGCACCATCATGTGGTGCGGCACATCTTCGTACTTTCGATTGGTACCGAAGTACCAAACAAACAAACCCGATGAATACTTGCCTTTGGCAATGCGTTTGTCAGTCCAATGCTTGCGGTGTTGGGGCTCAATCAGGTTGCGGTATGTCCACGCGGCATCGCCATTGCTCACCACAATGTCAGCAGGCAAGTATTCTCCATTGGCCAACTCAACGCCTTTGGCGCGGCCATCTTCGACACGAATGCGCGTGACGGGTGCGTTGTAACGAATGGGTACTTGGCGTTCATCGAGCAGCTTCACCAGTTCGCGCACAATGGCGCCGGTGCCACCCATGGCAGAGTGCACGCCCCAGCGACGCTCCAATGAATGGATAAGGGAATAAACACAAGTGACTGAATAAGGATTGCCGCCAATGAGCAAGGGGTGAAAGCTCATGACAATGCGCAACTTGGGGTGCTTGATGTGCTGCGCCACCAAACTGTAAATCGAGCGCCAAGCTTGCATGCGCGCCAAATTGGGCATGGCCTTGATGACGTCGCCAATGGTTTCAAAGGGCACCATGCCCAGCTCAACAAAACCCAGCTGGAAACACTTCTCAGACGCCACCATCAGGTTCTTAAAACCTTGCACATCTTCAGGGCTGAATTTGGCAATTTGATCGAGCATTTGCTCGTCGTTATTGCTGTAGTCAAAGTGCGTGCCGTCGTCAAACCGAATGCGGTAGAAAGGCGACATCAAACGCAAATCAACATGGTCTTTCATTTCACGACCACACAGTGTGAAAAGCTCGGCAATGAGGTGCGGCAAGGTGATGATGGTGGGGCCTGCATCAAAGGTGAAACCATCTTGCTTGTGCACATAGGCGCGGCCACCGGGGGCATCGAGCTTTTCCAACATTTGAACGCGATAACCCTTGACGCTCAAACGAATGGCGGCTGCCAAGCCACCAAATCCTGTGCCAATCACAATGGCGGTGGGTGCACCATGGCCAACTTCGGAGTTTGTGCTCGTGGGGTGGTTTTGATCACCACCGCCACCGCCCGCGCCGCCGTCGGTGTTAATTGACTTGAAGAGATTTGTCATGTGAATCCAAGTGAGCAGGCAATACCGGAGGCACATGTGCGTCAAAGACTGCAGGCGTTTCTGTGTGGTGATGTTTCCGAATGGCCCAACGCCACAAGGCTGTGGTGTCTAGCGGCAAGACCAGCATGAAATGTTCGAAAATGGCCAAGGCCAACATGGTGCCCACCAAGACAGCGCCCACCACTTGGGCAGGTGTGGTCATGGGCTGGTTTGCGTAGTCAATTAAGAGCCACAAACAGGCACTGGCAGAGACCACTGCAAACGGGAAAAATGCATTCATGCGACGGCGGTTGAAGAAGCTTTCCAAATATGCCAAATGCACAGGCAAAAACTCCTCACTCAAATTGCGAACGCCCAAGAACAAGTTCAACTTGGCGCTGGTGCGCATGATCCACAAGACCAAATAGGTGCCTGTGCCTACTTGGTTGGGTGCATCCCAAGTGATGGCCACAATGACCAAGCCCACCAGGAGAATGGCCAACTCGTGCCACACCACCGCATTGAAGGACGCGGCAAATCGGGGCCAGCCAGTGGTGCTTTTCAAGATGGCTGTTTTTTGCGGGCCTGTGATCCAGCCCGTGAGAAAACTCAACTCGTTCCAGCCCCACGCCAACAAGGCACACGTGAAAGCGCAGTAAGCGCCCATCACACCTGTTTGTTGCGCTGTATGCGCCAAACCCGCCAAGGCACCCAGACCTAACGCAGAGGAGATCACCAAGCTCATGGTCACCGCCGTGCGCGACATGCGATTTAAAAGAATCACGATACCGGTGCTAAACCACCAGATAAAAATCGCAAATCCTAACGCAACGAAGGTGTCGGTCATCCTTGGCTTTCAGTGTCTGTTGGCTCGCAATTTACCAAGCAGGCACCATGCGCACATCTTCTGGCAAAGCATGGTGCTTGACAGGCAAGAAGTACAAGCGAAGGAAAGTGAGTCCGCCCGAAATAGCCCAACGTGCACGCTTTATATTGCCCACCAAGCCGCCTTGCGCTTTGGCCGCATTCATTTGAGTTTGTACGTGGAACAAGTGCGACAAACCGTCCCTGAAGGCAGGATTGTCAATGTCCAAGCTGACCGGGAAAACTTGTTTGGTGATTTCGTTGGTGATTCGAAATACTTCATAGTCATAACTGTCAGACTCCAGACCCATCTCATGGTGCAGCATGGGGCGCGTGTGATCGCGAACATACATGGTGGCGTAGACAGCCAACAAGAAGAAACGAATCCAAAACACATTGCCACCCCGCAGCAAATGCGGGTTGGCACGCATGATCAAGGCAAACGATTCGCCATGGCGAAACTCGTCATTGCACCAGCGCTCAAACCAGCGAAAGATGGGGTGGAAGCGCTTGTCTGGATTTCTTTCCAGTTGACGATAGATGGTGATATAGCGGGCGTAGCCAATTTTCTCGGACAAGTAAGTCGCGTAGAAAATGTATTTGGGTTTGAAGTAGGTATAGGCCTTGGTGCGCTTCAAGTTACCCAAGTCGATACCCAAACCAAAGTCCTTCAAAGCCTGATTGATGAAACTGGCGTGACGCGATTCATCGCGCGCCATGTAACGCATCAATTGTTTGATGTCGGGGTTTTCAACATTTCTAAAAATTTCGTTGTACAGAATACAACCCGAAAACTCGGAGGTCAGCGAGGAAATTAAAAAGTCTAAAAACTCTTGGCGCATTTCAGGGCTGACTTGGGAGAATCTTTCGGCCACTTCCCTGGTAAATTCTTCGTCGCGCTGAAAGTGGTCGTGGTTATTGTCACCTTCGTATTCCGCCATCATTTTGTCCCATTCGGCACGCATCGGAGAGACGTCAAGCTTGTCCATGGCAGCAAAATCTGTGGTGTAAAAGCGAGGACTGAGCATGGTGCTCTCAACCGCTTTTTGGGATGCTTGTTCAGCGGTGTCGATGCTTGTATTGGCTTGCATGAATGAAATACTCCGGCTTTAAAAAGTGTCTTGACTCAGTCCTGAATCATTCAGGTTGCATGGCTAAAAATCTAGCGAATTCCGCTGTGTTCGTGGGTCCAAATGACTCTAAATCGACACGTTGTCCTGTGCTTGGGTCCATCAAAGTGACCCTGCCATCGACACGGGCAATCAAATCAAAGGGTTGCCCTGACCCAATGCCTCTGGAAAAGCGTTCGCGCGCTAAAGCGCGCAGTGCGCCGCGCACAAAACCTTGTTCGCCGTACAAAACCGTCAGGGTTTGTCCTGAGATGCCATCGGCAACACGTACACCCCCGTCATTTTGATCTTCAAAAACCAAAGATCGCTGGACTGTTGGCGCAGCGGCAAGCTGATCAGGGCCGTTGCCAGTGATGCGGATCAAGCCCACTGAGATGAGTGAGAACGCAATGATGCCGGCTGCGAAATACAGGATCCAGCGAGGAAAACTGTCTGGTGCAATTGGCGCGCTGGCTTGAGCAGATTGAACAAGTTGGGCTTGGCTCATGTCGCACTCACTTGCATCAAGGCGCCATCACGGCGAACGTTTTGAACTGCGCTTGCAGCTGCCACGGCATTGGCAGCAAGGCCCGTGCTTTGTGCCCATGCATCCCTCAGCTTTTCAGCCACCATTTGGACATCAGCGACCGCACGCAAAGTAGGCTCAGGCTTTGCAATGCGCCATGGCCGCACACTGGGCCACAAATGCACCCAACCTATGCGGTCAGCGCCACTCAAGGCTAAAGTGATGTCGCCAAATCCGTTTTGATGCGCGCGCACATCGGCAGACACGATTTGCTTGAAGGGCAGGTTAAAAGACACCGTCAAGACAATGCCCAAGCGCATCACCACACGTTTATTGGTCACGGTATAGACCGTGGTGCGCGCTGTGAAGTAGGCCAGCGTCCATAAAGTGGCCATGCCAATGACCGCCAATGGTGCAATCCATTTGATGGCCGACAAAACTGCCATGTAGCCTGCACCGCTTTCTAAAGCGGGCCAAGCACACACCAAGATCAAGGCTGCAAAATAAAGCGCTAGCTTTTTGAAGTGAAAGGCTGAATAGGCCAAGGCGGCCACATCGGGTGAGCCCTGCCAAACAATGAACTCGTCGCTTGGCAAGCGTTCGGGCAAACCAAACTGCGGTTCAAACTCGTATTCATGACCCAAATTTTCGATCGCCATTATCTTTTCCTCAACAGACTTTCAATTCAACTTCAATTGACGCTGATCTGAAACTCAGATCAGCGGTTCGCTGCGCTTTGCATCGGCGTAGAAAGTACCGCCGCCATAATATGCACTGATCTTTTCCTCTTCCAGTTTGGTGATCTGGTCAGGATTTCTGAGTGCTGGCACAGCCGCAAAATGACGCGCATAGACAGAATGCACTTCCACTTGATTTCTGCGAATGACTGAAAACATCATGGGCAGCAAAACAGTTTTGCCACCGGCAATTTCCACTTCCAAGTAGCGAAACATCATCTCAGCGGAATCTATCCAAATGTCTTTGACGGTTCCGCCTTGTTTGCCGTCGCCCGCCATCACGGGCAGACCACGCGGGTCCACATCTTGTGAGGCCACCGTGTAATCGCTGACCACACGAAGGGGTTGAATCAGTGGCTTGCCGTGGGAGGTCATTTCTGGCACATCCTCACGGCTGGCATAGGCGCCGGGGCCGACAGCTGCCAACATGGCATCACCCTTGGGTTCAATGGGCGCACCAGAAGTGGGGCTGGTGGCCACAGCGTTGTAAGAGGGCTCTTTGCGCATCAGGTCAGGCACAGTGACACTTCTGCCACCTTCCAACAAGAAGGTTTTCGGCTCGGGAATCGGAAAGCCCTTGACCACAGCGCGGCCGCTGCTGCTGGACTCAAGGGGATAGCCCTCGCGGTGTCCTTCTTGAACAAGATAATAAATAAGGCCAGCGAAAAAGATCCAAAACGCATACAACAGTATTTGCGCTAGATCGACGTAGCCTGTAATGTTTCCTACGGTTTGCATAACGACTTCTCCTTTTGAACAACTAAATACGAGACTCGGTCAAGCCGAGGGTTTGGGGAACTGCGGGTGAAAAATAGGTACTGCGCTTGACCAATGGGCCAACGGCAATCAAAGTCAAGAACAACAAAAGCATTTCGACGTGGTAGACCATGCTGTAACCCACGGAAGGATCTGTTAAAGCAGGGCCTAAGGCGCCTTCGCTGCTGAGCGTGGAAACAATATCTCGCAGTGCACCACCAAAGAACATAGACAGGCCAGCTGCCGCTGATTGCACAGCGCCCCAGGCACCTAAGGCCAGGCCGACATAGGCAGATTCCATGCGCATGGCAGTGAACAAAGTGCCCACCGCAAACAAACCGCTGCCATAGCCCACGCCAAAGGCACCAAAGCGGAACAGCCATCCAGCTTCTAAAGGTGCCGAGAAAATAACGGCAGAAAAAGCAGGCAAACCGGCCAATGCGCCGTAGGCAGCCAAACGCATGGGGTCTATGCCGCCGGCCAACTTGCGACCTGCGACATAAAAGCCAAGCAGTCCACCGCCCGCCAACATGGCCGTCAGTGCACTCGTTGCACCCACACTCAGCTTGAGAATTTCACCGCCATAGGGCTCCAAAATAATGTCTTGCATGTTGAAGGCCATGGTGCCCAGGGCTGTAGCCCACAAGAACCTACGGGCTTGAGGAAGGGCAATGAACTCTGCCCAGACTTCTCTGAAAGGTCTGCGAATTTCAGTTTTCAATGCCGCTACCCGCGCGAGGTTGCGAGGCTCTTGCTTCCAAAGCGCAAAGCCGTTGAGAATGAGCACCACCAAGGCAGTGCCTTGCACCGTTTGAACCAAATATTCTGGCGTGAAGTTAGACAGCAAGACGCTGTAGACCAAACTGCCAAACACGGCACCCACCAACAACATGGTGTACATCAGCGCCACCACACGGGGTCTGGTTTCTTCACTGGCTTGGTCTGTTGCCAGTGCCAAGCCTGCTGTTTGCGAAGTTTGCAAGCCCGCACCGACCATCAAGAAGGCCATCGCTGCAGCACCTTGCCCAACCCAGTCTGGCACAGGCACTTGGCCGCGGCCCGAGAGCACCAAAAGCGCAAAGGGCATGACGGCCAAGCCCAAGAATTGAATCAAGGTACCGCCCCACATGTAAGGCACGCGGCGCCAGCCAAAGGCGGACACATGGACGTCTGACTGATACCCAGTGACTGCACGAAACGGCGCCACCAAAAGGGGAAGGGCCAACATCATGGCGACCAACCAAGCGGAAACTCCCAGCTCAACAATCATCACCCGGTTCAAGGTGCCAATCATGAGGGCTGTTGTAATGCCCATGGTGAATTTGAACAAAGACAAGCGCAACAACCGAGACATCGGCAAGCCTGCACTGGTCACGTCGGCAAACGGTAACCAAGTCGAAGGCAGTTGCTTGACGTACTTGGAAAAAGTCTTGGCTTTCATGAACGGACCCACTCCATGGCTTTGGATTTGTAAAAACCACTGGAGACTTTGTGCGCGCGCGCGCATTGCCAGTCGTTCAATGATTTGTGCGTCTTCATCAGATGGCCAATACGGGTTTCTGCCATCGGTTCCAGCCAAGGCGCGCGATCGCCGCGGGGTAACAAACGACCCACTGAAATCATGAGCGCCAACATGGGTGTGCGAGGAGCAAACGTGAACACAATAGAACTGCTGGTGCGTTCAGCCAACTGCGCCAAGGCACTGACAGCATCTTCCGTGTCGTAGTGAATGATGGAGTCCATGGCCACCACGTGGTCAAATTGGCCCAAGCCTTTGTCGAGCATGTCACCGCTGTGAAACTCAACCAAGTGCGCCACATCGGCTGGAATTCGTTCGCGTGCCAAGTCCACCAAGGTGGGGGACAAATCGATGGCCACCACTTCAGCACCCAGTCGCGCGGCTTCCACGGCCAATGCACCTGTACCGCAGCCCGCATCCAAAATGCGCTTGCCTCGGAGATCCTCTCCTAGCCACGACACCAAGGTGGCCCGCATCTGATCGCGACCGGCGCGAACGCTAGCTCGAATGCGACCAACGGGTGCGTCGGAAGTGAGTTTTTCCCAAGCCGCGACAGCCGTCCGATCGAAGTAATGCTCGATCTGCCCTCGACGCTGTTCGTAAGTCATTTCGTTCACAGTCTTGGCCTCAATCAAAACCCAACAGATCAAAAATATCGCGGTCTTTCATGGGTACTGCAGAATAGGCTTCTCCGCCCAGCCACATGCTGGCCGCCAGTCGCATGTATTCTTTTTGCACAGCCTCCAACTCGGGCGAGTGCTCCATTTCAAAGAGTGTTGACTTCTTCAAACGACTGCGGCGAATCACATCCAGATCAGGGAAGTGCGCGGCCAGTTTCAAACCAATCCGGTCGTTGTACTTGTCAATTTGATCGGTAGCGGCACTGCGATTGGCAATCACGCCGCCCAAACGCACGTTGTAGTTTTTGGCCTTGGCACCAATGGCTTGCACAATGCGGTTCATCGCAAAGATGGAATCAAAGTCATTGGCCGTGACGATCATGGCGCGGTCGGCATGTTGCAAAGGTGCGGCAAAACCACCGCACACCACGTCGCCCAACACATCAAAAATCACCACGTCGGTGTCTTCTAGCAGGTGATGCTCTTTGAGCAACTTCACCGTCTGACCTACCACATAACCACCGCAGCCTGTGCCAGCGGGCGGGCCGCCTGCTTCGACACACATCACGCCGTTGTAGCCTTCAAAGACAAAGTCTTCGACGCGCAACTCTTCAGCGTGAAAGTCAACCGTTTCAAGCACATCAATGACCGTGGGCAGCATCTTTTTGGTCAGCGTGAAGGTACTGTCGTGCTTAGGGTCGCAACCAATTTGTAACACGCGTTTGCCCATTTTGGAAAATGCAGCAGACAAGTTGGACGATGTGGTGCTTTTGCCAATGCCGCCTTTGCCATAAATGGCAAAGACTTTGGCATTGCCAATTTTCACATTGGGGTCCAGCTGAACTTGCAAGCTGCCCTCGCCATCCAATTTCGGATTGCGTTTCACAGTGGGAAACGGTAGGGTTTCAACATTCATGGGGTAGCTCCTTCATAGACGCCTTCTAAGCGATCTTCCAGTTCTTCACTTACTTGTCGAAGGGCTTGCAAGGTCTCGGCATCAGGTTGCCAATAGTTGCGTTCAGACGCTTCGATCAAACGGTTTGCCACACGGGCAGAGGCCGTCGGATTCAGTTTGGCCAGGCGATCGCGCATGGCCGGGTCAAGCATGAATGTCTCAGACAGTTGCTTGTAAACCCAAGGTTGTACTTGACCTGTGGTGGCGGACCAGCCCATGGTGTTGGTCACATGTGACTCGATTTGGCGCACGCCTTCGTAGCCGTGTTCCAGCATGCCTTCATACCACTTAGGGTTCAGCATGCGTGTGCGAATTTCGATCGACACTTGTTCTTTCAAGGAGCGAACACTTGCATTGCCCTTGGTTTGATCACCAATGTAGACCGGTGGTGTTTTGCCACCCCTGGCCAGCTTGACCGCATGGGTGATGCCGCCCAAGGTGTCAAAGTAGTTGTCGACGGTGGTCACACCCAACTCAACAGAATCTAGGTTTTGGTAAGTCAATTGCACATCAGCCAACGCAGTTTGCAACAAGGCCGTTTGCTGAACAGCGCGGCCCGTACGCCCGTAGGCAAAACCTTTGCGTCGCTTGTAGGTTTCAGCCAGTTCGCCTTCGTCTTCCCAGCGACTGCTTTCCACCAGGTTGTTCACGTTGGAGCCATAAGCACCTTCGGCATTGCCATAGACCCGCAAAGAGGCTGTTTCTAAATTGCAGCCATGCTCTTGTTGGTACGCCAGCGCATGCTTGCGAATCCAGTTCATCTCGAGCGGCTCGTCAGCCGATGCGGCCAAGAAGGCAGCTTCTGCCAACAACTTAATTTGCAACGGCATGAGGTCGCGGAAGATGCCTGACAAAGTCATGATCACATCAATGCGAGGGCGTCCTAGTTCTTCTAAAGGAATGAGGCTGGCACCCGCAATGCGGCCATAGCTGTCAAAGCGGGGCATGGCACCCATCAAGGCCAAAGCCTGTGCAATGGGAGCGCCTTCGTTCTTCAAGTTGTCACTGCCCCAAAGCACCATGGCAATCGATTCTGGCAAGGGGTTGCCATCGGCACAGTGACGCTCAATGAGCAACTGTGCATGAACTTTGCCATCCCGAACGGCCAAGGCACTGGGAATTCTGAAGGGGTCAAAGCCGTGGATGTTACGGCCTGTGGGCAACACGGCGGGGGTGCGCAAAATATCGCCACCTGGCGCAGGTCGAATGTAGCGAGCGTCTAAAGCGCGCAGGATGCCGAAAACTTCCGTGTCAACCGACAGGTGCGCCAGCGGTTCAACCAATTCACGCAACACTTCTAAGCTGGCATGGTTGCGTGGCAAGCCCGCAGCCTTCAACGCCAGCTCTGGCGAATGACCTTCCACCAAAGCCTCAACCGTTGCACGCGCCAATGGCATGCCGTGATTGGCTTCGGCCATGGCCAACAACATGTCAACCTGTTGGGCGGCGCTCGGTGCACGACCCGCCACATGCAAACCATGAGGAATCAGTGTGTATTCAAGCTCGAGCATTTCTTCGCCCAAGCGCATCACTGCTTTGTCCAAATCGGCACCCATGGCGGCTACATCCCAAGCGGGCTCCGCAGGCACCAAATCAAGTTCCACAGCTTGCGCTTGAATGACTGCTGCCAAGTCAACACGCTCACTGTTACCCATCTCCAATGAGCGCCAACGCTCAAGTGAAGACTTCAGCTCGTTCAAACCTTTGTACAAACCTGCTTGTGCAATGGGCGGTGTGAGGTAGCTGATCAAGGTGGCACCAGAGCGACGCTTGGCGATGGCACCTTCTGAAGGATTGTTGGAAGCGTACAAATACACATTGGGCAAATCGTCAATCAAACGATCGGGCCAGCATGTGCCACTCATGCCCGATTGTTTGCCTGGCATGAATTCGAGTGCGCCATGCGTGCCAAAGTGAAGGACCGCGTGGGCTTTGAAATCTTCACGCAAGTAGCGATAGAAAGCTGAGAAGGCATGCGTCGGTGCCAAGCCTTTTTCAAACAACAAGCGCATCGGGTCGCCTTCGTAACCAAACGAAGGCTGAACACTCACCAACACATTGCCAAATTTCTTGCCCAAGACAAAAATGGAACTGCCATTGCTGAGTTGACGTCCGGGCGCTGGGCCCCACTGCGCTTCAATTTCTTTGAGCCAGCGCTCACGCTTGACGTGATCGTCGGCAGAGATCAAAGCATGGACATTGGCATCTGCGCCATGTTGTGCCGCATTGCCGTACAACAAGGCTTCACGCAATTCGTCCACGCTGCTTGGCACATCGACTTGGTAACCTTGCGCCTTCATGGCGGTCAGGGTGTGCCACAAAGATTCAAAAACAGACAAGAATGCGGCCGTGCCAATGTTGCCAGCATTGGGTGGAAAGTTGAACAACACAATGGCCACGTTGCGGTCTTTTCGTTCGCTGCGTTTGAGGGCCACCATCTTGCTTACCCTGGCGGCCAACATCATGGCGCGCTCTGGGCAAGAATGCATGTCTTGTGCAGTATTGCTTTCACCAAAAGTACAAGCATGGTGACAGCCCGTGCAGGTCACACCGGCCGCGCCAGGACGGCCGCCAAATACGATGGGGCTGGTCGAACCATCAAGCTCAGGAATGGCCACCATGATGGTGCTTTCAACAGGCAGCAAACCACGGTCTGAACCGCCCCATTGGTCGAGTGTTTGAAATTCAACGGGGTGTGCGGCCACATAAGGTACATCGAGTTTGGCCAACACCTCTTCAGCGGCCTTGGCATCGTTGTAGGCAGGGCCGCCCACCAATGAAAAACCACTGAGCGAGACCACGGCATCGACACAGACTTGTCCGTTTTTCATGAAGAATTCATCGATAGCAGGGCGCGAATCCAAGCCGGCGGCAAAGGCTGGAATGACGCGCAAGCCTTTGGCCTCAAGCGCTGCAATCACGCCATCGTAGTGGCCTGCGTTGCCAGACAATAAGTAGGAGCGCAACAGCAAAACACCGACAGTCCCTTTGAGGGGTATTCCTGCAGGCAATGGCAATGCATTGGCGTCTTCACTGAACTTCCCAATCATGCGGGGGTGATAAACACCCACTTCAGGATAGTCAACGGGTGCTTCAACCTTGATCTTGCCGCGCAATGATTTGCGAGCACCATCGGCACCGCGGTCGATCAGGTGACGCACCATGTTCAAAACATTGTCGTCAGAGCCACCTAGCCAGTATTGCAAAGTGATGAAGTAGGCGCGCACGTCTTGAGCTGTACCAGGAATAAAACGCAGCAACTGAGGCAAACGACGCAACATTTTCATTTGCGCGGCACCACCTGTTGCAGGCTTGTCTTTGCCACCACCGCCCCGCAATTTTTTCAGCAACGCCATGGGACCACTGGCGGGCTTGCTCATGTCAAACTGACCAAAGCGGGTGAGCTGGGTCACTTCTGTGGCACTGGCCATGCAAACCATGGCATCGCAGTTCATGCGGCGTGCTCGCAGATCGTCCAAGATGGGCAAAAAGTGATCTTCAAGGAACAGCATGCCGCACAGCACAATATCGGCTGAAGCAATATCGGCTTTGCATTTGGCAATGAGCGCATCATTGCCTGTGTACTCCGAGGCGGCGTGAAGACTCCAAGTCAGGCCTGGAAAATCGCGCTTCAATTGCGCGTTGGCGCGATTGAACGAACTCGCAAAGTGCGTGTCCATGGTGACCACCACCAATTTAATGGGGGTGGTATCACGCGGCGTCGGCTTAAGACTGTGAGTAGTAAGCTTTAGATTCATACAGTGTCTCCGTCGTGATCAAAGTCACGCCGCGTTCGATGGCATATTTCTCGGTATTTCGCCGGGCCTTGCCGCGAACGAAAAATGGTATCTTTTTAAGTTCTTTTTCTGCACCGGCATCCCATGCTGCAATCAGGATGCTGGCGTTAGTTTGAGAACTACTCTGGTTAAGTTCAGGTACCTCAATTTGTGCTGGTACTTCCGATGACACAGCCGTTGTAACTGCAGATGCGGCTTGTGCAGTTTGCACATGCACACCACCCCCCAAGTGCGAGGGTGCTGCATCTTCGTGAAATTCTGAGTCGCCGCGGAACATGCCAATGAGGTGTTCTTCCAAGCCCATCATCAATGGGTGCACCCATGTGTCAAACAAGACGTTGGCGCCTTCAAATCCCATTTGGGGTGAATAGCGCGCAGGAAAATCTTGGACATGAACAGGTGCTGAAATGACCGCGCAAGGCACGCCCAAACGTTTGGCAATGTGACGCTCCATTTGCGTGCCCAGCACCAACTCTGGATTCAATTCTGCAATGCGCGCTTCAATCTCTAAGTAATCGTCGCTGATCAAGGCGTCAACGCCATAAAGCTTGGCCGCATCACGCACCTCGCGCGCAAACTCGCGGCTGTAGGTGCCAATGCCCACGACCGTAAAGCCCATCTCTTGCGCCGCCACCCTGGCAGCGGCCACAGCATGCGTGGCATCGCCAAACACAAACACGCGTTTGTTGGTGAGGTAAGTGGAATCAACTGAGCGCGCGTACCAAGCAGCGCGCGATTCAGCCTTTGCCAATGCCGCTTCAGGGTCAAATCCAGCCAACTGCGCAACTTCACGGACAAAGTCGCGCGTGGCGCCGGTGCCAATTGGAATGGTTTTGGTAAACGCTTGGCCAAACTGGCGCTGCAGCCACTGCGCGCTCAAGTTGGCAATTTCAGGGTAAAGCACCACATTGAACTGCGCATCTGCCAAGCGCTCAATATCCGCAGGTGTTGCAGTCAGTGGTGCCACCACATTGATTTCAATGCCCATGTCTGTAAGCAACTTGCGAATTTCTGTCAGGTCGTCACGGTGCCTAAAGCCCAAAGCGGCAGGGCCCAAGATATTGCAACGCGGTTTGCTGCTTTGTGTCTTTTCAATCTGATCAGCTGGCAAAGCCAAGTTGCGAACCAGTTGGTAAAAAGTCTCTGAGGCGCCCCAGTTTTCTTTGCGCTGATACGACGGCAATTCCAAAGCCACCACAGGCACTGGCAAGTT